>Ga0247608_10004286_pt1 | contig 16071 bp, 18 predicted proteins | sample 176DNAGHGlowgp2_FD_193490 | JGI IMG/M metagenome (GOLD analysis project Ga0247608, IMG submission 193490) | Sheep rumen microbial communities from Palmerston North, Manawatu-Wanganui, New Zealand - 1766 DNA GHGlow gp2 | ecosystem: Host-associated > Mammals > Digestive system > Stomach > Rumen ... | reverse complement strand
CCGGTGTATCTGGAACCGGTGGCACTGTTGAGGTTACATGTACCTATGAGGGTAATACCTATACCGCAATCCTGAGCGTAAGGAAGCTGGTAGGTGTCAACAAATATGAGATAGTCCCAAGTGCAAACTCAGTCAAAAAAGATCCGAACAACAATAACCAATACACTCCTTCTGCTGGCGTGACATTCCAGATATTCAAGACAGACCAGACAGGTACAAGACGTGCCCTTACTGCCTCTGATATGAACACTGGTGATGAGGAAGGATTCCGTATAGGACTTATCAGGGGTGGTCAGTCTGAGGCAATAATAGCAATCGATTACACCATAACGCCTTCTGACTTTGAGATTGGTGACTGCCGCATTACTCTTTATGATAAGAACAATTCAGTTCAGGATAGCGAGTACATCCCAGTTATCGCTGAAGGTGTGAACGGTCAGAATACAATCCGTGTTGATCTGGACAACGAGAACGATTCAATGCTCTATGATGGCTCTGGAAACCTCATCAGTGGCAATTGTATAGCAAACGCAACCCTCTATGATGGTGAAGTTCCAGTCACTTCAGCTTTGACCTGGAAGATTACTGTTAGGTCTGGTTCTATTACTACAAATGCAGTAAGTGGGACACTTCCTGGCAACCAGCTTGTTGTTTCAGGTATCTCAAGTGATGCTGCTACAATCCTCGTTTACACAAGGTACAAGGAATATGACAGAGGTATCACGCTGACACTGAAGAGGCTTGTCGGTGTTGATAAGTATGAGCTTTCCGTTTCTCCGAATTCTGTTGGGAAGAATGGAAATACAGGTGCATACGATACTGATTATATTGCAGTTGATGTTTACAAGACAGCTCAGAATGGTTCTCGTACAAAGCTTAACTCGCTGCCTATCGGATACACTCTTAAGTCAATTATTAATGGCGTAACGGAATCGATCAGTCTGGGAAGCCAGTCTATTGCTCAGGCTAAGTTTGCTGGAACCAATATAGCAATTGAGCTTAGGGATAACAACAATAGCCTTCTTGACAACGAGAACGTGCCTATTGTTTCTTCTGGTGCAACTGGTAGTGATGCCGTTATCGGAACGGCTCTCCCTGCTTCTCTGATAATAAATCAGGACATCACGAATACCAGCAATATTGACTCTCCAAACCTCTCTGAAACGATTATCATGGAGCTCTGGGAGGGAAATACAAAGCTGGGAAGTAACATGATCTCATCGGTTACCGTTCACCAGGATAACCCGCATGTTTATATCAACAATTCAAATAACACCCCAGTCCTCTCTGTTGATGTTTATGTTCCCAGTGACCGCTTTGTTATAAAGGGTGTTGCTAAAGACGGTAACGGAAACTATTACAGTGATGCCAATATAAGCGTTACAGTCCGTTTCCATGTAAACGGAAGCCGTATTCAAAAACTCATGACAGTCCCAGTTAGGGTTTATGTCAACCTGCTTGGAACCTGGAAGATAACAGTTGAGAATGGTGCTGAAGAGAAGGTTGGTAATCGTATTGCTTATGAGGCTGGGCCTAACGGAACAGTGTTGCGTACAGCCTGGAATGCCAATATCATTGAGTCTGCAACGGCACTCAGGAGCGAATATACTGAACAAATAGGTAAAGCAGATGAATATGGTGCTAATCTATTTGGCTTCAGTAAAGGCGTTGTGTTCAGTGGCAACATTATCCCATTCATCCAGGGTTATGGTTTTGCTCAGAGCGGTGCTGGTCAGATATATATACACCACCTTGGTTTTGGTGGCAAGGGCGGTTACTTTACCATATCGTTCTATGCAAGAATGTCATCCACAAACAGGACCGTTACATTTAATTTCTGGGCAAGAGGAATGCTGAGCACATACAATCCAGATACTGCCACCAGCGATCCTATTTCCTTCTCACGCGGAATCTCCGCTTCATCTTGGACAAGGGTTACGCAAACGGTATATATAAAGTCTTTCAGTAATGATACTCAAAGAAGTGGACAATTCTACGTGGACGATGCTCCAGGTGAAAATCTTTTGTATATTCGTCAACTTAAGATAGAGCGTGGTAATGAGGTAACTGCATTCTCTCCTGCTGCTGAGGACCTTGCTGTTGTAGGTAATGGCCAGCTGATAACCTCACTGGACAATGCTGGAATGAATGTTGATAGGCCGGAAATCAATGGCAGAAGGGCTGACTATTACGCATACGTAAATCCGTCAAGTTTCCCGACTGATTTCATAGATTACCTGTTCAAAAATGGTGCATTCAATATCACTGCCGGTAAGATGTACACGCTTAGTTTCTGGGCAAAGTGCAGCTCTTACGGAATGATCATTACGACACACATTTATAAACCAGGTGAATCAATTATCAGTAGCAGTGATGTGATTTACGACCCAATGACAAACGGTTCTCAGATGGAAAAATTGCGTAGTGATGGTCAGTCGAAGGTTAGGCTCTCAACTGTATGGAAGCAATATTTCATTCATCTGTACGCAACCAATAATGTTTCTGGAGCAAGCCTTATTGCACTTAGGGTTGTAAAAGCTGAGAATGCTAATGTAGCCGGAACCATTTATATGTCTGATATACGTTTTGTTGAGGGCTTTGAAACAACTGAGGGGCAATACAAATCCCTCTTTGAGCAGACCGCAAGGCGCATATCGATGAGTGTAGAGCATGACCTGTTGCAGACCGGAATTGACATCACACACCAGAAAATCACACTGAGGGCCGACCAGGTTGTGTTCTCTAATTCAGCTGGTACTTCCACAGACAAGATATGGATTGATGCTACTTACGGAACACTACATGCTGTTGATGGTCACTTTAGTGGTGAGATTACCGCAACAACTGGAACTATTGGCGGTTTTGTTATTGATAGTGACTCCATCAGGTCTGGGAATAGCATGGTTGGTCTGTACAGTGGCTCTGTACATACATCTGATAACAACAATTCACCAGTAAGATTCTGGGCAGGTAGTACAAATAGGGATTCCGCTCCGTTCCGTGTTACACAATCAGGGGCTTTGTATTCAACTTCCGGTAAAATTGGCGGCTTCTCAATCAACAGTAGCTCAATAGGATCCCAGTCTGACGGGGAGAATCTGTATTTGTCACCGTCATTCGCTAAGATAGGCAATAACCAGTCATTTATCTTGATGGGTGCTGATGTGGCCCCTGGTACAGCCGGAGGTGCATTTACTATGGCTATGAGGCTTGAAAACACTAAGCCAGCACCAACATACTCTGGTTACACCTATGATACAGCAAACTATGGTATCTATATCAATGTGAAAAACGGTACAAAGAATTATGGTATATACTCAACTGCCGCAATTCGAGGTTCTGTTGTATATAGTGATAGGGTTGGTTATCTTGGCTTTAACGGTTCTGGTTACACTATCGATCTTAGCCAATGCAACCTATTCTACTTCTATTGTGAGTCACCATCAAATATCTACCTTCCGACAAAAGAAAGTATCGCAAAACAGTTCTCATACAGAGAACTGCCAACGAATTTTGGTGTTGAGTTCACTATCGTTGCTCAGTGGAATACCAGCATGTTCTGGTTAATGAATGTAGAAGATTACAACGCAGGATTTACGAACTGGGCAATGGCAGCTGGCGATGTTGTCAGGTTGCTTGTTACAAATATACACGGTGAGTTCAGATACAAAATAATCAGTTATTGTCAGTAGTTTATGAAAAAGATTTATAACAACATTATCCCCTTCCCAGGTTACAAGGCCATGACAGTATGGCCTGTAATCTTTGTGCGCTCAGATGCCAGGGAACACTTTGGCATTGTGGACGAGAACCATGAAAGCATCCACGGAGCCCAGCAAAAGGAAATGCTGGTTGTTGGTGCTGTCATTACCCTCATACTGTTCCTTATTGGATGTGGCTGGTGGTCGCTTCTCGCGCTTCCAGTGTTCTTCTGGTGGTACGTTATCGAGTGGTTTGTCCGCTTTCTTATGTACAGCACCCAGACTGAGGCCTACAGGAACATTTCGTTTGAGCAGGAGGCATATCTTAACGAGTCGGACTTTCACTTTCTATCAAAGAGAAAGTGTTTTGGCTGGGTGAAGTATATCAGGCTCAAGACTTATGTAAAGAACACTCCAGACTACAGGAATTCTATGGAAAGGACGACTGAGCTGGAGATGGATAACTTTTAAAACTGGTAACTATGCAGATTACGATTGAACAGATTAAGAAGATTGCCCAAGGTGCTCCTGACAAGGCAGCTGGTGAGTTTGTTGACACCTTCAATAAGTGGAGTGACAAATTCGGAATAACCACACCACTGAGGGCAGCGCATTTTATTTCCCAATGTGTACATGAGTGTGCTGAACTTAAGGCTTTTGAGGAGAACCTTAATTATTCTGAAAAGGGACTGCTTAAGGTGTTCCCTAAATACTTCAATGCAGCAACGGCAAAACAGTACGCAAGGAATCCTGAGAAGATAGCTAACCATGTCTACGCAAACAGGATGGGTAACGGTAATGAGGCCTCAGGTGATGGCTGGAAATATAAGGGACGCGGTGCAATTGGACTAACCGGACGCTCCAACTACCTTGCATATTCCACTTCAGGTTTCTGTGTAGGAGACATTATGGCGCACCCAGAATGGCTGGCAAAGTCACCAGGCTGCTATAAGTCCGCTATGTGGTTCTGGTGGAAGAATGGCCTTAACGCTATTGCAGACACTGGTGATGTGAATGCTGTGACAAAAAGAGTGAATGGTGGCTACAATGGCCTTGACTCCAGGAAGAAGTATCTGGCAAGGGCAAAGGAGGCGCTGGGAATCTGAATATTAACCCCTTAAAATAATAAGTTATGTTGTATTTAATTGTTTTAGTTGTGTGGTTGGCAGGCATAGGAATTGCCTACAACAAGTTCATTAGTAAGTGGGACAACAGCACCTTTGAAAAGATCTGGTTCAGTATTGTCTGGCCGCTGCTTATCCCCCTGTATCTCATTCATTGGGTCCATAATAAAATCGGGTAAAAATGTAATATACAACTTGATTAAAAAACAAAGACCTATTTAAATGAAAGCAAAAGCGCATTTTTGAATGTGCAGTTATTAACAAAATCAGAAAATAATATGGCAGAAAATCTTGACAAATCAGAAAACGCTCTTAGTAGTGCGTCTGACTTTTCGTTTGCGCGTGGCATTGACGCAAGCGGTAACTCTATTAAGGTTTCCAAGGAGAATATGCAAAAAGCACTTGCCCTGAGTCGTAATCGTAAAACATCATTTACGCTTAATGATCTTCATAGTGCGGTAGCAGATCAAAATCTGGAAAAGTACGGATTGAAGGTTGGTGACCAGACTACAATTAATGGCCGTACCTATGTTATTGCTGGGCTCAACTGTATGAAGGGTACACACGGTTACCGTGCAACAGCCAATCACGTAGGTCTCATTGTGATTCCGCATACTACTCAAGCGTGGAATGCGAGTGGCAAGACAAATGAGGGTGCTGATGAGCGTGGTGCAGGATACCTGAATAGTGACTTGCATCATTATCTGGAGAATACACTCTTACCGCTTGTAGAGACAGATCTTGGTGCGTCCAGCTTAATCGGACATGCAAAGCTTCTGACGAATGCGGTCAATACGACGGGAATGAACAGGTTTGGGTCAGCGACTGGGTGTTCTTCCAGCAATACTTGGGAACAGAACTGTAAGATTTGCGCACTCTCTGAAGTGCAAGTGTATGGAAGTGTTGTATGGTCGTCAAGCGGATACGACACAGGCGAAGCCTGCCGTCAGCTTGATGTATTCCAGAAGTATAGCCATACAGAGATCTTCGGTGGCGAGTATCCCTGGCTGCGTGACGTGGTTTCCGCTTCCAGTGCCGCTAATGCGCACAACAACGGTCACGCGCACTATTACACTGCTTCGTATGCCGTTTTCGTCGCTGCGCTTATCCTGTTCAAATAGAACAGGTTCACTAAGCATTCAGCCCCCGTGTGGGGCTGGATGCTAAACCTTCGTATTGTATGAGTGTAGTAAAAAGTAAACGCGGCAAAAGCAATGTTGAATTTGAACAGATTTATTTTCAACTTGCAGATGGGATTGATAATCTTGTTGAACATGACTTTTACGCTGAAGGACTGCTTGCACAAAAGAACAGGGTGTTTCTTGATATAAGAAGTAGAACGCTGGAGGATTTAACCGATAAGCTTCTCTATTATATTAAAATAGCAAACTCAATATACCCGACATGCATGACAGAATGGGAGGAGCGTAGAGTAACAATCGGAAAGGCAATAGGTATATGCTATGCAATCCTTACAAACTATCAGAGAATAATGATACGGTTAAGGGTTCCCGACAACAAGTACACTATGGATGTCCGTAATATTATGCGGATGATAAACAGTTTGAAAGCATGGAGAAAAAGTGACAACAAACTTAAGGCTGATTTGAGTAATTAATTATTATTATAGGTTTGGCTCTGAAGGTGGTTTCCGCTTCCAATGCCGCTAATGCGAACAACAACGGTAACGCGAACAATAACACTGCTTCGAATGCCAATTACGTCGCTGCGATTAACCTCTGTGGATCGGCATACAGGTGCTGACATTATTTAGAGGATAAGGAGAGACAGACCTTCCGTTATGAACGGTAAATATGCAGGGTGACGCGCCCTGATACGTCAGATGGAGCTATAAGCGCCCTGCTTTTTAAAATATAAAAATGACACTGGAACAGCTAACATCACTTGGTATGCTCAATAAATGTACTATTGAATGTACAAAACAGAGCCGCTGGAAAGAAACAACCCAGCGTTATATAGCCAATATGCTTATCAATAATGTCAAGCTTCAGGATGATGTTCTTGACAACAAATACCATGTGATGCCTACAATTGATTTTATGCTAAACGAAAGGGGCCACATAAGACACATAGAGGCACCAGTTGTGAGGGACAGGGTTGTCCAGAAGTCATTAATGAAAAATGTTTTAATACCTGCCATAAGACCTTATTTGATATATGATAACTACGCTTCGTTAACCGATAGGGGTACATCATTTGCCAGAAAAAGATTTGAAATAATGCTTAGGCGCTATATCTCTCATTATGGCACAAAAGGTTATATTTTGCTTATAGATATAACCAAATACTTTGAGAACGTAGACCATGATGTTCTAAAGCAACTTATAACACCAAAGATTCACAATGAACCAGATGATATTGTTAATCTAATCTATTATATTATAGATTCAAGTTCAAAAACTAAAAAGGGACTTAACCTTGGCAGTGAGGATCCACAAATATTTGCTGTTTATTATCTGAGCCTAATCGATGTATTTATAAAGGTTGTAAAAAGCGTCAAGTTTTATGGAAGATATATGGATGACATATTCGTTATTCACAATTCAAAAAAGTATCTTACTGGGCTTTTATCTGAGATTGAAGGAAAATTGCTGGAGTTAAAACTAACTATAAATGAAAGAAAAACCCATATTGTAAAACTTGGTCATGGCTTCACCTTTCTCCAGGTAAAATATAATATAAAACCTACTGGAAAAATACTCAAACGAATGTCTCACGGTAAGGTTCATCGTCAAAGGAGAAGGTTAAGAGCGTTTCGTAGAATGCTTGACAAAAACAAAATGACTGAGGGTGAGATTCTTAATTGCTATAAATCATGGCGCGGAACCGTCGTGCATGACCATAATGCTTGTTATAAAACAATCAAAAATATGGATGCTCTGTTTGTGAAGCTGTTCCCTGATTGTAAACCAGACAAACAATTAACAAGAAGTGAAATTGCCACAAGCATCTATAAGATGGCCAGTTTTAACGAATTAAAATATATTGTTTAATCATTAAAGTATAGGAGACGATTTTATGAACGAGGACAAGAATTTTGACAAAAGAAACGAGCTGAATGCTGAACTTGCACAGCTTATGAGTAATCTTTCAGCAAACACATCACCAATAGGCGACTGGAAGGTTATTAAGATTTACGAGGCGCGTCTTAATGGCGAAGAGGACCCCTACGATTATGCCGAGCTTGCTGAAGCACGCCAGGCAGCGCGTAGGAGAATCAATGCTATTCAGGATGAGCTTAAAAATTTAGACAAATAAACTTTACTACACTCTTTTTAGTACCGCCTGGCACCATAGCTGATGTCGGGTGGTATTTTATTATAAAAAGGGCAAGCAATAAGCCTGCCCAGGTGCGGAATTCTGCCGCTTAATCAATTTTGTTTCACCAACGTTTCGCAATCATTGGCGGGACAAATTTAGGTATTATATTTCATATTTTCTAATCCAAGCCTTTTCCTATAACAAATTTATTGGATTTTTGACCTTCGTTCACAATTGGCTGGCTATTTAATCTAAAAGGAAAGCATGACAACAGATATACTGCTGGACATCAACCAGAAGGACTTTAAGTATGCTGAATCCTACACAGATAAAGTGTTCTATTCAGCTGAGTACGGGCAGCATCAGATAGGAGGTGACACTGCCCAGCACCTTGATGTGATCATACCTTCCGGATATTCAGTCAACCTGCTTAGGGACGAGATTTTTATAAAGGCTCCGTACATACCTTCAATTACCGCTCTTACTGTAAGATTCCTAAGAAAAAGCGGTTCCAGCTATTCCATCATACAGGTAAATGGCAACAACAGCACACAGCTATTCTATACAAATGCAGCTGGAGAGGTCCAGTCAGTCAATGGATGCACCCTTCTTGGGATTGATATTGACGGCTTGCTGAAACTTAAGTATTGCAGTGATACTGAGAATTTTGAGATATTAAGCGCAAACGACTGTGATTTTGAACTGGGTGTTGCGGATAAGCAGGCTGCTGAGCTGATGATGGTATGCGCACCAGGTAAGAACTACAGATACCCAGTTTCAGGTGTTGGCACCCAGAAATACCTTGGCTCAATTATAGACAGGACCAATGTTGCTGGAACGATACTGAATGAGCTTGGAGACGACGGCCAAGGTGTGCGTGATGTGGTATATGAGTCAGATACACAGAAAATGAAGGTTACGACTGATGAGTACAATAACAGGGAAGCGGTTGAGATAGTCGATACGTCTACGCTTGATGTCAGTGCTTTTGAGTTGGAAGAAGGATAATTATGAAACAGTATATAACAAAACACGGACAGAACATATACGACATCTCACTGGTGCTGTACGGTTCCATTGAGGGCATTTTCGACTTGCTGGTACACAACGATTCCATCAACCTGAATAATGCCATCCCAGCCGGTACTGTACTGGAGTATGACGAAACATTTATCGTTAAGCCACAGGTTAAGCAGTGGCTGGAGGACAACAATACAAATGTGGCCAACAAGGACACTGGGATCGATTACTCAGACATTGACGGGAAACAGCTCAGGATTATCATTGACCAGCTGGGGGCAACATCTGTAATAGGTGTCACGCTTTCCTCTGGTACGATGGTTATAGATTGGGGTGACGGTTCCGCTGCTGATATTGTTGCCGGTACTGCTGATGTTGTTTTCGACCACCCATACCAGGACGACGGAAGGCACATTATAAGGATATACGGAGACTTCCAGTTACGTAACCTTGATTTCCGTGAGGTTGGAGGTATCTATTATGCCGTTACCAGGTGCCGTGTTTCAGGAAGCTTCCAGGAGAACACAAACAGGAGTGATTTAAGAATTTTATTTGTTTAGGATATGAGCAGAAACATAAGAGACATATACAGGTCCGCTGTTGAGACAAGAAACAAGTACCTACAGCTCGCTACCGACAAGACACCTGATTTGTCGGCCAGTAAGATGTCCGTGATGAACATGATAACCTACACAATGTCATCCCTCATCTACACCTTCGAGAACATGTTTGATGTTTTCCTGGCAGATGCAAGCAGGATACTGGAGAAGAGGACTGTTGGCACACCTGAGTACTATGTATTCATGGCCACCCAGTATTCTCCAGGCTGTACTGTTGTAGTCAATGAGAATGCAACCGGCCTGGACGTGATAGACAACGGAAACGCAAAGCTTATACCCTACGCAAGCTTTGAAACGGTAACCAGCAACAACGGAATCGTGCTTAAGATCTGCAAGGATGTGGACGGGGCAATTACACCTCTTACCAGTTCTGAGCTGAGCGCATTCGCTGACTATATCAAGAAGATAAGGTTCGTGGGTGCTCCGGTTGTCATAAGGAGCGTTCCAGCCGACCTCCTTACTCCAAAGATCAGGGTTGTGTACAATGAGAGCCTTGTTTCCGCTGAGGATGCACTGGCAAACATCAAGAGTGCAATTGATAACTACGCAAAGAACTTGGAATACGACAACAACGTGTACCAGTCCGCGATCATTGATGCCATTCAGGAAGCATACGGAATTGCTGATGTACCTTCCACGCTTTCTGATGGCACACCAGGCAGGTTCCTCATCCAGAAGAATGACTACTCGACACCTGAAGGCTACTCTGAGCAGAAGGAGATAACTGGGTGGTACAAGCCTTATAGCGGATACCTTACCACACTCCTTAACGGTTCGACCACAATCAACACGAATAACATAGAGCTCCAGTCCAGAATGGAATACCTGAGCTCCAAAAACCAATAATATATGGCATTCAGGGACTATAGCATAAACATCAACAAGCAGGTGAACAGGCTGGTGCCTTACTACCTGAGAGGACGGAAAATGCTTTTGTTCCTCCAGGGTGTCTGTGCCCCGCTTGGTTTCTTCAATGATGATGAGACCGGATTCAACACCTGGGCACACAAAAGCCTTCTTGATCTTTCCATGACCGGACAGAAGGTAAGGCTGGAGTGGTACATCAACCATGTGGTAGTGCCTGAGAATGACATAACGCTCAGGGCTGGCCAGTCAGTTACAATAGCGGATGATGAGTTTGCATCAGCAGTCTGTTTCTTCAAAAGCGAGATTACGGACCATGAGACCGCACCGCTTTTCTATCCCAACACAATTCCTACTGCGCTCCGACTCAAGACCAACCAGGCTGACAAAGCAAAGCAGAGGATAGTGACCATGAAGAAGTCTGAGCTTGGTGGTACTGCCGGAAGGTTCATTATATCAGTTCCCTATGCAGGACAGGATAGGGACGAGGTATCCAGAAAAATAACGGCTGGAATCTCAAGGTTTATTCCAGTTGGGGTTATATACAGCATTAAATACACATAAAAAGAAAAGATATGAAGGAACTGACAAGCAATACAGGTGGACGATACCTGTTCTTCGATGACATACAGGACCTCCAGAATTCGGCTCTTGCATCAGCAGCAGCCCTTTATTTCGGGAAGGACAACTGTGTGATTTCAGGCTGTAAGGTCTCCGGTAACTCAATCAGTGCTGGCTTTGTATGGCTGGACGGTAAGATAAGGGAGGTTCCAGCTACAAGCAACCTGAACTTTCCAGTCTACATCAAGGCCAACAACACCACTGAGCAGGGCATGTACCAGGATTCGGTTACTGAGCAGGATACAGCCATCAACTACGGCATCCAGTTCACCACCGTACAGCCAGAAAGCTATATCAGGGTCACTTCCTCTGGAGCTGAGCCCACTATTGAGAAGCTGATGTTTAGCGGGCTGAACCTGGACGGAAACATGGCACTGGGTGAGCTGACTGCAAACAAGCTCATATTCAGGTCACGTACAACTCCGTCAAACCTGGGAGAGCTCTATTACGACAATGACGGTTTCCATGCCTCTACTGGTATCACAACTGGAACTGGTACTTTCTCAGGTGCCGTTACAGCTGGAAGCCTGAGTACTAATGAGATTACCGTTCGTAACAGCTCAAGTCAGAACAATAGGATTATAATAACCCACGAAAGCATCGTGTACAACAGTCCTGGTGATGAAGATCCTGTTACTTTGAGATTCAATTCCTACTACGCTGAACTGAACAAGCCACTTCAGACGGTTGACAGGGTTTCCACTGTGGATGCAAATGACACCACACACAACACCTCGTTCCACACTCATGGAATTTCCTACAGCCAGTTCAACAAGCATATCCTGAGATGGGGAGAACCCACCAGTAGTGAAGGTTTCCTGCGTACAGAAGCTCCCGTGTATGTTGCTGGTATCAATGGTGACTCTCCAGTGCTCAATATACAGAAGCAGGAGGCAAGGGCATACGATCCGACCTACAAAATTACTATCACTGAGAGCACTATTATGTGTTACTCTCCAGCTACACAGGACTACCAGAACAATCGCTCTGGATTTGACCTGACTGATGGCGAGGCAAGGCTTTACATTCACGGCCACATGTACAAAGTGGGTGTCTCTGCAAAGGGCTTCATTTATGACATGAACAACCCTGAATTCGTAGACCCGATTGCAAGCAGGGAAACTGGTGACACTATCCAGACCCTGAACAATGTCCAGATCATCAACTGGAAGCGCATTATTGACAACACGACATACACTGGAATCCTTGAGCTTACGGCATCTGGCCTGAAGTACAATGGAAGCTTCAAGGTTGACGGAGACCTTACGGTTGTACAGGCTGCCACGATAGGTACTGTAATGACTGTTCCTACCGTTCATGCAGAGTCTGTGATGATCAAGAACAATGGTGCTTATGTAGGTGGTAAGGCTGGTGTGACGACCATCTACAACTACACCAATCTGAGGTTTGATGTTGCCCAGGGTAGCACTGCAAGCTCAAGCATCATCAGCCTGGTGGCAAGGAGACATACGCTTACCTATGTTGGCGGTATCCTCACAGCAGCCGTACAGGATCAGACCGATACAGTACTGAGCAAAATCACGACACCTCATCCGGTGCAATTAGTAAACCAATAAAATGATACGACTATGCGAATAATGAATTACGGAAACGACTACGCTATACGCGATGTCCAAAACGGAGTACAGCATGTTGAAAGCAAGCAACCCGACACGAAGGCTGAGATCCCAGCTGGAGAAGCAGAAAAGCATGAGCCAGAAGTTGAAGAGCAGCCAGCAGAAGCAGCGGAGCCCGAAAAGGAGCAGGAAGCAAAGCCAAAGTCCAAGAAGGGTAAGAAGGCGTGAGTTCTCGAATACAAGGCTGGGGTGGCTCATAATGATGGAGTCCCCAGTCCTTTACGAGGCAATCACGTCCGTCCACAGGTCGCCCAGCAAGGACTTCCTCAGGTCACTGGCAATATCGTCAGAGGACCCGTTCCTTAAGTCTGAGGAGTTCTGGAAAGAACTGGTTGACTACAGTCCCGACAAGTTCTGGGAACCTACTGCTGAAGAGGAGTTGGAAAGAATCAGGAAGTCCAACTTCAGAATAATAAGGAGATTTCTCTCTGTCTAATCTTACTCATTGAAAGAACCCCAGGTCGTCCTCACGGATTTCCTGGGGTGTTTTTATACGTATGAAACAAAAAAACTTTTCTTAAAGCTCATTCTATTATAAGCTTCGGGTGGTACTTTGTAAGTATGTCCCCGATTGCGTAGGCTAAGACCTGTCCGGCATTTGGAGCATTACGCAGGTTGATATTCCATGTACCCCAGTTGAACTTCTCGTTGTGAGGTGTTGCTATATGCACCTTGAAATGGTCTGGAAAGAACAGCACCGCACATCTGAGACGGGCTGACTTGACCTGATTGATAGGGTAGACGAATGAGAGGTTCACCAGCATGTCCTTGCATTCACTGGTACTGTCCTCTTTGAAGCCTATCCGCTTAAGCTGTTTCTTGAATTCCTGGATTGTCATAATTGGATGTTTTAATTAAATAGGAAAACTGTGGACTACATGGATTGTTGCTCACACTCGATCTGCCTGATACGCTCCTGGCAGATATGGATGATCTTCTCGTAGTCCATTCTTCTCTCATCACCGGTCTTAGTACGCAACACGCGCTTCACAATGTCGGCATCCCAGGCGTTCAGGTCCCAGTCAAGCCATATAGACCAGGGCTGGATGACATGCTGGCTGTAGTTGCTTGTACCGACGTTAAATGAGCGTGTTGAGCTGTTCAGGATACCAAGACGCACAAGCTTCTTGTACATCTCCTCGTTAATTACATGATTTTGAAAATTTTGTTCTTCCATAATTATTTTATTTGTTTAAGAATTGTTTCGTACTTTTTGTCCTTGGATGTTGTAAGCTGCTTGCATTCATCCAAGATACTCCTGTCAGTTGCAGTAAGGGGGCTGGAAATGAACACTTCACCAACGCGGTTCATTTCATTATACATGTTCTTTTTAAGGTCCATGTTGGCTCCGGCATCCAGTCTCTTGGCACAGATGGAATTAATAAAGAACACGTCATCGGTAACAACCCTGACAATATTGTTTTTCTTGATCCTCCTGAGTGCGCTCCAAATACTTAACAAATTAAGTCTTACGCTGGTGGTGTTTACTATTCCACACTTGCTGAAAAACTCAAGATTGCCTTTCTTGTCAAGGATGGAATATGAAGCGGATCCTACCTTTGTAGTGGGGTCGCAATTATAGGATATTGTAACAGTATAATCCGCGCTGTATGGATCAAGTGTTGTTAACAGAATACCTTTCATAATAATTAATTTTTACTGGGTATTCTGCCCCTTTTCAACTTAATATAATAAGTCTAAAGACTCTTCTTTCTTTTTTCTTTCTTCAGATACTGGTCTGTGCCCAGTATCTAAAGGAGCTGATTTTCCCCTGTAGCGAGGGGTGGTATCGCTCCGTATATCAGCAAAAGTATATCACCATTTGTGCCCATATATCATATACTTTGCAAGACTAAAAGATGCGGAATCAAGTCCTGTCCATCAACCATACTGGAATGGTTGTCTTAGCGGGTTATTTAGGAGTCCAGTCCTTCTGCTTCGCCTGCCCGCGATTGTAGGTGGTGAATCCTACAACCAATACCCTCGGCGGCTGGTTTGCTTTCTATCCAGCTCTCGCTCATACCTGAGTGGCATCATTCCCGCCAGGACCAATGTCAAGAGATCTCACCTCATTTATGACACGGCTACGCTGTATGAGCATAGTCCACTTCCCAATGTTGATTCCTTGTTCAGCCTTATCGTGGGTTACCAGAACCTCAGGATTGTTTTTTACAGAACACTTTGCCATCAAGCGGTCTTAAGTCCGGTGCCATCTGCCAGTTCTTTGGTACAATAAACCAGGATTTGAACTGGAGAGCCTTATTATTTTTTTTGATTAGCTTAACTGTATAAAAACAGTAAGAGCTAAGTGGTAGTGAAAATCGGGGAGTGCCACTTAGCCCGTAAGTCTGGTGACTTAACTGTTATGTCTCTATGTCTGCTTCTTGGCCCCGATTCCAATCCACGCTGCAAAGATAGGCATTATTTCCAAAACTTGCAAAATATTCCTTGTTAATTTAATGTTAAAATATCTAATTTCCGATTTTGCCGTAAAATAAGCATGTTTCAAACGGTCTAATTTGCAATATAAGATAATATAAGGTACGCACACGCACGTAATGAATGAAAAACTGGATGCACTTCTTTCTTTACAAAATATTAAACGCAAAAAATATATCTCTCAAAACCCCTTTAAAATCAATGTGGTAGCATTTTTTAATATAAATGTTAATTGCTTTTAGCAAAAAATATTTTTAGATGTCGAATATTATGCGTAAATTTGCACTCAGAAATCAACAAACGTCGAATATTAGCTAACCAAATATGAGAAAGAGTTGATTAAGAAGCACGGCAAGTTAAGCATTGAAGGAGGTGTCCTGAATGCTCCTGAGTGGGACGATGCGGTTAAGAACCTCAAGGACGGTGATTATCTCTTCACCATTGCCAACACAGACAAGAACCGCGCCATGAACAAGCTATCATACCTTCACTCTGTTGTATTGAGGACGGTTGCAGAGAAGCTTGCTGATAAGACACCAGCTGGACAACCACTGGTAACACCATCTCAATTGTACAGGTATTTCGAAGATCTCTTCGCTCCGGCTCATACCTGCATAATTAACGGCAAGGAATATGAATACCTTGATTTGAAGTCGGAAACCTCAGCTGAAATAGGGGCAGTAACTGAGAAGATTGCCCAGTACGTCGAAAGGAAGTGGGGAATTCACGTTCCAACAGAAGAAGAGCTTAATACAGCACCCTA
>Ga0247608_10004285_pt1 | contig 16075 bp, 14 predicted proteins | sample 176DNAGHGlowgp2_FD_193490 | JGI IMG/M metagenome (GOLD analysis project Ga0247608, IMG submission 193490) | Sheep rumen microbial communities from Palmerston North, Manawatu-Wanganui, New Zealand - 1766 DNA GHGlow gp2 | ecosystem: Host-associated > Mammals > Digestive system > Stomach > Rumen ... | reverse complement strand
GCCTCTCACCTGCAGGGACAGATCAAAGTCCTTGTCAGTCACATCGCCGAACCGAAGCTGCAACGCAATGGCGACCTCGGCGTTGACAAGCCCAACTGTTTCGACCCCTCCGGTGAGCCTCTGCAGACCGTCGACGTGCCACTCAGTTCGAAGCAGACCTATCTGGAGGTCGATCTCAATGTCGTGAAGCCTCTGGACGATCAGACCGGCGATCAGACCTACAAGAAGGCCCGCCTTCACGGCCTCGCCCTCTCTGAAAAGATCATCTTCCGCACCCCCGACCCCTATATCAACACTCTGGGTGGAGCCCTGACTCTCGCCGCTGACGGCGACTGGGACGGACAGACCTGGCTACACGGCTGCATCGGTTGGCGTATGCCCCTGGCAGGCTGGCGTGCGGGTTATCTCGGTGATGTCCTCGGCTGGCCCGACCGTGCCGTCAGTCATTTCGATGCCTACGCCAAGAGTCAGGTGACGAAAGTCAAGCCGACCATCCCCCACCCGTCTCAAGATCCCCAGATGAACCTCGCCCGTGCCGAGAAGAAATGGGGTACGCAGATGTACTCCAACGGCTATATCTGTCGCAATCCTGAACGCAACGACCAGATGCACCACTACGATATGAACCTGAACTATATCGACGAGTTGCTCTGGCACTTCCAGTACGATGCCGACACCCTCTATATGAAGAAGATGTGGCCCGTCATCGTGTCGCATCTGGCGTGGGAGAAGCGGAACTTCGATCCCGACGGCGACCATCTCTACGACGCCTATTGCTGCATCTGGGCCAGCGACGCCCTCTATTACAGCGGCGGTGCCGTGACCCATTCCTCGGCCTATAACTACCGTGGTAACAAGCTCGCCGCCCGTATTGCGGAAATCATCGGCGAGAATCCCAAGCCCTATCGTGAAGAGGCCGCTGCCATCCTGAAAGCCATGAACGCCCGTCTGTGGATGAAGGACAAAGGCGTGTGGGCCGAATTCCAGGATGCAATGGGACTGAAGCGTCTGCACGACCACCCCGCCGTCTGGAGCATCTACACCCCCATCGACTGCGGCGCCTGTACGCCAGAGCAGGCCTATCAGGCCACAAGATACATCGACGAGAACATCCCACATATTAGTGTAGAGGCTCAACTTTATACCATCTCCACCTCTGACTGGATGCCCTATGCCTGGAGCATCAACAATGTGGCCGCTGCCGAGGTGATGCATACGGCATTGGCCTATTATAAGGCCGGGCGGGCTGACGAAGCCTTCCGTCTGATGAAGGCCAACATCCTCGACCAGATGTACTATGGCGCCAGTCCTGGCAACTTCGGACAGGTCAGCTACTACGATGCCGCCCGTGGTGAGTGCTACCGCGACTTCGGCGACTGCATCGGCATCAGCAGCCGTACCCTCATCCAGGGCCTTTTCGGCATTATCCCCCAGGCCCTCGACGGCCAGTGCATCATCTGTCCGGGTTTCCCCCACGAGTGGACAGAAGCTTCCATCGAGACCCCCTATCTGAAATATAAGTTCACGCGCGAGGGCAACACCGACCGTTACGAGATCACCCAGAACTTCCGTCGACCCCTCCGCATCATCTTCCGCCAGTACCTCGACAACGGCAAGTACCGCGACATCGAAGGTACCAGCGAGAAACAGCAGGTCATCAAGGTATCTCCCGTTGTCAGCGTCAGCCGTAAAAGCGCGCCGAAACGTCAACAGACCTCCTACGGCCTGGAAGAGCCCGACCTCTCGGCAAAGTTCCTGCCCCAGACCCTCGACAGTCACTTCAACGCCAATGTCAGCGACATCTTCAAGAACCGTTACCTCTCACCACGGCCGAAGGTCACCACCCTTCAGATTCCCACACAAGGCATCGGCGAGTGGTGTCATCCTGAACAGACCGCAAAGATCGATGACACCGTCTTCCGCACGAAGATCAAGAACGGCGTCTTCACGGTGGCAGGCGTACCCTTCCGTACACCCGCCAAGGGACGTAACATCGTCTATACCTCCCTCTGGGACAACTACCCCGACGCCGTCACCATCCCCCTGAAGGGTCAGGCCGCCAGTGCCTACCTGATGCTGGCCGGCAGCACCAACTACATGCAGAGTCGCATCGACAACGGTCTTATCATCGTCACCTACAGCGACAACACCTCCGACACCCTCGCCCTGCGGAACCCCGACAACTGGTGTCCCATCGAGCAGGACTACTATATCGACGGCAAGGCATTCACGACCACTTCACCCCGTCCCTACCGTATCTGTCTGGGTACGGGCGACGTCAGCCGCGACCTGGGACAGACGCTGAACATCCAGGGCGTCTACGGTCGTGAGATCCCCGGTGGTGCCGCCCAGATGCTGCGCATGCGTCTCAATCCGAAGAAAGAACTCAAGTCACTCACCGTCCGAACGCTCTCCAACGATGTCGTCATCGGACTGATGGGCATAACCCTGCAATAACATGTATAAATTATTAGAACTTTATAAGCAATGGAAGGGAGCCGAGCCCGCCAACGTCCAGCAGATCCCTGGCGGCGGCAGCAATCGCACCTATTTCCGTTTGACTGACAAAGAAGGTAAGACGGTCATCGGCGTCATCGGCACCAGTCGTGATGAGGATCACGCCTTTATCTACCTCACCGAGCATTTTAACCGCCGTAAGCTACCTGTGCCGAAGATCCTGGCCGCCAGCGACGACGGTCTGCGATACATCCAGACCGACTTAGGCTCCACCTCCCTCTTCGATGCCATCCGTGGCGGTCGCGAGGCCGGTGGACGCTATACCCTCAAGGAACAGGAGCTGTTGCGGCGCACCATCCGCGAGCTGCCGAACATACAGATCCGCGGCGCCCGTGAGCTGGACTTTTCCAACTGCTACCCGCAGGCAGAGTTCGATGTCGACTCCGTGCTCTTCGACCTCAACTACTTCAAGTACTGTTTCCTGAAGGCCACTGAGATCGACTTCCACGAACTGAAGCTCGAGGCCGACTTCCGTCTGTTTGCCAAGGACCTCACGGCCGAGACCGCCGACTGTTTCCTGTATCGTGACTTCCAGGCCCGCAACGTGATGCTCGACCACGACGGCAATCCCTTCTTCATCGACTATCAGGGCGGTCGTAAGGGACCTTACTATTACGACCTCGCTTCGTTCCTCTGGCAGGCCTCCGCGCACTATCCCCATAAGCTGCGCCGCGAACTGGTCTACGAATACTACAACTCGTTGAAGAACTACATCGAGGTGCCTCCCGCGCGACATTTTGTCAACCGGCTGTCCCTCTTCGTGCTTTTCCGCACCCTGCAGGTGTTGGGCGCCTACGGTTTCCGCGGGTACTTCGAACAGAAGAAGCACTTCATCGAAAGCATCCCGCCCGCCATCCAGAACCTGCGCGAACTCATCATGACCATCAGTTTCCACTACCCCTATCTGATGGACATCCTGCGTCAGCTCACCGAACTGCCCCAGTTCCAGCAGATTCCGACCACAGCGACGCGTGCCGACGGTTACAAGACCACCAATATCAATCCCTACAAGACCCATCCTCAGGACGGTCCTGCCACCTTCTCGAAGTACGATGCCCAGGGTCCGCTGGTGGTCCGCGTGTTCAGTTTCTCCTACGGCAAGGGCATCCCCGAGGACGAAAGCGGCAACGGCGGCGGCTATGTCTTCGACTGTCGTTCAACGCACAACCCCGGCCGTTACGAGCCCTATAAGCAACTCACGGGCCTCGACGAGCCCGTCATCCGATTCCTCGAGGACGACGGCGAGATCCTCACCTTCCTCGACTCCGTCTATAAACTCGCCGATGCCCATGTGCGGCGTTATATGCAGCGTGGCTTCACCTCGTTGATGTTCTCCTTCGGCTGTACCGGCGGTCAGCACCGCTCCGTCTACTCTGCCCAGCACCTGGCCGAGCATATCCACGAGAAGTTCGGCATAGAGGTGCGCATCTGTCACCGTGAACAAGGTATAAACACTATATTATCAACAAAATAACTTATTCATTATGAAACGCTATTTCATTCTCAGCATGCTCGCCGTAGTCCTTGGAAATACGGCCGCCTCTGCCTCGGTCCTTCAGCAAGAAGCCGGAAACGACAACAAGTACGAACTGAAAGTCGGCGACCTGACAATGACCATCGATGCCGCTAAAGGCGCGAAGATTCTCTCGTTCAAGTACCAGGATGCCGAAGTCATCAACCAGTCGCGCTGGCCGGAGTCCTTCGGCAGCACCTTCTGGACCAGTCCTCAGAAGGAGTGGAACTGGCCCCCTGTACAGGAGATCGACAAGGGCACCTATACCGTCGAGAAGCGCGACGGACAGTTGGTGATGACCAGTCAGGTGGCTCAGAAACTGGGCTATAGAGTGCGTAAGACATTCGCTGTCGACGAGCAAGACCAGGCCATCGTGGTGACCTATGCCATCATCAACGAGACCGACGAAACGCGTCAGGTGGCCCCTTGGGAGATTACACGAGTGCCCAACGACGGCATCATCTTCTTCGACGCGCCCCTTGAAGGTATCACCCCAGCGGGACTGCTGCCCCTGAAGGCGCAACACGGTGCGGTATGGTACGCCGTCGACGAGGCCAACGAGAACCGCAAGATCAATGCCGACGGCAAAGGCTGGTTGGCCTATTGTGCCAAGGGTCTGCTGCTGATCAAGAAGTTCCAGGACCTGCAGGCCGGTGAGCCCGCCCCCGGTGAGGCCGAGATACAGGTCTACGTCAACCGGGGAAAGACCTATATCGAGATTGAGAGTCAGGGTGCCTATACCACGCTGAAGCCCAAGGAGGAACTCTCCTGGACGGTCAGATGGTATCTGAAACCCGTCAAGGTAGAGCCCGTTCCCTCAGCCGACTTATTACACGCCAGCATGGGTTGTTGTAAATAATCATTTCGTCATGTACCAGTCGCGTAGGACGTAGAAGGCCAGTTTCTTCTCACCACGGTCACTGAAAAGTCCCTTGCGGTTGTAGTAGTCCTGGACGCCGGGCAGTACACGACGTGGTGAACGGAAGTCCTTCAAGATCCAAGGTGTCGTGCCGGCAAGACCCTCAATCTTGTCAAGCATGGCACAGTTCTCCCGGTAGAGGTTCTCCTGGAACTCCTCCGTCCAACGCTGGTTCTTCGGTCCGTGAAGTCCGTATCTGGCACCACCTCCGAACTCACTAACGATGACGGGTTTATTGTAGGGTATCTCCCACTTCATCTTCGGAGCATCGTTCACGTCGCGATACCAGCCGATGTACTGGTTGAAGGATACCACATCGACAAACTTGTTCATGTTGTCGTTCAAACGGTTGACATAGTTCGAGGCACCCGTCACCTCCATCGCCATCGAAATAAGGCGGGTATTGTCGAGAGTACGGGCATACTGGGCCAGGTTGCCTAGGAACGTGTCGCGTTCTTTGCTATGCGGCGTCTCATTGGCAATACTCCAGATGATGACGTTGGCACGGTTATGGTCGCGGGCAATCATGTCGCGCAATTGGTTCTGGGCATTCTCGTAAGTCTTGGAATTCTTCCACGCAATGGTCCAGTAGACGGGAATCTCCGACCACACGAGGATACCCATCCTCTCCGCCTCGCGTACCATCTCCTCATGGTGGGGATAATGGGCCAGACGCACGAAGTTACACCCCAGTTCCTTGGCCCATGAGAGCAGCGTGTGGGCATCCTCGACCGTATTGGCCCGGCCCCCGCCGTTGGGTTTCTCATTATGGATGGAGATACCCTTGAGGAAGATGGGCTGGCCGTTGAGCAGTATCTGCTTGTCGCGCGTCTCGATGGTACGGAATCCGATGCTGTCGCTGATAACAGAACTGTCGAGCGAGATGTCCACACGGTAGCGCTTTGGATTCTCCGGTGACCAGAGCGACAATCTTTTAGAGTGAATAGTGAATAGTGAAGAATGAATAGTGCCATCAGAATCGGTGATGAAGGTCTTCTTCAGTTTAAGCTCAGGGATGCTGACGGTGATGTTGTGACCGGCTTCCGCTTTGTTGAGTTTCGCGCTGAAACTGATTTCGTGATTCTTCGCCTTCGCATCAGCTTTCTTTAACTGCAGGCTGTAATCTTCGAGATATACGGGCGTTACCTTCACCAGCCTGACGTCGCGGGTAATGCCGCCGTAGTTCCACCAGTCGAAGATCTGTGTCGGCACATCCTCCTCATGACGCTTATTGTCGACTTTCACGATGATGGTGTTTTCGCCCTCTTTCAGCAGGTCGGTGATGTCGTAGTTGAAGGGTGTGAATCCGCCGATATGATGACCTATATGCTGGGTATTGACATATACATGGCAGTCGTAGTTCACCGCACCGAAGTATAACAGCGTCCGAATGTCCTGCATCGGCACGGCCAGGAAAGACTTCTTGAACCAGACGGTACCCTCATAGAAGAACAACCGTTCGTCCTGCGTGTTCCAGTCACCAGGAATCTGCATTGTGGGCGACTTGTCGAAGTCATATTCAATCAGGTCCTCGGGTTTCCGAGGTTTGGCGTTCTGGAAGAATCCCCATCGGGTGGGGTTCATGCGGTAGTCGTAATAACCTTCCTCCTGCACGTCGACGATGTAGTTCCACTCGCCATTGAGCGACATGCTCTCATAGGCATTCACGTTCTGAATCAACGGCAAGGCCGACTCTCCATACACCACACTTGTTGAAACAATGCCGCACAATACGGCCATGATCAGTTTTTTCATATCTTGTTGTCATTAAAGAAAATTACATTCTCGCTTGAAATACCAGTTATATTTACAATCATCCTAAGCTGTATTTTCTTACCGTCAGTCATGACTATTGTATGCTCATACTCATCGATGCGCTTTACATGACCTGAATAGGACTGATAGGAGCCACCTTCCTTATGTTCGTCTGGCACGAAATAATCGATTATAACATGAGGCTGTTCCGAAATCTTGGATAATAGCAGTTCCATCTTTCGGTTCAGCTCTTCATTGCCAGAATCTCCCAAATCTATCCATTCATCCGTCAAACGACCAGATTCCTGAATGGCAGCATCATAGCCGGTCAATGCGGCAAAGGGTGCAAACTGGGCTGCACGGTTCCACATCGACATCCTCGGATGATGCTTTGGTTCGTAATGTGGCAGGTCTATTATGTCTGCATATAGCTGGACGGTAGCCGATTCTTCACTCTTCATTCTACACTCTTCACTTCTAAGCCTTATGTCCTCCTATTTGTTTGTTGCGCTCTTTGGCGGTGGCACCTTCCTCGAAGTTCAGACCTCGGAGGATGGCATTCTTGCCGAATCGCTTCTTGATTTTCAACTGTGCCTCCTGCATCCTACGCTCCTTGTCGAGCTTGGCTTGCTCTTCCTGACGTTGCTTCTCTAATGCCTCGTAGTCGGTGAAGAGATCAAGCTGCTGGGGAGCACTGTTCTGTGCAGCTACAGATGCTTCGCTTACCACGTGGTTCGTTGTCAGGTTCAGCCTGCGGATTAGCAAATCAGGATTCACCTGACGGTCAAACAACTCTGTTGCCCCATCCATGATGAGCCGCGATGATGATGTCGGTCTCTCGAAATTGAATGTACCGTGAGCATGTTTTGGCACAGCCTTTCCGTAGTAGTTGGTGGTAATCTCACCATGATACTTTTCACGGATTTCAGGACGTGTCAGACATTCTGCATCATAACCAACGGTCAGCACCAGCTGGTCTGTCACCAGACGCTTCGATACGAGGTCGAGGGTCATTCCTTCAGCCATTTCCCGTATCACCACACGGGCTTTCTTGAAAGAGTAAGGCTCCTGCAGCACCTGTCCGCTGCTGAAGGAGTTTGTCTCAGGCCGATATGCCTTCACAGCCTCCATCGTACTTGGTTCCCAGCCCCAAGCATGGTCTATCAGCAGTTCCGCATTCACGCCAAAGAGTCGGTAAAGCAGTCCTTCGTTCTGTATTGACATTCGGGCTATCTTCCCCATCGTGTCAATACCATAGACAGCCAGTTTCTCAGCTATCCCACGCCCCACACGCCAGAACTTGGTCAGAGGACGATAATCCCATAACTCACGTCGATACGACATTTCATCCAGTTCGGCAATGCGTACACCGTCTTTATCGGCTGGTACTTTCTTGGCCACAATATCCATCGCTACCTTTGCCAGATACATGTTTGTGCCGATACCTGCCGTTGCCGTGATGCCTGTAGTAGCCAGCACGTCACGGATCATCTTCATTGCCAACTCATGCGCCGTCAACTTATATGTGCGCAAATAGGCTGTCACATCCATGAACACCTCATCGATGCTATAGACGTGTATATCTTCTGGAGCAATATATTTCAGATATGTCTGATAGACTTTGGTACTTACCTCCATGTAGTGAGCCATACGGGGCGGTGCAGCGATATAGTCGAGTTCAAGGTCAGGATGTGCTTTCAGGTCAGGGTCATGGTATGATTTCCCAGACATTCTCCATCCTGCAGCTCTTTTGCGCTCGTTGTTGACATCACGCACCCTCTGAACAACTTCAAATAGTCGCGCACGCCCACCTATACCGTATGCCTTCAATGACGGGGAAACAGCAAGACAAATGGTTTTTTCTGTTCGGCTTACATCAGCCACGACGAGGTTTGTGGTCAGCGGATCAAGCCCTCTGTCCACGCACTCCACTGAAGCATAGAACGACTTCAGGTCGATGGCAATATAAGTCCGTTGCTGTTGTTGCATATCGAGTGTAAAGCTTTTATCCCATTACCACATCAAGCACCATCATCAGGACGAAGCCAATGGCGAAACCGATGGTGCTAAGATTAGAGTGCTGACCCTCAGAGGCTTCGGGGATGAGTTCCTCAACCACGACGTAGAACATGGCTCCGGCGGCAAAGGCAAGCATGTAAGGAAGTACAGGCATGAGGAAAGAAGCAAGTAATAGGACGGCAATAGCGCCCACGGGTTCGACGGCTCCGCTCAGTGAACCGATGATAAATGAGCGCCACCGACTATTGCCTGCTGCCCGCATCGGCATGGAGATAATGGCTCCCTCTGGGACATTCTGTATAGCGATACCTACGGCAACAGCCAAAGCACTGGCGAGAGAAATATTCGTCGTGCCGCTGTCAGCTCCAGCAAAGACCACACCAACGGCCATACCTTCTGGCAGATTATGGATAGTGACGGCAAGGGCAAGCATCGCCGTTTTCGACAGGTGCGAGCGCATACCCTCCGGCTTGTCTGTACCAATATGCAGGTGAGGCGTCAGTTCGTCAATGAGCAACAGGAATCCCATACCTAACAGAAATCCGATGGCCGCAGGCAGTACACTCCATTTGCCGCTTTCCGCTTCCATCTCCATCGCTGGAATCAGCAGCGACCATACCGATGCAGCCACCATCACACCCGATGCAAAGCCCAACAGCGACTTCTGCAGTCGAGCCGACATTTCATCCTTCATGAAGAACACAAATGCCGAACCGAGCATCGTGCCCAGCAACGGAATCAGCAGTCCTATCATCAATGTCATTGTCATAATCAGTTCCTATCTTGCTGCAAAAGTAAATAAAAAATCCCAAAGCAAGGTGATTTTGCCTTGGAATTTATGATAATTTGAGAAGTAATTATGCTTTTACGCCAATGATTGTGGCATACGTTGGTTTCTTACGGTGGATTTCCGTTTGAGTTAAACCTGCTTCGTCAAGCAACTTTTTCAGATCCTCCGGCGAATAGGCTGTCATGCCCTCCACTACATTCGTCCACTTAGAATCGCTATCCACCACTTCTACCAAGATGGCGAACTTACCGCCAGACTTCAGTACACTACAAGTTTCGAGTTTCCTAAAACACATAAAAAAGCCGCCCAACTGGAAAAAACTAAAAACCCAATAGGGAAATTATTTTTTTCCAGTTGGGAAGTCTGCGAATAAGCGAATACAGAAAAGGCTCACTTTATTCTGTTGAGCGTGAGCAGGCTCGACCGAAGGTCAAATTAAAATCGGGGTATTTTGACTGTATTACTTTTCCTTATGCAATGACTTTATTCGTGCGACAGTTTTTCCCAATATGGGCGCAACTCATTCTGAATGTAAACTACAACATCTGCAAACGTGACATTCTCGTTTTTTATGATCTTGCCCAAGAAAGCCTGCCACCTAACCTGCATCTGCTGATTATCAGCAAAGTCTTTGCGGAAAAACATGGTGTCGGCATCGTATGAAGTGTGCCTGTTCTCAAATGTACGAATGATGGCTTCCTGCAACGTATCAACGTCATATCTCTCTTTCGACAAGATGTTGTATAGGTCATAATAGTCTTTCATGCGACTGCTCTGGTCGGCAAGGTCCACTATGGCATGCATCTTCTCCGCAATGACCGTTTCAAGCGAATAGGCCATGATGTTCACGCTTGGCAGTTGCTCCAGTAGCACAGGATAGTCAAGGTCTATCGGACTTGGCGTGACAACATCGCCAAATCCAATGTCCATCGTCAACACCTGTGCAATGGTGTCCATCCTCACAGGAATGCTCAGACGGATACCATGATAGTCTTTGAACTCGGTAATGTTCTGTGCCGTGATATTGTCAGTGTCGAATGTAATACCATCCTCTTCGTATGGCACGGAACAAATCTCCTTGAAAGTAGCAACGATAGTTGCCCCTTCATTACTGATGTTGTTACCCAAGAAGTCAATATCCAACGTGGGACGAGCCGCAAACTTCTCGTAGGCATACATCAGCGCACCACCTTTCAAATAGAAGTTACTGCGATATTTTGTCTGCGACATTCTGTAAAGCAGTCGCTCCTGAAAGTATCGTGTGAGAATGGTCTGATAAAACACATCCTCCTTCTTGGCAATGTTCAGTAGTTTGCTGCGGATAGACTTGCCGTAATTCGTTATGTTGTCCTTGCTCATAGTTTCACTTGCAGATATTGTTCGAGAATGGTGCCTACACGGAGTTTCCGAGCATAGTCCATCAACTTGCTCAGGTTTCTGTTGGGGCGTTCAAGATAGTTGCTGATGATTTCCGAGCAGACATCCATTCCTATCTTATTGCGGAACTTCACCGCATCACACACGCAACGTTCCACATCATAAAGCCGGATGTTGAAGCCGTCAATCTCCATCGTCATCACGCCAATTCCAAGAATTGCCTCTGTATAATGGTGAATCTCCACTTTGGGGAACGACGGAACCGTTACCTTTCTGTCTCTTTTAATGGCCACATGAAAAGCCTGCGGCATAGAAGTTGTTAGCTGGTGAATGCTCCAAGCCGACCACAGACACAAGATGCCATCTGGAACGATGGTGCTAATGTCAATCATGTTGCCGCTCAGTTGGTCGATATTGGCATACACGCCGCGGCGAACCTGAATGAGTTCGCCCTGTCGCGCACTTTCCAGCATCTTGTAGTAGGCTGTCCTGCCCTGCTCTTTTATACTGGCTGACAAGATATATGAATTCTGCTCTTTTGCCATACTGTTTTCTTGAAAGTCGGTACAAAGTTACCACAAATTTTCATAATTGTGGCATTTTTGTACGAAAATCTTTGTGTGGATGGACATTTTTCACTTATATTCTCATTTAGTTGTCTATTTTCTGTCCCTTTTCACGTAAAAATGAACAAAATCGCCTCATTTTATGTGATTTTTGCATTTTCGAGCATCGAATTTGAAGAATTTTATGTAAATTTGCCCTCGCAATCCGAAAGGAACGCATATGACATGTTGAAACAACGAAGCGTTATGCTCGACTTGCGAAAGGAAATGTAGGAAACTTCCAATGTAATGCAAGGACAGTATTGACGGTTCGCGCGTATAGCGTGGACTGGTTACTGCATCTACATTACAAGGCAATTCCTACAGCCTCCTTTCGAAGACGTGGTAAATCAGCTCCACGCTTCATAACAATTAAGGGCTCTTATGGTGGCTGGAGGGCAGGTATTACAAAATGGACAATCAGTTAAATTTTAATGCTATTATGGCTTGGTCGGCTTTCGGTACCCAAGATTATTCGGGGCTGGAGCAATACGGTGGGGCGGTTTACAATTACTTCGTTCACAATCCTGGAGAAATCCTTAAATTAGATAATCCTCTCTTAATTGGTAAGATTTTCCAAGTATGCCTCGGATTCCAAGAACCTGACGAAGACATACAAGAAGTAAGGGCAGAAAATGCTTTTATTTGTTTCTCGCAAGCGTTGAATTCAGATAAAGTAAATGTTCATGACGAAGCGTCTGCCAGACTGATGATACTTCTCATCCGTGACCAAAAGCATCTGAAAAACAAAGTGGAGCATTCTTGTCAAAATGAACATGGCAACCCATATAGTTTTTTCGGAATGAGTGATGATGGGTTACCAAGTGATATGCCTATGGCTACAAATACAAAGATGCTCTATACTGCATACCATCTCTATGACGACATAATAGATAAACCAAATGTTAGCAATGAGTTTGTAAATCCAAGCGAAAAGAATGCCTTTGAGAATGTAAAAAGACACGTCATTGAAAATTGTAATCAGTTGAGTCAAACATCGAATGAGAGAAAATGCGAACTTGGCGGTATAATCTTTGACAAGATTTGCAAAAGGCTACATAAAGACATAACGCTATATTCCGACAATATGTAACTTTTAAACACATAATAGCTATGGATAATAGTTTAACAGAGGGATTCCCTTATTCTAAACAAGACTTTGGCAATCTTTGTGCCACTGTTGATTTGCTGATTCTCAACGTATGTAAGATTGCTGGTCAACAGTATACTGATTCACAAGTCGCACAAATATTAAAAGGCTATCAAAGTCTGAAATATCCTTTACTCGCTATTTGGGAGTATTATGGTTTTGGTGAAATCAACGAGATTTCCAGTGGTTTAACCTCTACGGCGCTTTATCAAGCATCAAAAATAGTTATGAAAGATACTCTACGTGATTTAATAAGTGGTATATCATCACAGAATCCATTTGATTTCTATGGCAAAATCAATAATTCAGATAAGGTCGTGGAAAAATTACTAATAGTATATAAACATTTACTTGCAAATCTGCAATCTGGCAGATTAATACTATAACTATCAAAAGAATCATTATGCAGATAAATATAAATATAAACCACTTTGATTGGCAGTTTGAAATAGCCAATAGGTATCTGCCCGTTAGACTATCGACAACTACATTTGATGGTTATGGCGAATGTATTGTCATAGTTGCCAATAGGGCAGATGGAATGACAACTGACATTACGGAGAACAATAAATCTGAAGTATTCATTACGCTTATGGATAGGCATCTCTATGATGACATCAAGGCAAGAGTGCTCGGAATGGATTATTGGATACCTCAAAATCACTATAATACTTGTGATGGTCTAGCAGATAGTAGACCAAGAAAAATCCACTTAGATAGTATGGTTTTTTGAGATTCTGCTAAAAAAAACTCGGGAATACTCCTGCTACAATGGCTCAAAAACTCAACGCTCTGCTACAGAAGGGTGAGTAAGGGGGGATGAGTAAATTTATAATAGCAAATAAACTCGTGATATGTGGAATTAGTTATTAAAAGCAAAAATGGATGAGGTTAAGATAAAAGATCTGTCTCGGATACATAGCCGAATTAAAGAACTCGTAAATGGAGAAAGATTTGGTGCAAATCATTATGACTATCCACCTAACATAAATCTATTTGAAATATCAGTAAGGCAGTTTTACGATATAGCATCCAATATGGAATGGACAAGCAATATAATCTTAGATGGGCAGCGTTCCTTGGATAGGCAATTTATGTTCCTTCGTAGTCACCAATGTATAAATAAGTTTGAGACGATGAGAGGCATCTTGTCAGAAATAGATCAAATAATGACCGATATTAACAATTAAAGAATCATCATCTAATATTGAATAAACGTATGAAAAAAGGGGAAAAAACAGCAATCCTATTATTACTTTTTTTATTTGCACACATTAAATCTTACGCTTATGACTTTGAAGTAAATGGCATTTATTATGGTTATGATGCCACTAATCAGAATGCTTATGTAACCCGTGGTGATTTAAATTATAAAGGAGATATTACTATTCCGGCTTCTGTCACATTTAATGGTAGGACAATGGATGTAACTGCAATAGGAACTAGTGCTTTTAATGGTTGTGGGGAACTTAAATCAATAAATCTTCCATCAACAATTACAACAATCTATAATCACGCTTTTCTCAAATGCATAAATCTCCAAACCATAGAACTACCAAAAAGTTTAAAGAAAATTGACGTTAGTGCATTTAGTGAGTGTACTTCCCTCAAGTCTATAATAATACCTAATGGTGTTACAAAAATAGAAGACAATGCCTTCGAAGGATGTACTGGGCTTGAAACTGTCATATTTGAAGATGGAGAAGCCGACTTGGAATTAGGTGAATACAATGCCCCGCTAGGTAATAAAGAATATCATTATTATACAGGAAAAATAACACCTAAGTATATTTATATAGGAAGATACTTTGGTCGCCATTATGATGACGGGTTGGCTCGAATTGACTATCTTGATTTGAATATACTTAATACAGAGATTATTTCCATCGGCGCAAACGTTGTTCGAATTCCGCTACGTGCAGATTATGGCTCTCAGCCCAATAAGTTGAAAGCTATATATTGTTTGGCAGAAAATCCAGCTTCAATTTTGGAACTTACAGGGGCAATATATGCTAATACAAAACTTTATGTCCCATTGGGTTCAAAATCATCTTATCAATTAAAAGATGTTTGGAAAGAATTCTTTGTTATTGAAGAAATGGAAATAGAAAAGATGTGGAAAGGACAAGGAGCGCCTAACATTGACAATAACAATGAGAAATGCAAGAAGCCTACCATTAGTTATGATAATGGCAAGCTAACTTTTTTAAGCGCCACGCCCAATGCGATATGTCAATCTACGATAACAGATACAGATATTTCTTCTTTCAGCGGAAACGAAGTGCAACTAACAGTGACCTATACCATCAAAGTCTATGCTACAGCGTCGGGCTACGAGAATAGCGATTTAGTCACGGCCACGCTCTGTTGGATTGACGCAGACCCGAAAACCGAGGGCATAGAGAACGGTATCTCTCAGGTGAGGGCAAATGCCGTGTTGATTCAGAGCCACGACGGCACGCTGAGCATCGCTGGCGTTGCCGATGGCACAGACATTACGGTTTATTCTGTTTCTGGCCAGATGGTCGGCTCGGCCAAAGCGCACGGTACCACATCTGCCGTCACCACCACTCTCAGCAGGGGCAATGTCGCCATCGTTCGTATCGGCGACAAGTCCGTGAAGGTTGTAATGCAATAAAGCGCATCTCTTTTTCAATAAGACAACAGAAAATAGCAGGAGCCAATATTCCAAAAGGAGATATTGCTCCTGCCTATCTTTTTCATTATGATAATGATAGTTGTTTGACTAGTGATGGCCAAATATATCACTGAGTTTTTGTTTTTAATGCTAATCATATTACTTATCATAGTGATGAAGCTAGTGATTCAAACACCCCCAAAAATCTATCGTTTTTTCAATGTTTTTAACCAGAAAAAGTCTTTTAATTTAGATAGAATCTTCTATCTTTGCAGTCGTTGAGGGATAACATCCCCCTCAATATATAAACAAAATGGAGATATATCCTGGCGAACTTCGTTTTTGCGAAGACTGCATCCATCGAATAATAGTAAATGGATTGCAAAACAACGAAATCAGGTGTAAGAGACATGGTCATCGCTTAGGAAATGGTTCTGAAGCAAATCAATGCATCTTATCTAATGATTTTGTTGAAACAGATGTTAGCAAGGAGAATAGAAAGGATTTCCATGTAAAAGATTACGATAACATTCTTCTATCGTAAGCTTTTTTCCTCTTTGAGATGGCATGATGAGATTCATGGGGAAAGTTTCTTATTTCACTCTGACGAACAAAACTTCGGGAGGCCGCCGCTGTATCGCCAGCATCTGCCTCCCGAGTTACTTGCCAACGAAACAGTGATTTATCCCGGCCACGGCAAGAAGTCGACGATAAGATATGAGAAGGCAAATAATCCGTATATCGTTCAAATATACAAACTTGCCTAACCTCTCCGTGAGACATAGAAAAAGA
>Ga0247608_10004283_pt1 | contig 16083 bp, 13 predicted proteins | sample 176DNAGHGlowgp2_FD_193490 | JGI IMG/M metagenome (GOLD analysis project Ga0247608, IMG submission 193490) | Sheep rumen microbial communities from Palmerston North, Manawatu-Wanganui, New Zealand - 1766 DNA GHGlow gp2 | ecosystem: Host-associated > Mammals > Digestive system > Stomach > Rumen ... | reverse complement strand
CTTTAGGTTTTCGCCCCCGAGCCCCCGCTTTCCTGATCCCCCTATCCCTCTAATTCGCTCGCCTTTTATTCCGAGAAACTAACAGGCGAGAGAGGAACCGGGATAGAACAATTCGCTCAGACGGCGCGAAGCCAAATCGGCAGCGGGCACTGCCCAGACGGCGCTTTGCTGTATTGGATGCGGGCACTGCCCGCCGGGCTCCGCGCCGGGCACTGCCTTCGCTTCTTCTTCCTCATATTGCTAATGAGGAAGAAGGAGCAAACTCTATTTCTCTCGTTTTTTGATTCCGGAAGCTAACAGGCGAGAGAGGAGCCGGGATAGAACAGTTCGCCCAGACGGCGCTTTGCTGTATTGCCAGCGCGGGCTCCGCGCCCGCCCTATGTTTCGTTACGGAAGCATTGCCGAAACAGGCAATAGAATTCATACAAAATCACAAAAATCTCATTGTCGATTGACTTTCATGCCGTTTTATGTTATACTGAAACAGGAAACCAAACGGTATGCCGTTTTTTGGAAGGAGCGTGCTTTGCTTATGAACATCTGGCACAAAATCAATCCGAAGCGCATTACACCCGATGATTTCGTCGCAGTCATAGAGATCCCGAAAGGGAGTAAAAATAAATATGAGCTGGACAAGGAGACAGGTCTGATTAAACTGGACCGCATTTTGCACACATCGACGCATTATCCCGCAAATTACGGGCTCATTCCCCGTACCTATGCCGATGACAACGACCCGCTGGACGTGCTGGTGCTCTGCTCCGAAACGCTCTTTCCCATGACGCTGGTTCGCTGTTATCCGATCGGCGTCATTCGTATGCTCGATCAGGGACACCGCGATGACAAGATTATCGCAATTCCCTTCGACGACCCGAACTACAACAGCTATACGGATATCGCTGACCTGCCGCCCCATATCGTCGAGGAGATGATCCATTTCTTCTCGGTCTATAAGGAGCTTGAGGGCAAATCCACTGCCGTCGATCAGTTCGGTGATGCGAATGAAGCCCGCAAAATCATCGCCTCGGATATCGACCGCTATATCGAGTGCTTCTGTAAGTAAGCGCCGGATTTCTCCGCGCTGACGGGGTCAGCCATCCCCCGGAAAAAAGTGAAAATGTGAAAGGATGTTTCAGATTATGACCGCTGCTGCCACTGACGCCCTCTACCACAACACGAAAAGTGTCGCACCGATCGGCATTATTGCCATGACCGGCGCTGAACAGCTCGCCAAGAAGATCGACGAATATCTCGTCCGCTGGGCAAACGAGAACGGCTTTCCCGATCAGAGCTACCTGATCGAATGCGAATGCCCGCGCTTTGCCTCCGGAGACGGCAAGGGTCTTATCAAGTCCACCGTCCGCGGACTCGATCTCTTTATCGTGATTGATGTCGGCAATTACAGCTGCACCTATAAAATGTTCGACCGCGTCAATTCCATGTCGCCGGATGACCATTATCAGGATCTCAAGCGCATCATTCAGGCAGCATCCGGCAAGGCGCACCGCCTCAATATCATCATGCCGCTGCTCTACGGCGGCAGACAGCACCGCAGAAATTACCGCGAATCGCTTGACTGTGCCTGCGCTTTGCAGGAGCTTCAGGCAATGGGCGTCGATAACATTATCACATTCGATGCGCATGACCCGCGTGTCAACAATGCCGTCCCGCTGATGGGCATTGACAATGTGATCCCGTCCTATCAGGTTCTGAAGACCATGCTGCGCACCTTCCCGGATCTCGATATGTCGCCGGAAAAGTTCATGGTCATCAGCCCGGACGAGGGCGCGCTCGGCAGAAATATGTACTATGCAACCATGCTCGGCGTCAACCTCGGCATGTTCTATAAGCGCCGCGACTACTCAAGAGTCGTGGACGGCAAGAACCCAATCGTCGCGCATGAGTATCTCGGCAACCCGGTCGAGGGCAAAACCGTATTCGTCGCGGATGATATCATTGCATCCGGCGGCTCTATGCTGGATCTTGCGGAAAACCTCAAGGCACGCGGCGCGGCGCGTACAATCGCCTACGCGACCTACGGTCTCTTTACGCACGGGCTGGAAAAATTCGATGAGGCGTATGCAAACGGCGTACTCGATGCTGTTTTCGGCACGAACCTCACCTACCGGATGCCCGCTCTGCTGGAGCGCGAGTGGTTCCATGAGGTTGATGTGTCGAAATATGCGGCATATTTCATCGCGGCGATCAATCATGATGTGTCGATTACGAAAGTCATCAATCCGCATGATAAAATTGAGGCACTGCTCGCAAAACAGCGCAGCAGTCATCCGTAATACAGAATCAGGGAGCGGACTCCGGCATGAGAGTCCGCTCCCCCTTTTTTTCTTATTTCGGCTCCGGCAGAGTCAGGCGGAAGCAAAGACTGCCGTTCTCAAAGGATGCGAGAATCGTGCCGCCCATCCGCTCTGTCAGCGTGCGGGCAATCGACAGCCCGAGCCCCGTCGCATAATGCGCCGTTTCGACCGTATAGAACCTGTCAAAGAGCTGCCCGACCTGCACCGGCGTCAGCGCAGCAGCGCTGTTTGCAAAGGTGATCTCCCCGTCCTCCGAAAGCGTGACGCGGAGGTCGCCGTCGCTGTATTTGACTGCATTATTCAGCAAATTCGAGAATACCCGCGCAAGATCCTCGCGGTTGACGCGCCGGATAATACGGGTATCGGTCAGGCTGATCTGAGGCGTAATGCCGCGCTCGGTCAGTGCCGGATAAAAGCTGCTGAGGCTCTCCGCAAGCATCTGATTGACAAACACATCCTCGGTCTGCATCTCCCGCTCATCACTCAGAATCACCGAATACCGGAACAGCTCCTCGGTCAGATGCTTCATCCGGTTTGCGCGCTCGGTCATAATCTCGCGGTAGTGCCGGATCGTCTCAGGATTGTCAGTTTTCTTCATCAGATCGAGATAGCCGCAGATCGCGGTCAGCGGAGTGCGCAGGTCATGCGAAATATTCGAGACAGCGCGCTTCAGCTCCGCATTGCCCTGATGATACAGCAAATGCTCATTCCGCAGAACAGCAAGCTGCCGGTTGATGCCGTCCGCAAGCCGGCACATATCGCGGTCGGTCGTGGAAATGCCGATCAGCGTATTGGTATCCGATTGCAGCTTTTCTGCGAATTCGCGGCTGATTTCCCTCGCAGCCGCCTTCATGCGAAAGAGCTTCCAGCTCAGCAGCAGTATGGCAGTACACGCCGCCGCAAGCAGGCAGTACAGCATATGAAATATGCCCCCTTTTTTTCCCAGAGAATACACGTTCAGGGCGTGTCATAACAACGCGCCCTCAGTTTGTAGAAAAAGGTATCGCTTCGCGATGATTGATATTGGGCTCCGCCCAAACCCGCCAAAGGGACATTGTCCCTTTGGAATCCCATTATAAGCAAAATGAAAGAAAAAGCGTGATTTTTCCTTTTCTTCTATAAAATGGGATTCTTAAGAGATAGTATTCCTTAAGCGGAGGTATGGGGGCTTGATGTTTGCGCAGCAAACTCGACACAGCGAAGCGAGGGGCGCCCCCATTTTGAATCCGTCGGAGACACTTTATCGACAGGCTGAGGGCGTGTCATGACAACACGCCCTGCGTTATTTTCAGTTCAGATCGGTTTTGCGGAAGATTGCGATGCCGGCAGCGAATGATGCAGCGCTGAAACAGATCATCAGGATGCAGTTTCGCAGCAGATGCGGATACGGCATAGATACGGCTGATTGCATCAGGGTGCCGAGCGGGAAGACTTCTGCGGCATACTCTGTAATCTTGTTGCGGAAAATCTCACGGAATGCGGAGATGAACAGCACACCGTATGCTGCAAGCAGCGGCAGCGCACCGCCCAGCGAATTCTTCACGGTCATACTCAGGAAGCACGCAAACAGCGAGAAGCAAAAATAACTGACCAGCATTAAAACAGTAACCTTTGCAAAGCCGCTTCTGCTGAGATTGTCCGTTCCCAGCACCAGAATATTCGACACGGCATAGCCCGCATAAAACAGCACGATATTCACCAGATAGACCGTCGTGACCATGATCTGCTTTGCAAGATAGATTTTTGTGCGGGAATGGCCGATGATGATTTTATTCCGGATTGTATTCTGCGTGAAATCCTTGCTGAGCAGCAGCCCGCCGATCAGCGTGATGACCTCGGAGAGCATTGTCAGGAACTGCGGCAGCTCATCCATCTGCGGGTAAATCTCAATATTATTGGCTTTGATATCTGCGGCATTCAGCAGCCCGCCTGCAATGCCGAACAGGAGCAGAATCAGCGGCATCAGTTTGACATACAGATGATCGAACGCATTGCGGAATTCAAAAGAGAGCAGTTTATTCATGAGAGCCACCTCCCACCAGCGACAGGAAGAAGCTCTCAAGGCTTTCATCCCGTTCGGTCATTTTCTTCACGGTAATGCCTTTTTCATGCAGCGCCAGCACCAGCGGCGTGACCTCCGTATCGGAAAAGATGCTCGCACTGCTGTCAGATTCGAGCTTGTATGCGAGTCCGATCTCGCTGAGCGCGGCAGAAAGCAGCTCCGGGTGATCGGTTTCGATGAAAACGCTCTTTTTGCAGGCAGCTTCCAGTTCCTCCGCGCTCATTTCCTTCACCATGCTTCCGCCGTCGATGAAGCCGTAATGCGTTGCAAGGCGGGAGAGCTCGTCGAGGATATGGCTGGAGATCAGCACGGTGACGCCGCGCTCGCGGTTGAGCTTCAGAATCAGCTCGCGCACCTCGATGATGCCCTGCGGGTCGAGCCCGTTGATCGGCTCATCCAGCACGAGAAAATCGGGATTGCCGCAGAGCGCGATGGCAATGCCGAGGCGCTGCCGCATACCGAGCGAAAACTTTTTCGCCTTTTTCTTTCCGGTATCGTGCAGCCCGACAAGCTCCAGCAGCTCCTTGATGCCGTCAAATGTGGGCAGCCCCAGTGCGCGGTATTGCAGCTTCAGATTTTCCTCCGCGGTTTTATCGAGATAAATCGACGGTGTTTCGACGACCGCGCCCATTCTTCTGCGCACTTTCAGAATCTCCGGGCTTGAATGCTTCGCACCGCAGAGCTCGAATGCGCCGCTTGTCGGAAGCTGCAAGCCGGTAATCAGCCGGATCAGCGTTGTTTTGCCTGCGCCGTTTCGCCCGACAAAGCCGTAAATCGCGCCCTTCGGCACATTCATCGTCAGATTGTTCAGAGCCTTGAACTTTGGGTAATACTTGCACAGGCCATCAGTTTTCAGGATGTATTCCATTGCTTTGACCTCCCCTTTGGTTTCTGAATCCAGTATAACAGAAAACTGTTAAGAAACCGGTTAAGGAATCCGTTAAGATCCGGTTAAGATTCTGCGCGCAGCATAAAGCCGATGCCCCAGACGGACGAAATATAGTCCTGACCGACCGCAGAACGAATCTTTTTGCGCAGATTGTGAACATGAATTTTCAGCGAATCCTCGGTGCAGTCCGGCGTATCTTCGCTGATATGTTCCAGAATCGTCAGCTTCGGAATCACCTGCCCGGGATTCTGCATGAGCTGCTTCAAAATTGCATATTCCGTGCGTGTCAGGCGAACCTCCTGCCCGTTTGCCGACACGGTGCGGGCATCGGGGTGCAGCGTGAGCGCCCGGTAGACAAGCGCCGCATTCTCACCCGGCTGCGTATGCATCCGGAGCTGAACCGCGATACGCGCAAGCAGCTCCGAGATATCAAAAGGCTTTGTGATGTAGTCGGCGGCGCCGCCGAGCAGCAGCCCGACCTTTCCCGCAATCTCGCCCTTTGCGCTGACGACAATTACGGGATACGCACTGAGACGCGGCAGCAGCTCCTCGCCGGAAATGCCCGGCAGCGTCAGATCAAGCAGAATCAGATCCGGTGTCAGCGTTTGCAGCATCAGCAGCGCCTCGGTACCGGAATAAGCACGCGAAACCTGATACCCCTCTCCCGCCAGCGCTTCATTCAGCATATCACTGATATGGATATCATCATCTACAATCATAATATTCGGCACATTTTGTCACCTCTTTCTGATTTATTATAGCATATGTCAAAGAAAAGTGCAATGGGAGCAGCAGTAAAAAAGCAAAATCAAATTCCGCATGACAAAAACAGAGCGGCAGATAACCATGCCGCTCTGTTCAGCCTGTCGATAAAGTCCTTCTCTTCAAAATACAGATACTGAAAAAGAAGAATATGTTATGGATAAATGGGGGAAGGAAAACTCTTGTTTTCCTTCCCCCAAGCCCCCATCTTTAGCGCTTTTGAACGCAAATAGGGGAATTCCGTGCGCTGCGCAATAGTTTGCTGCGCAAACTGTGGCGGCAAGGGGCGCTGCCCCTTGACCCCGCAAGCCTTTGAAAAAGTTTGATCAAAACTTCAAAAATGATTCTTAATGAAGTTTCTCGACAGACTGAACAGAGCGGCAGATAACCATGCCGCTCTGTTTGATCTCATTCAGTTGTTCAGAACATCCGCTTCAGCACTGTCAGATCCTTCGCGTCCGTGTGCAGATCGGTCAGCACATCCGCTGCATAGCCCTGCTCCCATGTCAATGCTGTATCCGTCAGCAGTGCATCCTGCAGGGCGACGGCGTCCTTCGCATTCACTGCGCCGTCGAGATTCACGTCTCCGCGCATACCGACGGTCGAATAGTAAGCATCATCCGCAAACCGGATGAGGATATAGTTGACGTTGATTGCCTTATCCTCGCTGCGGAAATTGAGCTCCAGTCTGCCGTTTGTGACCGTGACATTTCCGCGGACAACCGTGCCGTTTGTCGCACAGTTTGCGGCGACTGTCGTCTGATCGGCAGTGCCGTAATTTGCATAAACCGTCGGATTCTTCGAGCAGCTCCACGGATCGGAGAAGCTCATCTCAACGGTGTATTTGCCGTTTGGCAGCGTAAAGCCGTAGTCGATATGCCGCGCAATGTTGTTCTCATACTGGTTCTTCGTATAGCGGAAGCTGTTGGTTTTCTCGGCGCCGTCGGCGGTTGCGCGCTCATTGCACCATGTATTCGCAGTATAGAGTCCGCCGCCGTTTCCGGTTCCGTGATACTGGTCGTTCGGATCGTCGATCAGACCCCATGCCATGCCGGTGACTTCATCGGCGCCGTAAAGCTGCTCCGTCACCGAATTGAATACGCCGAACTTGTCGCTTCCGGTCGCGGTTGTGACATCCTGGTCGCCGCAGTCCACGAAATACGCAATGCTTTCGTCATATTCATAATACGGATTCACTGCTGTCATGTAGATAAAATCACAGATCTTCGCGGATTCCCTGCCGTCATCGGAGGAGAATGCGACGTCGATCACATCGGTCTCCTGCCCGTTTGCCATGATCGTTTTCGTGCAGCGTGCCATGACATCAGACGGAATCGGAATCTTGACGTCATAGGTTGCAGCGGTGCCCTCATGGGCAAGCGTTTCTGCAAAGAGCACCGTATCGCCGACACGGATGCGCATGGTCTTGCCGTTGTCCGACTGACGGAAGCGCACGACCAGAACGCTCATCGGTGCAGCGGAATCGACCGCCATCTGATAGCTGAAATAGCCGTCCGCCTTTGCATAGCGGTAGGTTGAATCATCGGTCACACCGGCGGTATGGAACTCGACCATATTGTGCTGCTCGTCATTCTCATACTGCCCGTAGCCCGGCTGCACGGTATCGGTGACGCTGACCTTTGCACGCGGCGGCTTCTCCTCAATGACCGTTCCGTTCGGAATAAAGCTCCAGTAGATGCCGTAGCGCTGCTGATACTGCTGATAATGCGGCGTGAATGTCAGCTTTGTGTTGGTATCATTCAGCGTGAATTTCATCGAATTTGCGTCTTTTACAAGGTGCTCGTCAATCTCGGTCATAAAGGATGCGACCGACTGCCCCTCTTTTGCAAGCGTGATATTCTTGGTCGGGACAATCGGATCCTTCGGGATTGTCACCCACATTCCCGTTGAGGATTTGTCCATGCTCTGTGTGCCGAGCTCCGCGCTCAGTACCAGCGGACCGTATTTGAAGCCGTAAACAGACTTGTTGTCCGGCAGATTATAAGCTGTAACCTTCGCCGGAATCGTGACCGCGATCACATCGCCGGATTTGAAATCGCCGGTAACCTGTGCATAATCGCTGACGGTCTGATAGGCATATCTTGCGCCGTTTACCGTGATCGTGACATTGCCCGCCTTCCACTGCGGAATCCGGAAGCGGAGATCGAGCTTTCCGCTGCCCTCGACCGTAAATTTGGCGGTGTCATTCTCCGGAATATTGCTCTCCTGCGTGATTCTGACATTCTGCTCTGTCCAGTTCAGCACGCTGCTCTGATAGAGATTGACATAGAGCGTGTTGCCGCTGTGCATATACATTGTGTCGCCGAGCTTTGTAAAGCTCTCCATGCCGCTGCCGGTACAGCACCAGAAGCTGTCATACGGAGAAGAATACACCTTGAAATAGCCCGTCGCCATCGGCTGGAAGTAGGTTGTCATGCCGGTTTCCGGGTTCTGCGAGGAGAGGATTGAGTTATAATAAGTGCCCTCATAGAAATCCATGTATTTGCGGTCGCCGGTGATCTTAAAGAGCTCGCGGCTGAGCTTCAGCATATTGTAGGAGTTGCAGGTCTCGCAGTTGCAGTTCGTGCGCTCCTTGTCGAGGATGTCATCCTCGCCGAAATGCTCCCATTCGCTGTTGCCGCCGGTGATATAGGTGTGGTGTGTCCGCACCATTTCCCAGAACGCCTCGGCATATTGCAGATACCGTGAGGCGTCGATTTTCTCGCCGTTGACGGTTTTGCCGTCGAGCACGATATAGCGCTTGAGTGCGCCGATAAACTTCGGAATTGTCGTATTTGCGTGCTTATTGTTCAGTACATTCCGTCCGCCTTTGAGCACTGCCTCGTGCAGATTCGTCTCATCGAAATAATGCGCCGCAACAGCATGCGTATCCTTTCCGGTGATTGCATACAGCTCATAGAGGCAGTCGTTCATGCCGCCGTACTCAATCGAGAGCACGGTATTGTGCGTGGCGCTGCTCCATTTGGAGGCGCGGTTATAGGTCCAGTCGCCGAGATTGGAGGCTATCGTTTTTGCTGTATTGTTTCCGGTCGCGTTGTAAACATCGACCAGACCCTGAATGATCTTGTGCATTGTGTACCACGGCACCCACGATTCGTCGATGATGTTGGTCTTGCCCTGCTCAACAAGGTCAAACTGCACCTCGACATTGTTGGAATTCTTGACCTGCCCTGCCCAGAGGAAGCCCGGCTTGCCCTTGGAATTCTGCTGGCAGACTGCCATGCCGTTGAGCAGCGCATTGAGCTTGCCCTCGATTGCAGAACGCTGTGCAGCGGTCAGAGTCGGATTCTGATACGCCTGCGCCAGTGCCGAAAGGTAATGTCCGACGCTGTGTCCGGCGATCAGGGTATTCTCCCAGCCCGCATAGCGCCGCGCACCGTTTGTCGAGAGCTTCGCATTCTCGCGGAAGCCGCAGAGCAGCCGCTCCGTATCAAACGAAAGCAGATACGCAATTTCCTTTGCAAAAGCATTGGTGCAGTAGCGGTCAGTCATCGTCACATCGCCGATGCCGAAATCCTGAATCTCAATGTTCGCTGCCGATACTTTTGTCTCTTTCATTGTTTGCGGCGGCATCAGAGCGGCTGTTCCGAGCATGAAGGAGCAGGCTGCTGCCGCAGCAATCCCCCTTTTCACAGAGTGTTTCAAAATAGTATCCCCCTATTTTATCATATTACAGTAATGATCTTTACGCCGAATGCAGCGGTTTTCTCCTCTTTTCCCTGCATTTTCCGATTATTATGATACCGAATTTCCTTTGAAATTGCAATGATCGTTTTTATCATATTCATGATGAATCGACGCTGCCTGACCGAAAAAGCCGTTCGCTTCCGGCATCTTCTGATATTACTGCAATTATAGCATACAGCGGGGGACCCGGTTTTTACAATAGGAAAAATACAGAAAAACCGGATAAAATGTATATGAATAAAAAAGCGCGGTCAGATGCGCCGAAAAGATCGCAAAAGCCGAGGAAAAGAACCCGGACTGTTCCTTCCCCTCGGCATTATTGGCTGTGAATTTTGAAAGCGCCGTTTTGGCTTATTGCCGCAGCGCAGATTCGATCTGTGCAATCTCCTCCGCGGAAAAATCAAGGTTCCGGATGCAGGCGGCATTTTCGATGATCTGTTCCGGCTTGCTTGCGCCGATCAGAACCGTCGTAACCGCCGGATTGTGCAGGATCCATGCAAGTGCCGTCTGCGACAGGGACTGCCCGCGCGCTGCTGCGATTTCGTTCAGCTTTTGCAGGCGGGCGCGCATCGCATCATCGAGCTGATCGCCGAGCCATGTTTCCCCTCTCCCGACACGGGAATCCTGCGGGATGCTGTGAATGTATTTATCGGTCAGGAAGCCCTGATACAACGGCGAGTACACCGCCAGCCCGATTCCGTTTTCCCGCACATATTCATCCAGACGGTCTTCCTCAATCCACCGGTTCAGCATGGAATAAGACGGCTGATTGATAATAAACGGTGTGTGCAGCTCGCGGAAAATCTGCTGAATTGCGGCGGTTTGCTCTCTGTTGTAATTGGAGATGCCGACATACAGCGCCTTTCCCTGCCGGACGATCTGATCAAGCGCGAGGGCTGTTTCCTCCGCCGGGGTATCCGGATCGTAAATATGATGATAAAAAATATCCACATAATCAAGCTGCATCCGTTTCAGGCTCTGATCGAGCGATGCGATCAGATACTTGCGGGAGCCGTTGCGGTCTCCGTAAGGGCCTTCCCACATATGATATCCGGCTTTTGTGGAGATGCACAATTCATCCCGGTATCCGCGCATATTGCGCAGAATTCTGCCGAAATTCTCCTCGGCGGTTCCGTTATACGGATGCCCGTAATTGTTCGCCAGATCGAAATGCGTAATGCCGAGGTCAAAGGCAGTATGCACCATTGCCTCCATATTGGCAAAATTACCCTGTGCGCCGAAATTTCTCCAGAGCCCGAGCGATACAGCCGGGAGCTTCAGCCCGCTCTTTCCGCATCTGCGGTAGATCATATTCTGATAGCGTTCAGAATTTGCAGTATACATGGTTTTGTCCTCTTTTTAACAGATTTCGCGCTGCCGAATTATGCCTCTGCCATCCAGAGCCCGTGCAGATTGCAGTATGCATAGGCTGCAAGCACGGTGTCATCCTCAGCAGCATAGAACTGTGCAGCGGGTTCCTCGCCGGGCGCCAGTGTCTTCCGCTCCTGCCCGTTCGCGGTTTCCAGCAGGATCCAGCCGATATAGTGGTTCTCCTGCATCGGATGCGCGACGCTGCCGACCGTGACGGTTACGGTCTGACCCTCACGCGAAATCACCGGAACGTGCTTCTCTTTTGCCGCATCGACGGTATTCGGAATGATCTCTGTGAAGCCGGGGGCTGCCTCGGTCACGATCTCGCCGGTTTCGGGGTTCTGATAAAATTTCAGCATATGGAATCTCCCTTTCATCTTTTATTTGGCTAACAACTTTTCGGGTGGATTGTCTGACCAAAAGGATCATTCAGAACGGCAGAAAGAATAAGTATCGCTTCGCGATGCGATTCAGAATGGGGAAAGCAGCCCTACGGGGTACTTTCCCCAAGCCCCATTCTTCCCCTCATGAACGGCCGGGGTGTTCCGATGTCTGCGGACATCGGCTTAGGGCTCTGCCCTAAGAACCCGCAAGCCTTTGAAAAGGCTTGAGCGAAACTTTTGATACGATTCTAGTCTAATTATCCGTTTGAATTGCTTTTTCCGTGACCACCTGAAAAGTTCCATACCCTCATTTATAGAGTTCGATTTTGCCGCAGCCGGGGCAGTGATACACACGGATTCCGGCACCGGATATGATTTTCTGCATCTGCTTCAGCAGAAGATTTCCCGCCGCATACCGCTCTGTATCGACAGGCTGCATCGTACTGCCGCAGCGCAGACAGCAGCGTGCTTCCGGAGCCGGATGCTCCGGCGTCTTTCTGTCCGGCGGAACTGTCATGCCCTCCGCTTTCTTCATGCCATATAGGCAGTCAGTCTGCGGCGGGTCTCCTCCTCGCCGAGCACATGACTGATCTCCCAGATATCCGGCGCATTCTGCCGCCCGGTCAGCGCGACACGCAGCAGATTGGTCACATCGACAATGCTGCCCCGATAGAGCTCCGGATTCTTCTTGTATTTTTTCGGCTGTGCCGCATAGCCAAGCTCCTCCGTGATCTGCTTCACCTTCGCAAACCACGCCTCCTGCGTATCGGCAAAGTCGAGGGTATCGAGGTAGCGCTTCAGAATTTCGGCTCTCTGCTCACCGTCGGCACGCTCCGGGCAGCCGTCCTCAGCCGTGAATGTCTCCGCATCATAGAACGAGAGGAATGCAGCGGCATCCTTCCAGCAGCCGTAGTCCTTGCGGGGCTTCTCGGTTCCCCTGCCGACGCCGATTGCCGCCTTGAAGAAGTCAGGCTTCTGCATCATTCTCTCCGCGAGCGCCGCATCAAACTCCTTTGCCCAATCGAGCAGTCCGTCATAGACAAAATCCGCCGTCTGCCGGGAGAGATACTCTTTTGCGATATTATCGAGCTTTTCGAGATCGAACAGCGAACCGGAGGTGCTCATCTTCTCCAGCGAGACCCGGAATTCGCGGGAATCCGCATCGGGATTTGCGAGATGCCATTCCTCGAAATTGCTGTTGAGCACGGTCAGCAGATAGAGCCATGTTGCCTCCTGCGGATAGCCGGCCTCGCGGTAATAGCTGAGGGCAAGCTCCGGGTCCTTGCGCTTCGAGAGCTTGCGCTTTGAGCTGCCGTCCATTTTCATCAGCGTTGCAGTATGGCAATAAACAGGTCTCTGCCAGCCGAGCGTATCAAAAAGCTGCACATGAATCGGCAGTGTCGCGAGCCAGCTCTCGTCGCGGATGACATGGGTTGTCCGCATAAAGTGGTCGTCGCAGACGTGCGCAAAGTGGTAGGTCGGGATGCCGTCGGATTTCAGAAGAACGAAATCGGTGTAGTTCTCCTGCACCTTCAGCTCGCCGCGGATGCCGTCGAACACCGGAATCATATGTTCCGGGTCGCCCTCCGAGCGGAAGCGCAGCACCCATTCCGTCCCCTTTTGCAGTTCCGCCTGAATCTCCTCAAGCGTGCGGTCGCGCCACACGGCATATTTGCCGTAATAGCCGTAATTTTCCTTTGCAGCCTCCTGCGCTTCATGCATGGCATTGAGGTCATCCTCGGTGCAGAAGCAGGGGTATGCCAGCCCGCGGAGCACCAGCGATTTTGCAACCGTCTGATAGAGCTCTTTGCGCTGACGCTGCCGGTACGGGCCGTATGCGCCGGTCTCGCCGTCCTTTGTGACGCCCTCGTCAAAGCGGACGCCGTAAAATGTCATCGCGTCGATCACCGCCTCGACGGCGCCTTCGACCTCACGCTTCTGGTCGGTATCCTCGATGCGCAGATAAAACACGCCGCCGGACTGATGTGCCAGCCGCTCACCGATTGCATTGTATAAATTGCCCAGATGCACAAAGCCGGTCGGGCTCGGTGCAATACGCGTCACGACCGCCCCCTCAGGCAGATCGCGCGGCGGATATTTCGTTTCATAATCCGCAATTGTTTTTGTGATATCGGGGAAAAGCAAATTTGCAAGTGCTGTATAATCCATAAATTTTACTCCTTTTTCATTATCGTTTGCAGCTTACCAGTGTCCGCCGCCGCCGCCGAAGGAATGGCCGCCGCTCGAATGGGAATGACCGCCGCCTCCGCCGCCTCCGCCGCTGCTCGTATCAATATGCGTTTTGGTTGTATGCGTGCGGATGAACAGGTCATCGCGGACATAGAACTGCGTTTCCTGCTGGCTGATATAATTCGTAGCCGAAAGCGACTTGACGAGCTTATACCGGCTGCGGATAATCAGAAACGTAATCAGCGCTGCGATTCCGCCGGCAACGACGCCGAGTACGATCAGCCCGCGCCAGTCCTTGCCGTAAAACATCGGAAGCCGTTTTCCGGAGGCGAGCTTTCCGTTGTCATTCCAGTAATAAGTATCGCTGCTGTCATCCTTGGTATAGGAGCCGTCCGGTATGCCCTTGCTGTGATAGCTGATGACGTCTTGGCAAAAGCGGCTGACCGCACCGGCATAATCCTCACCCCGCAGATAGTTTTTCATATTCTCAATCATCTGATCGACGCGGTTGTTTCTGTCGGAGTTGGAATAATAAAGCTGCCCGATGCCGGAGGTTGCGATATGGGCATAACGCGTCGAAAGATTCAGATAGAGAATCAGGCCGTCGGCATCTGTTTTGTTCTGAGGCTTGAACAGATCGAGGTAGGCGTACTCCGCCTTCTGCTGAATCGCGCTGTCGCTGTATGCCGGTGCCCCGGGGCCCGCGATGATGACCGCGACATACATATCGACCTGATCGCTGGCGGAGCGGATCTCCGCCGAGAGCTCTTCGGCGGTCTCGGTATCGAACACACCGTCCTCATCATAGAGCTTGCAGTTCATGATGTAGCTTTCCACGCGTGCCGCAGAGGCTGGCAGCGCAAAAAGCATCACCGAGAGAAGCATGACGGCTGCGGCAGAAAGCAGCCGGAGACATTTTTTCATTCTCATAACAGCCCTCCGATCAGCACGGCTGCCACAGCAGAAACAAGCCCGACCAGTGCCGTACACAGCGCAACACGCGACCTGCTGAGCGGCGGCGTTCCGACAAATTTCGCGCTCTGTCCGTTCAGGGCGAATTCGTAGATCTTGCCGTTGTACTTATAGGTCATGAACCAGACCGGCAGCAGCATATATTCCCACTTCGTACTCATCACCTTGATGTCGGAGCGGGTCACGGAGACCGTGGTGTAATTTTTCATTGAGCCGCGCAGAAGTGTGTCACTAGCCTGCACCGCACGCTTCTGGATCCGCGGAAACATCGCCGCCATATTCATGTCATATTTTTCGGCAATAAAGCCGCTGAGGTACTGCATGGCAAAGGGTCTCACCTGCTTGTAATCGAAGGGCTCGACCGCTTCCATGAGCTCGTCGTCGATGTGACTGGCGCCGTCTGCGGGCAGCCCGCGCAGGACGATTTTCGCCTTTCTCGCAACGGCATACTCGCGGGTTTCGGTATAGCGGTAGCTGCCGGAGGTCCACGAGCGGATGTTCTTGCCGAGCGCATCCATTTCGCCGTTGACATCCACATCCGTCACCCAGAACGGCACATACAGCCCCGTAATTTTCTCCTGCTGCGCCGCAGAGAGAAAATCCTTCGGGAGGAACCAGTGTTTTTTGCACCAGTCTGTGAAATGTCCGATTGCAGCCTGACGGTCAATCTGGAACGGCAGCACATAAGACGGGCGGAAATCGCCCGACACCCTGCCCTTCAGGATAACCGGATTGTGACAGTAATAACAGAAGGTTGCGGCGGTGTTGTCATCCGCCATAATGGAAGCGCCGCAGCTGTCGCAGGAATAGACCGATGTATGCTCGGAGAAATCCGAATCGACCTGAACCTCCTCCTCGGGGCGGGACTCCGAATACGACTCCTGCTGCGCAGCAATCGCTTTCATTTCCTCCTCGGTGAAGCTGCTGGAGCAGTATTCACAGGTAAATTTCTGCTGCGCCGCGTTGAATTTCAGATCCGCGCAGCAATTCGGGCATTTGTAGCCTAGGGATTCCATTGAGATGTCACTCCTTTCTGATGCCGGCATCGCCGACGGTATCCCGGATCTATTATAGCATATTATTGCAAAAAGTGCAATGGGAGAGGGTGAAAAAAGTCTGCACATATTTGTCTCGGCGTCCCATTGCGTTTTCCTGCATAATATGATATAACCGGGCAGTGCCCGGCTCCAATTCGCTTCGCACCATAATAAGCGAAGCCGTACCGCTTCTCTCAGCCGAATATTATGGCACGCTTTCGCGCGGAGCCCGGCGGGCAGTGCCCGCATCCAATACGGCAAAGCGCCGTCTGGGCGAACTGTTCTATCCCGGTTCCTCTCTCGCCTATTAGTTTCTCGGAATAAAAGGCGAGCGAATTAGAGGGATAGGGGAATCAGGAAAGCGGGGGCTCGGGGGCGAAAACCTAAAGGGGGA
>Ga0247608_10004279_pt1 | contig 16094 bp, 1 predicted proteins | sample 176DNAGHGlowgp2_FD_193490 | JGI IMG/M metagenome (GOLD analysis project Ga0247608, IMG submission 193490) | Sheep rumen microbial communities from Palmerston North, Manawatu-Wanganui, New Zealand - 1766 DNA GHGlow gp2 | ecosystem: Host-associated > Mammals > Digestive system > Stomach > Rumen ... | reverse complement strand
AATACTAGGCCTGGGGGATTGGGGATTGGGTATTGGGGTTTGGGGATGGGGGATTGGGGATTGGGCCCAATCCCCAATCCCCAATCCCCAATCCCCAATCCCCAATCCCCATTTTAGCCTAAAACTAAACTTAAATGTTATTATTTATCTTTTATAAAAATAAACTATATTTAATTATAAAATAAAATTTTGGTAAGACAAACCAAAACTTATAATACCAATGCATTTTAAGTTATTATATAGATTTTATTTTTAAAGTAAAAGGGAGATCTCCTCCAAGCAAATCATATAATTCTAAAGCTTGTCCAACTTTTAAAGATCCTTCAAATTCATGTGTCAAAATAGACATTATTTCTCCTATTTCCATTTCAAATGAATCAGATTCAGTGAAAAATGGTTTCCATAATTCAGGTCTTAAAATCTCATTCAACAAAGTATTATTTTCATTTATTTCATTTTCACCTCTTTTTCCTGTTAAATATCTTGAAATAAATCTTCTTATAGCACAACAAAAGATATCTTTTTTGATTATTTTTCCAGGATTTTTATCTATATCATTGAAGTATTTCTTGATTTGTTTACCCCATACATCATCAATCTTTTGTAAATAATCACCTACCAAATTTTCCTTAAATGAATCCCAACATAAATGCTCAAATAATTCAAAAATACTAATCAAAGTATTTATGCTGAAATATACATTATCTGAATCATTTGAATTTGAGGCATTATTATTATTATTATCATTAGATAATAAATTATATCCATCATCATCATCTTTTTTCTCTTTTATATTATTCATTTCACTTTTTCCTTTAAAGAATTGCTTTATCTCTTCGCATATATTGATTTGTTCTGGTAATTTTTTAATTATATCATACAAAGATTCATATTTATCATAATTTTCTCTTTGTATATAATCAATCAATAATTGTAAAGAAAATAATATATTTTTTATTTTCTTTTTATTTGAAGTTTTATTCTTTTTATCGAACAAATCACCTTTAGATATAAAATCAAATATATATAAAATTTGATTTTTATTTAATTCTCTTTGAGGATATTTTTCATTGAAGTTAGTTATGATACTACTTTTGTTTCCTCTAAATCCTTCATATTTATATGTGACAAATCTGATATCATCTTGTTTGAATTTTTTTAATCCTGGCAATAATAAACTTCCTAATTCTCTCTCTATGCTTTCATAATCATGCTCAAAGTTATTTATATTATCAAAATTTAATTTTTGTTCCGTTTTTAAAAGATTAAATATATTTGGAATTGTATTTTTGATAATAATATCATTCAAAATATCATCATTTATCCTATCTAAATCTATTATTTCATTAATTGAACAATCTTGAATCATTATTTCTTGACTTAATTGTTCTTTAAAGCAGGATAATATTTCACTTTTTGAATTAATTATTTGATTTAAAAATGTATTTTGCAATTCAATTAATTTCTTATAAATTGCAGCCAAAACCATTCCATGCCCAAATTCACCTTCATCTACTAAGAAATAAGATATTGGAGAATTAGAATTAATTTCTGTGAAATATTTTTGCCCATTATTTTTAAATTGTTTACAACCATAATTTTCAATTATAGGTCTTATTTTATTCCAAGAATCGATAAAATCAATTACATCTTGCCTAATTTCATTATAATTAAATTCAGTTTTTAATTTTGTATTATTAGCCGAATCTCTTGAATATCTAAAACTGCATTTTTCCAAAAGATAATTCGCTAATTTATTTAATTTTGGAATTTCTTTCAATAAATTGATTTTATCCATGTCCTGTGTAAGAATTATTTTTGTCAAAGGATATTTGTCTTCAGAATTTGATATAATTGAAAATTTATTTTTGAAATTATTAATAGTTGGAGTTCTTGAGTTAATGAAGAATTGTATATCAGGATAAGAACTTTGGTCATAAATTTGTGGAGGGAATTTTTCATAAATTATAGCCATATCTGAAAGAGGATTATAATCTAATAAATTAGAATTTATGCTTTCATATTCTCTTACTTGTTCTTTATCTTTTAGAATTTCGTTGACTTTTTGCTCAAATAAGCTTTCAAAAAGTTTAAATTTATTAATTTCTTCGAAAAATTGGCAACTATCTATCATATTAAAAACATGGGGATATATAATATTTAAGTAAATTTGAATATCTTTTATTTTTTTTTCTTTTATAAGATCTTCCATAATATCCCAATCTGTTTCCAACATTTCAAATATTGTCATATCTTTAACTGTAAAAATGGTAAGATTTTCATCTGTTATATAATTTAGTATTCTGCTTATAAATAGATGAGAAAATAATACAAAGTTTAATGTTCTAAAAGTCATTTGTGATAAACCTCTAATAGGTTCTCTTTTTAAGAATTCTTCTTTATTGCATCCCATAGCTGTTTTTCTTTCGCAATATTTTTGCTCACTACTAGATTGCTTTAAAACTACATTATTGTAAAAATCATCAAGTAGCATATTATTCATAGTTTTGTCCGCATAACTAGGGCTAAACTTTGTTTTTCTTGTGCTATCATTTAAAAATATTCTCATGTGTCCTGTTCTTCTATATAATACATGATTTGTTCCACCAATTGTTTCATGGCAAATTGGGCATGGAGAAGTAACAGTAGGAAAAGTACAATTTCCTACAGAGTAATGGTATCCACATGAGCATATATATGCCCCATAATTTAAAGGGTCTTTGGTTAAATTTTCTTTTATGACTTCATAAGATTCTTTGAATATATTACGTGATTCAGTTTTTCCTGGAATGTAATTATATGACAATACATTAAAACAATTATTAGATAGAATCTTATTAAATAAATTATCTTTATTAAATTTAAGTGATATTAAACTAAATCTTAGTGCATAAATAAATATTTCATATATTTTCAAAGATAATTTATTTCCCAAAAATGGCTTAACACTTTTGAAAAATTCATTGGGGTCCAAAAGTTTCATAACTTTTTTTGCTTCTTCTGGAATAATTGTTAAATTTTGAATTTGATCTTTTAATTCCCTATATAAAGAACTATTATCATCAACGAAAAAATCTTTATGATAATTTTGCAATAAGAAATTATTAACCAAAAAGCAAAAATATAAATCAATTGAATTTATATTATTATTATCAGAGATAAAATCATAAAATTTATTTTTATTAAAACTATTAATGGTTAAATCTCGAGAAAATTTTACATATTCTGTTTTGTAAGATAAAGGCAGAACATTATATTCAAATTGATGTTTATTTAATTCCAGTTTAAAACCGTTAAATTTTGAAGAAAATGGTATTTTTTGATTATTAAAATTAAATTCTATAAAATCTTTTTCATTAAAGAATTTCTTACAATATTGTTTTAATATAAAAAATTTGACCATTCTTCTGATTTTATTATCTTTATTATATAGTACAGAATTTATGTCTTCCCAAATAAATATTTTATACAAAGATTTAAAATTAAGCTCAACATAATTAATTATATATTTTTTCACATAAGCAATAGAAAATAATTTTCCTAACTTATTCAAATAATTTTGTTTATTTCCCATTGTATTGGTTCCATTAATTTCATCATCTAAAAATAGCAAAGATTCATCTAAATAGTCTAAACTAGTCTTTCCAATTAACTCTTCTTCCAAATTTTGTTTATTTTCTTTTTTTATCTTTTGGAAATATAATTCACATAAATACTCAAAATAGTATATTATTATCTCATCTAATATTTGATTAGGTTTATTTATTACCTTTAATAATTGATATTGAGGGGAATTTTCATCTTTGACAAATTTCAAGAATTTTTCTCTTCTTTCCTCCTTTGTTAATTGATCGTATATAGGCTCCAATTCATTACCCAAATCTTTTCCATTATTAAATAATAAAACTAATAATGATAAAGATTTTTGTAAGATTATTGGATTCACCTCTCTTTTTACTTTCGACTTTTTGTTTTTGGTATCTGGGAAAATTAAATTTAGGAGTTTAACTTTATATGGAATATCTTTTATATTTAAAAATTGGTTTATAATTAAGTATATAATTATGTCCCCATATTCTTTTGAATCTTTTCCTAACATTTTTCCCAATAATTCCATTAACAGCATGAAATTATTCAACAAAAATTTGAAATTTCTCTCATATATATACTTTTCTTCACTACATATTATATTAGTTATAGCTGTTATATTTTCCTTTGTAATTATTCCATTTTTTTGTTTTTTATTTAAAACCTCAAATATTTTAGACAAATTTTTAATCATAAACAATTCCTTACTATACAACAACATTTTCTTTTCTAATAAAATACTTATTTTGCATATACTTTCTATATTTTGAATTGGGATGTCACCAAATTGACTTAATAAATTTTTAACATCATTTCCAAAATCATAAACAACATTATTATTATTATTTATAATAGAAAAATTCATATCTATATCTTCATCTTCATCATCATCATCTAAATCTGAATCTTCATCATTTATATTAATTCTATTTGGATTTTTTATTTGACTTTTGTTTGATTCTAATAGATTATATTTGTTATATTGCTTAGTTATACTATGAAGTAAGGATTCATAAACGATAAAAAAGCATTCTTTTACTATACGACAATAATCTGGATTTCTCTCTGAAATTTCATTTCTAACTTCTTTATTAACAACAATATCTTCAAAACTTTTAATTAAACCTGGTATGTATTTGCTCATCAAAGAAAATATTTCAAGTAAAGTATATATTTCATTTTGATATCCGAATAAAAATCCTAAAATTTTAGCAATCATTAATCCACTTTTAGCTTTATTAGATTCTGTTATATTATTTTTGAAAATAATGTCATTTATTTTCAATAAAGGTATTATTTTATTTTTGCCAACAAATGCAAAATTATCTTCTTGAGTATTTAAAAATCTTAATTGAATCAAAATATCGATAAGTCTATAGAAGTCTTTGAAGTTATCTCCGTTTTCGAATTTTTTACCATCTAATAAGAATAATAGCAATAAATCCTCATACAATGACATAATTAAATATTTATCATTAGAATATATTATATCTTTTATTATTTCTTGGTTCATCATTTCTATATATATATTTTCATTTAATTGTTTTAGTGCAATATTATAATCATTAACAGTTTCTTCAATAAGTGAATTTTTTTTTATGACATCTATTAATTTGAATTCATTGGTTACATATTTAAATATAATTTCTTTCTTTATGAAATTAAATATTTTTCCCTGCAAAATATTCTTACTTATATAAGGTATTTTTATTGATAAAATAATATTCAATTTATTTTTCATGTTAAAATTGGTTGAAATTTTATTTAATGATAGCTGTTCTTCTAATTCATTATCTATATAGTTTTTTATTATTTTATCAGTAATTATTTTTTTGCTCAACATTTCATTGTTAAAAGCAATACTATGTAAAATTTGACTTTTCTCCAAACAAAATATTATTTTAATTAAATAAAATTCAGTTCTTTCAAAAATAAAACTTTTAAAAAGTTCTATAAAATCTGTATAGCCTTTAACACCTGTATCATAAACTATCGTTTTATTATTTTTTTTGTTTTTATTTTTCTTCTTTTCATCTTCCTTGATAAAAATAGGTTTTAATATTTCTTTTGTTCCTATAGATAATTTATTCAATGATTTTTTTAATATATTTTGAATATATTTATTACTTAATATTTTTTCTGTCATAAGTTGTCTATAATTTTTACTATTTAACTCAGGAGTTTCATTTTTGGAAAATTCATAAGCCATAAATCGGAATGATGTATCTATATTTTTCTTTAATTCATCAATAAAGAAATATCCAACTAAATCATTATCCTCCATTGTTAATGTTTTAATAAAGTCATAATCTTTTCCACATAAATTATCTATAAAAACATGCTGACAATTATCAGTCAATTTAGATAATATTCCAGAAGATGAAGTATTATTATTTGCTTCTTTATCTTTTTCTTCATTAATTTTTTTGTTATTTTCTTCAAGATCTTCTCTTATAAGATATACCAATAAAATAAAGTATTTTTGAGTTATATATTTTTCATTGACATTTTTACTATTTTTGAATAGCATTATATGATCATCAATCAAATAATTAATTTGGGTCATTTTACTTAAATCTTCAGGCTTATTTCTAAATTTTAAGACAAATAAATTTTTGTCTTCTTCATTTAAATAATCATCTATTATTTTTCCTAAATCAAATACAGATTTAATGCTTTCTACATATATTTGTTTAGTTTTTTTTAAATCAAATGTATTATATTCATCTACTATATTAATATCATTATAATTTTCATGTTCATCAATAATACTAATTCTATTTGGATTATCATATTCATTAATATCAATTATTTGATTAGAATTATCATTTATAACATTTTCATTTGCCATATTCTCATTTTTTTTATTATTATAAAAAACTAAATCATCAGTGATTGAAGAATAAGTATACACTACATTTTTTTGATGAACCATCTTATTATTTACAAAATCTGATAAATTGCATGGATGATATTCAGTATATATATCGAATATTTTATCTGATAAATCCTTCTTTTCTTCTTTAAATCCTGACACAAAAATGGATGCAATTATTTCTTGAGTAAAAGTTGGCACAATTATTTTTAATATTTCATATACTATATCCAAGTTCTTTTTAAAATATTGTTTTTGTTTGGAAAATTTATAAACCAAAGCTTCAAGTTCTTCTAAATTGAAGTTAACTAAATGCTTATTTAAATCAATTTTACATTTCTCAAATTTTACAATTCTCATAACAATATCATATATTTCCTTGGCCAGTTTTTTTTCTTCTTTATTTAATAAATTTTCCAAATTGAATATATGTTTTTCAAACCTATTTAAGAAAGGAGGATCTTCATAACATACATTTTTTTCATTTATTATGACAATAATTTTGAAGTTTTGATTAATATGAGAAAGTGGCTTCCACAATCCAAATGATATTCTTGTATAATATCTATTGTCTATTTTCATAAAATCTTGATTTAATAAGTCATATAAAGAAGTATAAATACTTTCTAAATTTTTTAATATTAATAAATTATTTGTTACCATCTCATTTCTAATTGTCCCAAGAATATCTTCTCTATAAACTTCTTTATTATCATTAACAAATGTACTTCCAATTAAATATTTTGTTTCAAATGTATCATTTTTATATTTTTCACTATTACTTTGCTTTATTTCATCTATTAAAAACTTAATTAAATCTAAATCTAAATTATTTCTAGTTATTAATAGTAAATATCGACTATCTTTATCAAAAAGATTTTCAGAAATGCACCTAATCATATCATAATTATTATCAATATTATTTTTTAAATCGTTTTTATCATTTTCTAATTGATAATACTTCATTTTGAAATCATAAATCGAGCTGGGTAGTCCTCCAAAGTTTCTTTCTATATTTTTCATAGCTATGCTATCTAAGTCTTTTTTCTCCAATATCTTAGAATTATTCTCATTATTTTCCATTGAGCTCAATTCCCTTGTGATACTTTTAATTATATTATAAAAATCTCTTAAACCATGGAAATTAACATCCATTCTATCATCTCTTTTTTTTTGTTGTATATACTCGTAATAAGTAGTTGTTATTCTGTCTAAAAATGATATATATTTGCTTGCTATTTTTTCATTAATAGATGAAGCAATTTCAATGGAAGTCTTTTTTAAATCTATAATATCTGGTTCTTGAATTACATTGAATATAGCCCTATTCATTTTGGATGCATCAAGAGACCAATTTGATATACCAAGAAAAGCAACTTTGGCTTGGTCATTCTTATTAAATAAATAATCATCATTTTTATTTTCAAAATCGAAATTCATTTCTAGTTCTGAATGAATTACTTTCAAAGGATTATTTTTGCTTATTTCAGCAAGTCCCATTTCATCGAAGCAAACCATTACTATAGTATCTTCATTTGTTTTCTGGTAATTTTTTGCTTTTTTGAAAACTTCAATTATTTCTTCAGAAGTACTATTAACAGATCCTTGGTATGGAAAGACAACCAATTCTTTTGTTTCTTTACATAACTTATTTTTAGATACCATTCCTTTTAAGGCATTTTGTAATAATTTTTGACTTAAAGTTTTGGTGGAACCTGGCTTACCACATATGATCAATGGGATTTTGTTTACAGTACAAAAATATAAAGAAAACAGATTTTCCAAAAGTGCTCTATTCTTGGCTATACCTTTAGATAGTGACTCATTCTCCCTACTTTCTAATATATTTTTTGCAATATATTCTTCTTCCATTTCCGGTATGATTAAAAATTTTCCATCAAAGAATTCTTTATCATCCAGAATCTTTAGTAATTCTTGACGTGACTTTTTATCTGGTAACCTTAAATAGTAGCAAATGTATAAAGATAAGTTGACAGCATATTTATATATATCAATGTTATTTAAAGAATAGAATTTAATGGATGGATCATCTTCTGATGATTTACTATTTTTTTTGTTTAATAAATAAACAACAAAATATTTAAAAAATATTATGAATCTTTTTACTTCACGGAGACTTACTGATGATATATCATTTGTATTTTTTATATAAGTTTGGCATTTAGAAATAGATTCAATTGCTAATTTTATTATTTGTTTTTGATGAATTTTATTATTTCCTACAATTATTTGCCCCATACTTTTACTAATCATTATTTCAATATATTTTTTTTCTTCACCTAAAGATAAATTTCCAAAATCTAATACAAAATTGAGAATATTATTAGGTAGAGGATAAACAGTATAAACTAATTTTCTTTTTTCCTGTCCTTTATGAATTAAAGTATGATCTATTTTGTTTAATTCTCCCATTGCTCTATATGGGTTACATGCTGCTAAAAAGACAAATCTTTCAGGTATTTTTTTCCCAAAGTAAGTTTTTTTACATAAAATTTCGGATAATAATCCCATACTATTGCTAGCATTAATTTCATCGAAAAATACCCATATTTTTTGTTGGTTAATGGCTTTCCTAAATCTTTCAATTAAATTCTGCTTTGTTATATTATTTAATGTTAAATAATTATTTTGCTGTTCTGGAGGAAATGAATTAAATTCATCTAAAGCTGAGGTAAATTTAGCATTATCATCAATTTCAGCCTCTCTAATTAATTGTTCAATAAAATTCACAATTTCATTATCTTCAATTCCAGAATGAATATTTAATATTTTTAAATTATTTAAATATCCTCTAAATATCACATTTGCCAATATTTTAATTAAACTTGTTTTTCCACATCCTGTTTCTCCCATTAAAATAACAGGTATATCTGAATTTATTCTATTTAAAATTAAAACCATTTTAATGTAATTATCAGGAGTCAAAGCATATTCAGATAATATTTTATTAATAACATCTAAAGATAATCTTCTACTTCCCTTCACACAATCTAATAATTCATCCATTAATTCTTGTGAATTCATTTTTATTGGATAATTTAGGTGATTATATTTTGGTGGAATTTCCTTTTTGTTTTTTGGGAGTTTTAATAATAATTTTTGCAAATTTATCAAAAATGACTCCTCTTCACTTCCTTCTTTGCAAGTTGGTATTATTTTACAACCATTTCCTCCTTTTTCAAATAATAGTAGACTTGGTTGAATACTTTCATATCTTAATTTAGATATATTTTCTCTTTCTTTAAGTTCTTCAGATAGCTTTTTTCTTTGATTATAATCTTGCATTTGCAATATTTCCTTAGTTCTTTCCTGACTTCTCATTATATTATCAGAAAAACCAATAGTGAAGACAATTGCATGATCAATTAAATATTTAATAATTGGTTCCCTTATTTCATTAATATTTTTATAGTTTTTCATTTTCAATTTTTTTGCATTTGCAATAAGATTTTTTGGATTTAAATTAGAATTTTGATGAAAACTTAAAAATTGGTCATATAATAACTTGATAAAAATATTTTTTTGATAAAAGTTTGGTAAATTTACTTTTGATAATTGCTCATTTAATAAATTGTTGCATTCTTCTGATGTTAAGCATTCAGTTGAGCTAACTATTACTGACTCATTATTAATATTTTTATTTTTATATAATTGTAATGTCTTTGATACCAATTGTAGTTTAGATTCAGCTAAACTTTTAATGAACTCGAAATCTGGGTTCATTATTAAGTTCTTTTTTTCCTGTTCAGTCATTTCTTCATAAAAAGGTATTAAATTTGCTAACAAAATTTCTTTTGTTGTTTCTTTTTTAAATAAAGCAAAAATAGAATATTTATTGATACAATCTTTATTATTTGAGCCGGATTTACCCAAAGATTCATAAGGCAATTCTATATATATATTAAATTTTTTTGAAATGTATATTATTTTATCACTATTTCTAGAATTCAGTGAATATTTTTTAAAGATTAAAAATTCGAATAAGAATTCTTTTAAGATTTCATGTTCATTTGTTTGATTTAAATCTATAAATAAAAAGACTTGTGTCAAATTCTTAATATTTATTTTTTTAAGAGAATCTTCTAATCTTTGGAAAATAGACTTCCTTGTTAAATATCCCCCCAAAGGCAAATATATCATATTGGATTCATATGCTCCATATATATTCCTAATATATCTTGATTTACCTACTCCTGATGCATCTGACTTCACAATAGTAAGATTACCTAAAGCTAATTGACATAATTGAGGATCATTTAATTTATTATCTATAGCACTATAATTTAATATTTTGATAGAATGTTCTTCTGAATTAAAATTTTTCAAATCTTGAAAAATTTCGGAATTTGATTCTGTACTAAATATAAATAAAGAAGATTTCATTTCTTTTTTTTCTTTTACCAATTTATTTAATAACTTTTTAACCAAGCTTATCAGAAGTTTCCTTTGCTTTGGTTCAAGATGATTTGAATTAACTATCATAAATAAGACTTTTTCTCCGCATAATATACTCCTATATAAAAAAGAAATTATTTCTTCTTCTGTTGTATCATTATTACACAATAGAATAGCAGAATATAAAGGTAAATTATTGGTAAATTTCATATAATAAGATAAAATTTCTTTTTCTGAATTATCACTACTTGATAAATGCAAATATATTCCTTTATAATCTTCTCCTTTTTCATCCTTTATTTTAATATTATTTAAATTAAATATATGATTAGGTTCTTGAAATAGGTTACTTACAAAAACTAATAAACAATAATTGCATACATTATTTATCATATCTTCAAATAAATTTTCAGAATAATTTTCATATTGAGCAGGATAACTAGAATTAATTCTTCCCCCAGAAATTAATTGAAATAGTGAATCTACATAGCCTTGATTTTCCTTATATCTTATAAAATTATATAATAAACTTAATTGCTTTCCATAAAAGAATCTCATGATTTCATTACTTTCATAATAGTTCTCAAATGAATTAGATTGTATTCTTTTTTGTTCAACTAATTTATTGGTTAAATCTTTTAAGTTATAAAAAACTTTTTTATTGTCATAATTGCAATTAATTTTTTTATTTTTAATGTTTATTATTATGTATATTTTATCAGGGTATCCAGTCTTATCTAAATCATCCAATGTCATCAATACTTCTTTTATATTATTAAATGTTTCAATAAATAATAATGAGTCTTCATATATATTTACATTTTTATTCATAGTTAATAATCTCTCTCTTAAATTCTCCATTTCTTTATATGATATTTGAATTTCTTTTATATCATTTTGTTTACCTGTTTCGTAATAATTGCCATATAATAAATATTTACTTTTGGAATTGTCGTAACTAATTATAAAATCTGAGTTTGTTAAAATTTTTGTTATTTTCTTAATTGAAACTTCAGGAGAAGCAATTATTTCATTTAATATTGATTTTATTTGGTTAAATTTGTTTAAATAATTTATTAAACTTTTGATGAATATATTGTTCTCATTGTTTTTTAATTCTTTAAAAAATTGAGTTACTATTTCCTTTGGAAGATCATTAATTTTATCATCATTTATCATTTTTTCGGCATTTAATGAGAAAATATTTATTTTTTCTGTGCACAAAATAAAATCATTTATATCTTCTTCTTTAAGAATAGTATTTTCAATTTCTATACAGCTATTTTGAAATAGAATTTTAATTTCTTTATATTTTTTCATTTTAATGTAATAAATGGCTTCAGGTTTTTCCAATAATAACAAAAAAAATTTTTCAATTAATTTTTGTTGTTCATTTAGATTATCATTTTGATTATTTAGCATATCTTTAACATTAATTCCTAGATTGTAACCATCAATTACATTTATTATTTCATTAATTCTTATTAATGATACATCATCATCTTTCAATTCTTGAATAAATTTTTTCAAAATTTTCATAATTTCAGAATTCTCCAATTTATTATTTAATTTTTGCTTAAATTTATCATTTGAATCATCCTTTTTTTCTTCTATTTTTTCCTTTATCTCATTTTCATTTTTATTATTATTATTTTTATCAATATTATTATTATCTTCCTGTCCATCATCTTTACTTCTTAGGCATAAATTAGCTTCAAAATCTAGTAAACTCCATTCTTTATTCAAACTAACAGCTTTTTTATTTTTTTTCCTTGATAATGATAAATGCTCTTCCAAATTTTTTTCTTCTTTATTAATATATATATAATTTTCAGGATTTAAAAATATATCAATTATATGCTTTATTCCTTTACATTTTAATAAAATTTTTTCTCTTTTTGCAAAATTTTTGATAAATTCTATAAATTTATTTTTATCAAATTTTTGGATAATTTGTTTATGCTTTTCTTCTTTTGAATAATTGCTGAAATAATTAACAATAAAATCAATTTCATTTTTCAGGGCATCATCACCCTGGTTTAATTCAATATTATAAAAATATGAGATATAAGGATGCACAAAGGATTCAATTGAACTCTCATTGAATTTGTGGAATAACTCAGCTATTCTATTAAATGTTCCTAAAGTTATATTTATTTTATGATTAGCATTATCTTTTAATTGATTTCCTACATTTATCATTAGATTTGGCTCATTCAATTTTTTGTTTACTTCTTCTATCATAATATTAAAGCAAAGAGAATTTTTTAAAATTGAAGCTGTATTTGACATTTCAAATTCTTGTTTATATTTTTCAATTTTCGCAGCATTTTCATTTTTGAAAAAGTCTTTTAATTTAGTTTCCTTTAATTCATTCAATAATTCTTTTATATCATCTATTTCTTTACTGTTTTTTTCAGTCCCAAAAAGCAGATAAAATTGAAGTAGCCTTTCTAAGTTATCAACAACATCTTTGCAATCAATATATAATTTTTTTAAATCATTATAAACTGTTTCATATAATTGCTCACTATTTTGTTGGTCATTATTTTCAATTATATTCTCATTTTTGTTTATTTTTTTTATTTTTGAGCATAAAACAAATTTATTTATAATTTTTTGCTTTCTATTTTCTAAATCAATATTATTATTAAATAAAGTATTAGCTTCATTAAAACTAATAGAGCTTTGCTCAATGTCTTTGATGATGAAATTTTTTATTATTTTTCTTGTGGTAACTAAATAATTACTATTAATTCTTTTATCATCAAATTCTTCTTTATATCTATTTATCAGGAAATTATAAATTTCAAAATTGATATTATTATCATCTGACAATAATTCAGATTTTTTAATGATAAAATTGTCTAAATTATTTAATAATTGCTCTAATTCTAAATGCTGTGAATCAATTGTTACATTGTTTAAAAAATATATATATAAAAACATATTATTATTCATTTCTTCAGCATTTTTATTATAAAAGGATAAAATTTTGCCTTGATAATTTATTGGTATAGAATTATTGTTTTCAGTATTGTAATTATTTATAAAATATAAATATAATTCATTGATCACTTGAATCCCATTTACTATTTCATTATTATCTTTTTGGTCATTTTTATGTTTTAACTCTATCAAAAAAAAATCTTCTAAAAATGAAAGAAATTTATCTTCCTCATAATGGGTCTTTGTACATAGCTGAAATAGATTGTTCATGGAATCCAAAAATCTTTTTTTATCATTATTGTTCTTCCAAAAGTCCATATTAATTGATGATATATTATTCTTGACCCAATTCATTACCGCATCTAGAGAATGATAATTAAAGGAAGATTTAGGCAAGATTTTAAAAAAAATTTCAATACATAAAATATTATCTAATTTATTACCTATAAATTCTATATATTTTTTTATGTCATTAGTATTTTTGCAAAATGGCTTCCAAATTTCATATTTATTATATAAATCAAAAAATTCATTATCATTTTTATCATAAATTTCTTTTATTTTAAATCCATTCAAAATATTATAATCATTATCATTTACTTTATAAAATTCATCATTAAAAAATTCATCTTCATGCAAATTATTAATCAAATTAATGTTATCTAATATATTTTTATTTACCATTTCAATAATACTTGAATGAATAAGTTTATTAACATATTTATATAAACTTTCCATTAATTCTTTATTTATTTTGTTTTCTTCAATAATAATGCTTTTTATGGCTAGAAAATTATTATAATTTTCTCTTGTTCCAATGCCACTTTCATATAATTTTATATAATTTTTAATTATCTCAGAAAAATCGAAAATTGATTTAATTTTATTTTCATTTTTAAGAGATAATTCCAACTCAATTATTTTTTGATGTAAATTATAAAACAAAGAAGGTGCTTCTTCTGATTTTATATTATCATCAAATTTATAAGGTAAATTCAAATCTTTATTATCATTTTCATTTATTATTTTTTTTAAGATATCAAAATACTTAATAATCAATTCTAATTTGAGGGTAATTGAATCATTTTTGTTAATGATTGATATATATTCTTTTAAATCTTTACAATTTAGCATTAAAATATTTGTCAGTTTTTCTTTGATTTGATCATTTTTTGGTTTATATAAATTATTTTGATATAAATCAGATGAAATTGAGCCGCCTTTTTGCTCTTCTAAAATTGCCAGCAATTTTTCATTTTCTTCATAATTTCCATAAAATATATAAATAAATCTACCAAATTTTTCACAAATATTATTATCTCTTTCTATGTCTTTCATTAGAATGAAATATTCTTTTAATTTTTCTCCATCAATTTCATTATAAAATATTAATTTGCTTGTTAATAATAAATCAAATAAATTTATGAAATTATCTATAATATTTGGATTTAAATTTGAATTATTTTCTTTAATTTTTAAATATATTTCTTCATGAATTATTTTTGCTATTTCTAGTAATTTCAAAAATTGTATTTTTGTCTTGTTTTTAAAATATATGCTTTCAATTTCTTTAAGAGTATCTTGTAATAAATAATTCATAAGAAGAATATTATCATTATTTTTATCAGATTTTATTCCCTTCATAAAAAAATTTAATTTTTCATCAAAATTAAGTTTTTTTTGAGGAATGGAATTTTCTTTCATTTCAATTATGGAAGTTTGAATATTTGCAACTGAATCTAATATAGCTTTATCTTTAGCTTCATTATCTTTTCTTAATTCTCCTATATCAAAATTGTATATATAATAAGTAGTTTTATCATTACTTATTTCTTCCAAATTATAATCCATTATACAATCATATAAATATATTTTAGTTCCATCTTTAATTTTGAAAAATACATTGTTGTTATTCAACATATCTTGCTTTTGTAGTGCTGTCATTTGTAAAGAAATAGAATTCAATTTATTTATGAATAATTTATTATCCTCCTGAATTTCTTCTTCAAAAATAACTTTATAATCAAAATCATTTATGTTTTGGATTTTTTTGTTTCCATTTATGAATTCAAGATTCCTTTCTTCATAAAAATTTTTTTCTATTGAAGTTATGAAATAAAATTTCATTAATAAATTGTTATTATCTTCTTCATTGATTTCCATTTAATTATAATTTATTTAAATAAATGCATATATATAAATTCAATCATTTATTAATAATATTTTTTAAAGTCCAAAATTTAATGTCTTTGGGGATTGGTGATTG
>Ga0247608_10004278_pt1 | contig 16096 bp, 15 predicted proteins | sample 176DNAGHGlowgp2_FD_193490 | JGI IMG/M metagenome (GOLD analysis project Ga0247608, IMG submission 193490) | Sheep rumen microbial communities from Palmerston North, Manawatu-Wanganui, New Zealand - 1766 DNA GHGlow gp2 | ecosystem: Host-associated > Mammals > Digestive system > Stomach > Rumen ... | reverse complement strand
TTGCCGCCGGCTTCCTTTAGATTCCGTCTCACGGCGGACACCCTTGCCTTTGGCTGTAACCTTCCCACTATCAGGGCGGTTTGGGGACTTGCACCCGTTAGAGTACGTTCATGCTGGGCGAACCAAAAAAAAGTGGCTCACCCGAGGGAGAGCCACTTGCTTTTTCACCAATCGATGTCTTAGTCGGCGAGGGAGAAACGCTTGAAGGCGATAACCTTGGCTTCCTTGTCGGCAGCAGCAAGGGCTTCCTTCACGGTCTTCTTGTCGTCGCTCAACTGGTACTCCTGCTCCATAAGGGTGTTTTCCTTCAGGAACTTCTGGATACGGCCGTTGACGATACCGTTGATCATCTGCTCCTTGTTGGCGAGGGAGGCAAGGGTCTCTTCGCCGACCTTGGCAATGATCTCACGGGCCTGCTGGGCCTGCTCGGGAGTGAGCCAGCCCTTGGCGGTGTTGGACTCGATGTGGTCTTCGCTGTCAACGTGGGCGGGGTTGATGCCGGCCTTCTTGAGAGCGTTGTCCACAGCCTTCTGAACCTGCTCGTCCTTGGTCTTCTGGATGGCGACGGTCTTTTCAGACTCGATCACATCGGCGGGGACGGAAGCGGCATCCACTGCCACAGGGTTCATGGAAGCCACCTGCATGGCGATACCGCGGGCGATATCGGCAGGAACCTCCTTGGAGAAGGCGACGATGGCGCCGAGTTTGCCGTTGAAATGCACATATTCGCTCACGAACGGGGCCTCGAGGGCGCCGTAGAAAGCCAACACGTGCTTTTCACCGGTCTTACCGGCCTGGTTGGTGATGTCTTCTTCGATGGAGTAACCATCTGCAAGTTTCACAGCCTTCAGTTCCTCTGCGCTGGCCGGGAAAGCGGCGATGGCGGCGTCGGCGATGTTGCCGGAGAGGGTCTTGAAGTCCGGGGTGGCGGCCACGAAGTCGGTCTCGCAACCGAGGCAGACGAGGATGGCCTTTCCGCCGTTTACGCGGCTGAGGACGGCACCCTGGGTGGTCTCGTTGTCACCGCGCTTGGCGAGGGTGGATTTACCTTTCTCGCGAAGGATCTCAACAGCGCGCTTGAACTCACCGGCAGCTTCTTCGAGTGCCTTCTTGCAGTCCATCATGCCGGCGCTGGTCATATCGCGGAGTTTCTTGATATCTGCTAAAGAGATAGCCATAATTACTTGCTTTTAAAGGTTAATTACTCTTCGGTGGTAGCGGGAGTTTCCACAGCCTCGGCCTTGGGGGCGCGGCGGGAGCGGAGTTTCTTGGCGGGGGCGGCAGCCTCAGTATCCTGGGCGGGAGCAGCCTCGGCCTCTTTCTCCTTCTCGAGTTTGCGCTCTTCGAGACCTTCGTTGATGGCCTGGCACATCACATCCATGATGAGTTCGATGGACTTCGTGGAATCGTCGTTTGCCGGAATCATGTAATCAATGGGCGTGGGATCGCAACATGTATCAACCATAGCGATAACCGGGATGTTCAGACGGACGGCCTCCTTGACGGCATTGGCCTCTTTCTGAATATCGACCACGAAGAGGGCGCTCGGCAGACGGGACATGTCGCGGATGGAACCGAGGTTCTTCTCCAACTTGGCCCGCTGGCGCTCCACCTGGAGGCGCTCACGCTTGGCGAGTTTATCGAAGGTGCCATCTTCCTTCATCTTGTCGATGGTGTTCATTTTCTTGACGGCCTTGCGAATGGTGGGGAAGTTGGTAAGCATACCGCCCGGCCAACGCTCGGTCACGGAAGGCATATTGACGGAAGCGGCCTTTTCGGCGACAACGTCCTTAGCCTGTTTCTTGGTGGCAACGAAGAGGACCTTGCGGCCGCTGCGGGCCATTTCCTTGAGGACCTCGGCTGCCTCGTCAATTTTGACGACGGTCTTGTGCAGGTCGATGATGTGGATGCCGTTCCTCTCTACGAAGATATACGGAGCCATCTTGGGGTTCCACTTGCGGGCCAGGTGGCCGAAGTGTACGCCTGCATCAAGCAACTGTTCGAAATTTGTTCTAGACATGGGTTTGTTTGTGTCTTTGTTTTTTAACTCTTTCATCAATCCGGAGTAGGAAACCTGGTTTCATCTCCGAAATTTTTTCGCGGCCCGGCAATCCTTTTTGTAGCTCGGGAAGATTCTCATCCTCACCGGGATCTCAGGATTTGATGAACACCAAAGCCGTGCTGACGTAATACCAGAAGCAGCGATTAACGCTTGCTGAACTGGAAGCGACGACGTGCGCCAGGCTGACCGGGTTTCTTACGCTCGACTTCGCGGGCGTCGCGGGTGAGGAAGCCGGCGGCCTTCAGCGTGGAGCGGTAAGCCTCTTTGTCCACCTCGCACAGAGCGCGGGCGATTCCGAGACGAACGGCTTCGGCCTGACCTTTGGTACCACCACCTACGAGGGTAACCTTGATGTCAAACTGACCTGCAGTACCGGTGACCTCGAGGGCCTGGTTGGCGATGTACTGGAGGGTGCCCTCCTTGAAGTACTCTTCCATGGGGCGGTCGTTGATGACGAACTTGCCACTGCCGGGTACCACATAAACACGAGCGACGGCTGATTTACGTCTTCCAAGGGCGTGTTTCTGTTCCATGTGCTCTGTTTAGATTTCGTTAAACTTAATGGGTTTGGGATTCTGGGCCTGGTGCGGATGCTCGGGACCTGCATAAACGTACAGGTTGTTGATGAGCTTGTCACCAAGACGGGTCTTCGGGAGCATGCCCTTCACAGACCGACGGATGAGTTCGGCGGGTCTTTTTGCAAGGATCTCGTGCGGGGTGGTGAAGCGCTGGCCACCGGGATAGCCGGTGTAGCGGGTGTAAACGCGGTCGGTCATCTTCTTGCCGGTGAGACGGATCTTTTCGGCATTCACAATGATGACGTTGTCACCACAGTCCACATGCGGGGTGTAGCCGGGCTTGTTCTTGCCACGCAGCACCAGGGCGACGCGGGAAGCCAGGCGACCGAGCACGAGGTCGGTTGCATCAATGACGAGCCACTCCTTGTTCACAGTTGCCTTGTTCAGGGAAACTGTTTTGTAGCTAAGTGTGTCCACTGTCTTGATTATTAATGGTTTAACATAAAAAGTTGCGATCCCCCCACAATCAGAGGGACCGCAAAGGTAAGGATAATTTGGGAAAATACCAAATTTTACAACCCATACACCCCTTCCGCTTCGGGGGCTTCGGAGCCCCAGCGGGCGGCGACGTAGTCCAGGGTGGAGAGGATTTCGGCCGGGTCTTTGGAGGTGACCAGTTTGATGCGGGTGTCCTTGAAGTCCCTCAGGCCCTTGAAGTAACACGAAAGATGGCGGCGCATCTCGTACACGCCGGTGACGGGGCCCTTGAGGTCCAGCGATAACTGGAAATGGCGTTTGGCGAGGGCCACGCGGTCCCGCACGCTCATGGGCGGAAGTTCGGCCCCCGTGTCCAGCAGGTGCCGGATTTCCGTGAAAATCCACGGGTGGCCGAAACTGGCCCTGCCCACCATAATGCCGTCCACACCATATCGGTCGAAGGCCTCCTTCGCCTTTCGGGCACTGTTGATATCGCCGTTGCCAATGATGGGGATGTGCATCCGGGGGTTGTTTTTTACCGCGCCGATGAGGGTCCAGTCGGCCTCCCCCTTGTACATCTGGCAGCGGGTACGGCCGTGGATGGTGAGGGCCGATATCCCCACGTCCTGCAGTCTTTCGGCCAGTTCCACGATGATTTTGGAACCCTCGTCCCAGCCCAGGCGGGTTTTTACGGTGACGGGCTTGTGGGGAACGGCCTCCACGATGGCCTTGGTGATGGCCACCATCTTGTCGGGCTCGCGCATCATGCCGCTGCCCGCCCCCCGGCCGGCGATTTTGGAAACCGGGCAGCCGAAGTTGATATCGACGATATCGGCCCCGTGGCCTCCGGCGAGTTCTTTTGCCCTTGCGGCCATTTTGGCGGCATCGACCATCGCTTCCGGGATGCTGCCGTAGATTTGCACGGCCACCGGCGCCTCTTCCTCCAGGGTGCGCATCTTGGCGATGGTTTTCTGAACGTCGCGCACCAGGCCGTCGGAACTCACGAACTCCGTGGTGACCATGGCGGCGCCCGCCTCCCTGCACAGGATGCGGAAAGAGGCGTCGGTAACGTCCTCCATCGGCGCCAAGGTAAGCGGCCGCTCGCCCAAATCGATGTTTCCAATTTTCATTTCGCGTGCAAAGATAGGCAATTTTTATCGATTGGGCCTCTCATCCTTGTCCTCCGACCGCCTTTTTTCATTTCCAGCATTTCCAGAAACAGGGTCTTGTCGGGGGCGTCGGATTCAAGGATGGTTTTACGCAGCCGGTTCTTGGCCTGTTTCAGGCTGTCGGCACTTTGATGCCTGAAAAAGAGCTGCGCGGTACTATACTATAGGGAAGACGTTAATCTGCTTTTACAGCAAACTCAAGGATCCCGACGAAGGCTGACTCTTCTTCCGGCGTGAGGAAGGTGGCTTCGATGGGAACGTAAAACAGGCGTTTACGGACGGCTTCGGGCATGTTTTTGCAGTCCCGGAGCCGTTGCGCATCTTTCTCGGTGGTCATGAGGCAGGCCGTGGGCTGTTTCTTCACGGCCGATGCCATTTTGCGGACATCGGCCCGGGTGTAGGTGTGATGATCCGGCAATTCGATGCTCCGGCCGATTTTGTAGGTGTCCGAGAGATAATTCAGGAACAATTTGTTGTGAGCGATGCCGGTGATGAGGGTGCAGTGTTTGGAATAGATATAGTGCGGGTCGGCATCCGGGAATACGCCCACAGGGGCCGTGTAGTGCAAGGTGGTGAAGAAAAGGGGCTGGTCGTCCCTCAGTTTCAGATGCTTGCGCCACTGCTCCCGCTCCTGGACGTCCAGATAGGCGGGGCATTTGGTCACCAACACCACATCGGCCTTTTTCAGGCGGGAGGGGAGGTCCCTCAGGCGTCCCCAGGGAATGAGCCGGTCCTTGAAAACCGGGTGATTGTAATCTACCAGGACGATGCTCAGCGAGGGCTTCAGGCGGCGGTACTGGAAGGCGTCGTCCAGCACGATGACGCCGGCGCCCCGAAGTTCCTCACACCCGTGGATGCGGTCCTTGTCCACGGCGACGGTGATGTCCGGGAACTTGCGGGCTATCTGGACCGGTTCGTCACCGAATTGAAGGGCCGATCCGTCGTGCGGGACAATCTGAAAGCCTTTGGACTTGCGTTTATACCCCCTGGAAAGGACGGCGGGCTGTTTCCACTGCGCCACCAGCATTCGCAGAATCATTTCCACATGGGGCGTTTTCCCCGTTCCGCCGGCGCTAACGTTGCCGACGCAAATGGTGGGAACCTCCGGGGAGAAACTTTTTTTCCAGCCCTTATCGTAGAAAAGATGCCTTATTCTGAGCGCGAGTCCGTAAATCATAACCTGCAAATATAGCAATTTTTGCCCATCTTTGCACGCGAAATGAAAATTGGAAGCATCCTGTGCGGGTGGCCGGCAACTCACTGACATTCATACATTTACGTATAATCCTCTGCGCAAAAAGCGCAGAGGATTATACGTAAATACCTGTGGATCAAGCACTTACAAGCCACGACCAACAGGGCTGCAAAAGGCGTTTACATCGACAGAACGTTCAGTACCGCAATGAGTTCCTGGTTGATGGGCTTGTCCATCTTGATGGCGCGGGAGATGGGAACATAGACAATCTCGTCGTTCTTGATTCCCACCATCACGTTGCGCTGGCCTTCCAGCAGCGCCTCGATGGCGGCATAACCCATGCGGGAAGCCAGGATGCGGTCGTAAGCGCTGGGGGTGCCGCCGCGCTGGAGGTGTCCCAGGATGGTCACATGGGAGTCCAGCTGAGGGTATTCGTTCTTCACACGTTCGGCATAGTACATGGCGCCGCCCTTGCCGTCTTTCTGCGATTCGCTCACCAGCACGATGGCGCTGTTCTTGCTCTTGCGCTTGCCCCGCTCGATGAATTCGGCCAACTGGTCCACATCCGTCTTGCCTTCCGGGATGATGGCGGCCTCGGCCCCGGATGCGATGGCGCTGTTCTGGGCCAGGAAACCGGCGTCGCGGCCCATCACCTCCACGAAGAACACGCGGTCGTGGCTGTTGGCGGTATCACGGATTTTGTCCACGCACTCCACGATGGTGTTCAGGGCGCTGTCGTAGCCGATGGTGGAGTCGGTGCCGTACAAGTCGTTGTCGATGGTTCCGGGCAGGCCGATGATGGGAATGTCGTACTCCCGGGCGAAGAGTTGGGCGCCGGTAAGGGAACCGTTGCCGCCGATCACCACCAGGGCGTCGATGCCGGCCTCCACGATGTTGCCATAGGCCTTCTTGCGGCCTTCCGGGGTAAGGAATTCCATGCAGCGGGCCGTCTTGAGGATGGTGCCGCCGCGCTGGATGGTATTGGACACGGACGAAGAAGTGAACTTCACGAACTCCTTGTCGATGAGTCCCTGGTATCCCCTCATCACGCCGATTACGTTCATGCTGTGATAGCGGGCGGTACGGGTGACGGCGCGGATGGCCGCATTCATTCCGGGCGCATCGCCCCCGGAAGTAAGCACTCCGATTGTGTTAATCTGTCTTTCCATCTTATTCCATGCTGATTAGTTCCACATCTTTCATGGCAGAAAGCTGGTTGAACAAATCCAGACCGCTTTTCTGCTTGGGCGTTGTCAGGTAAATCTCGGCCTGATACCGGCCGTCATGCTGGCTGATGTTGAGCCGGTGCACCTGTTTTCCGATGGAGTCAACGGCAGTGCGAAGGGCCTGTTCATCTTTGGCGGCCAGCACCACCGCCACCTCCTGATGTCCGAATTTCAGGCTGGAGAAAGTCAAGGCTTCCATGCAGACAATCATCAGGACGGCGCAGAGGATGGCCATTTCATACATGCCGCTGCCCATGGCCAGTCCCACGGCACCGGTAACCCACAGGCCGGCGGCCGTCGTGAGCCCGCTGATATGATTCTTGGTTTTCATGATGAGTCCACCGCCCAGGAAACCCAGGCCGCCCACCACGCCGGCCGCGATACGGGCTGCGTCAAACTTCACGGCATCGGGAAATCCAAACTGGGAAATAATCATAAACAGGGATGCTCCCAGCGCCACCAGCAGATGCGTGCGGATGCCGGCACCTTTCGCGCGAAGTTCCCTTTCGCCGCCGATAACTGCTCCCAGCAGACCAGCTCCCACCAAACGAATGGATAATTCCAAAGCAAGTGTCATATAATCAAGTGTTTATTGTGTTAATAAATTATTCGTTCTGCGCCAAAACCTGGTTCTGAACCCGCACCGACTCTTCGTGGATGGCCGTCATGATGCCGCGGATGGCCTCCTCGGAGATGCCCAGTGCCGCGGCGCCGGCCACCATGTCGGAAAGCAGTTGCTCCCATCGGTCCGCCTGGAGAATGGCCACATTGTGGTCTTTCTTGTACCGGCCGATGCTCCGGCTCACCTCCATGCGGTCTCCCAGGAGCCTCAGAAGGCTTTCGTCCAGGACGTCGATGCGGGCGCGGAGGGCGTCAATCCCATCCCGGTACGCCTCGCTGTCGGAGGTGTTGTCGCGGATGATGAGGCTTTCCAGCAGCGTCCGGAGGGCCTGCGGCGTGATTTGCTGCCGGGCATCGCTCCAGGCGCAGGACGGGTTGCAGTGGCTTTCCACCATGAGGCCGTCCAAGCCCAGGTCCATGGCCCGCTGGGACAGTTCCTGCAAGTATCTGCGGTCTCCCCCCATGTGGGAAGGGTCGGCAAAAAACACCATCCGGGGATAGCGCGTGCGCAGTTCGATGGCTATCTTCCAGCCGGGGTCGTTGCGGTACGGAATGCTGGCCGATGTGGAAAACCCGCGGTGTATCACGCCCAGTTTGCGGATGCCGGCCCGGTTCAGGCGCTCCAGGGCGCCCACCCAGAGGTCCAGGTCGGGACTCACGGGATTCTTCACCAGGACGGGGATGTCGGTGCCCGTGAGGGCGTCGGCAATCTCCTGCACCACGAAAGGGTTGGCGCTGGTGCGGGCCCCGATCCAAACCATGTCCACCCCGCTGCGCAGGCACTCCTGCACGTGTTTTTCGCTGGCCACCTCGGTACACACCTTCATGCCGAAGGTTTCCTTCACTTTCCGGAGCCATTGAAGGCCCGGAGTGCCCACGCCCTCGAAGGAACCCGGATGGGTGCGCGGCTTCCAGATGCCGGCACGGAAGACGTGGATGCCGAATTCATGCAGTCCCCGGGCCGTTTCCATCACCTGCTCCTCGGTCTCCGCGCTGCAGGGACCGGCGATGCACATGGGACGGGGAAGGGTGAAAAAGCCCCACTCGGTTCCGGGAATGATATCAAGTTCGTGAGCCATATTCTGTCATTCTGAGCGTCAGCGAAGAATCTTTTTGATTCTGTTGGCTTCAGCAATGAGTTCCCGGAGCCGGGCCTCGTCATAAGTGGACACGGCGTCGCGGAACTCTTTCATTTTTTCTATATACGTATCCATCACATGGAGGATGTTGTCGTGGTTCTGGGTCAGGATGGGGACCCACATGTCGGCACTGGACTTGGCCAGGCGCACCGTGGAGGAAAAGCCGCCGGAGGCCAGGTCGAAGATGTGCTTCTCGTCCTTTTCCTTGTCCAGCACGGTGAGGGCCAGGGCGAAGGAAGTGACGTGGGAGATATGGGAGACGTAGGCCGTATGGACGTCGTGCTGTTCGGCATTCATGTAAATGGGACGCATGTTGAGGACGCCGTACAACTGGCCGATGGTCTGGAGCGCCTTGGGGCTGCTTTCTTCCGAATTGGCGAAAATGCAGGCCCGGCCGTCAAAAAGGCCCGGCTGAGCGGCCCAGGGGCCGGAATACTCCGTACCCGCCATCGGGTGCGTGCTCACGAACTGGCTCCGTCTGGGGTGGTATTGCGTCGCATGGCAGATCTGGCTTTTCGTCGAGCACACGTCGATGACGACCTTGTCGGAAGCGGCGGCGTCAAAGCGGTTCAGGATATCCGGGACCATCTTCACGGCGGCGTTCACTGGAACGGCGACCACGATGATATCGGCCTTTTGGATGCACTCTTCGTAAGGGACCACTTCGTCCACCAGGCCGATGGTCACGGCGGCCCCGGCGGCGACGGAATCCTGCTCCACGCCCAGCACCCTGTCGGCAAATCCCCGCCGCTTGAGGTCGATGGCCATGGAGCCGCCGATAAGCCCCAGTCCGATAATTCCAACCGTTCTCATACTATCTGTCATTCTGAACCTCACCTGTCATTCTGAACCTCACCTGTCATTCTGAACCTCACCTGTCATTCTGAACCTCACCTGTCATTCTGAACCTCACCTGTCATTCTGAACGAAGTGAAGAATCTTCTCATACGCCCTCTCCAGCGTAGGCACATCGGCACAGAGGGAGATGCGAAGGTGCTTTTCCCCATTGCTTCCAAAGATGAAGCCCGGCGTAAGGAACACGCCCGCCCCGTAAAGGATGCGGTCGCTCAGCGCCTCGGCCGTTTCGGCGCACGGAATCCGGCCCCAGACATAGAGGCCGCCGGCGGCAGGGTCATAGACGCAGCCCAGGGTGTCCATGATGCGGCGCGCCACCGCCTGCCGGCGACGGTATTCCTCGTTCAGGGTCGAGTACCACGTCTGCGGGGCGTTCAGGGCCTCGACGGCCGCCTCCTGGATGCCGCGGAACATGCCGGAATCCATCTGCGTCTTCACTTTGAGGAGTTCCCGGAGCACGTCGGCCGCACCCACCATCATGCCCACACGCCAGCCGGCCATGTTGTGGCTCTTGGACAGGGAATTCATCTCCAGGCACACCTCGCGGGCGCCGGGAACCGACAGGATGGACTGCGGCTCGTTGAGGATGAAGCCGTAGGGATTGTCGTTGACCAGCAGGATGCCGTGCCTGCGTGCAAAATCCACCAGTTTTTCAAACACCTCCCGACGGGCGGGAGCGCCGGTGGGCATGTTGGGGTAGTTGGTCCACATGATTTTGACCCCGTCGAGATCCATTTTCTCCAGGGCGTCGAAGTCAGGGTACCAGCCGTCGGCCTCCACCAGGTCGTAGGAGACCAGTTCGGCCTCGCACATGCGGGTGGCCGATGTGTAGGTGGGATAGCCGGGGTTGGGAACCAGCACTTTGTCGCCGGGGTTCAGGAAGGCCAGCGAAAGGAGGAGGATTCCCTCCTTGGAGCCCATGAGGGGCTGGATTTCGCTGGCGGGGTCCAACTGAACGCCGTACCACTTGGCATACCAGGCGGCCATGGCTTCCCGCAACTGGGGAATGCCGGTATAACTCTGGTAGCCGTGGACGCCGGGGCGGCGGGCGCAACGGCACAGCGCCTCCACGGCTTCCGGGGAAGGAGAGCCGTCCGGCGAGCCGATGCCCAGGTTGATGATAGAATCAAGCCCGGCCTGTGCGCGCTGTGCATTAAGCCGGGCTATTTCCTTATTCTTGACGGAGAAATAATACTCCTTGACCGATAATGTTCGGCGGGCGGGTTCGATGGTCATCATACGGTAAGGATGTCCTTCTCCTTGGCGGCGATGACCTCGTCCACCTTCTTCACCCACTTGTCGGTGACTTTCTGGAGCTCGTCTTCGCCCTCCTTTTCGCCGTCTTCGCTGAGACCGTCGTTCTTCTGGGCCTTCTTCAGGAGGTCGATGCCGTCGCGGCGGGCATTCCGGATGGTTACCTTGGTGGTTTCACCCTGAGCCTTGGCCTTCTTGATGAGTTCCTTACGGCGCTCCTCGGTGAGGGCGGGCACGATGCAACGGATAATCTCGCCGTTGTTGGAAGGGGTCAGGCCGACATTGGCATCCAGGATGGCCTTTTCAATCTTGCCGATCATGGAACGCTCCCAAGGCTGGATGGCGATGGTCTTGGCATCCGGCGTTGTCACGGACGCCACCTGGTTCAGGGGTGTGGCGGTGCCGTAATAGTCCACCATCACGGGATTCAGGATGGCTGGGGAGGCTTTTCCTACGCGATAGTTCTTGAGGTCTTCTTCCAGGAACGCAACGGAATCCTGCATCTTGACGGACATGGCGTCCACAATTTCCTTGGCTTTAGGTAACATAGTTCTTCGTTTTACTCAACTTGCAAATATAAGAAAAAATTTTTTTTATCTTTGTGAGAACAATAATAAATAGGCTATGCTAAGAAAAATCAGAGTGGCGCTGGCCTGGGTTTTCTGGATTGGGATTACGCTCCTTTTCCTGGATTTCACGGGGGCGCTGCACGCTTATTTGGGCTGGATGGCCAAGGCCCAGTTTCTCCCCGCCGTATTGGCCCTCAATGTGGGCGTCATCGTGGCCCTGGTGCTGCTGACGCTGGTTTTCGGCCGGGTGTACTGCTCAGTGATTTGCCCGCTGGGCGTGTTCCAGGACGGGATTTCCTGGCTGGGAACCCACCGGAGCAAAAAGCCCTACCACTACAAGAAAGAAAACAAATGGCTGCGCTATGGCGTATGGGTCTTGTTCGTGGTGGCCCTGGTGGCCGGCGTACAGGCCGCCGTGGCCCTTCTGGCCCCCTACAGCGCCTATGGCCGCATGGTGCAGAACCTGCTGCAGCCGGTATGGCTGTGGGGCAACAATCTGCTGGCCGGCCTTGCCGAGCGTGCCGGCAGCTACACCTTCTACGAGAAGGAAGTGTGGCTGCGCAGCCTGCCCACCTTCATCATTGCCCTGGTTACGCTGGTGGTTATCGTCGCCCTGTCCTTCAAGGGCGGCCGCACCTACTGCAACAGCATCTGCCCGGTGGGCACCACGCTCAGTTTCTTCTCGCGCTTTGCCATGTTCCGGCCGATGATTGATGCCGAAAAGTGCAAGCACTGCAAGGCCTGCGAACTCCACTGCAAGGCAAGCTGCATAGAAATCACCAAAGACAGCGCCAGCATCGACCATTCCCGCTGCGTGGACTGCTTCAACTGCATCGATGAGTGCAAGTTCGGCGCGCTGAAATACCGCTTTGCCTGGGGGAAAGATTCTTCGCCTTCGGCTCAGAATGACATAAAAGGACAGACGGCTCAGAATGACATAAAAGGGCAGGCGGCGCAGAATGACAAGCCGCAGAATGACAAGGGACGCAGGGCGATGATGGCCGGGACGGTGGCCGTGGCGGGTGCTGCGGCGCTCAAGGGCGTGGAAGCCCGCGCGCAGGAGGCCGCCAAGAAGGTGGACGGCGGCTTTGCCGAGGTCCTTCCCAAGCAGGCTCCGGAGCGTGAAACGCCCATCACGCCTCCCGGCTCCAAGAGCGTAAAAGACTTCTACCGCAAGTGCACGGCCTGCCAACTTTGCGTGGCGGAGTGCCCCAATAATGTCCTTCGGCCTTCCGGCAGCCTGGAGCACCTGATGCAGCCGGAAATGTCCTTCGAGAAGGGCTGGTGCCGCCCGGAATGCACCCGCTGCAGCGAACTTTGCCCGGCCGGGGCCATCGGCAAAATCACCCGGGAGGAAAAGACGCAGTACCATGTGGGCACCTCGCATGTGAACCTGGAACGCTGCGTATCGGCCAGCGGAAAGGCCCTGTGCGGGAAATGCGCCCAGGTTTGCCCTTCCGGCGCCATCAAAATGGTGGAGAACGAAGAAACCGGCCTGCTCTTCCCGGTCGTAGCCGAAGAGATTTGCACCGGCTGCGGCGCCTGCGAGCACCTGTGCCCGTCCCGCCCCATCAGCGCCATTACGGTTAATGGCCGCAACCAGCACATTTAAAGATTCTTCACTTCGTTCAGAATGACAAGGACCATGAAAAGAAGAGACTTCATCAAAATAAGCGGCGCAGCGGCCATGGCGGCGGCCTGCGCACCCAAAAACAGTCAGTCATCGGCCCCGGCGGAAGGTCTGGAGCAGATGCTGATGCGGGAGAATCCGCGCAATGGCGACAAGGTTTCAGTGCTGGGCTTCGGCTGCATGCGCTGGCCCATGATCAAGGATGCCGACGGGAAGGATGTCATCGACCAGGAGGCCGTCAACGAAATGGTGGACTATGCCCTGGCGCATGGGGTGAACTATTTCGACACCTCCCCTGCCTACCTCCAGGGGCAGAGCGAAAAGGCCGCCGGCGAGGCCCTGAGCCGTCATCCGCGCGAGAGTTATTTCATCGCCACCAAACTCTCCAACTTCGGAGACCGCTCCACGGAGGGCTCCATCAAAATGTACCACGACTCGTTCACGCAACTCAAGACCGACTACTTCGACTATTACCTGCTGCACGCCATCGGCCGGGGCGGAAGGGAAGCCTTCAACAAGCGCTATATGGAGAACGGCATGATTGACTTCCTCCTCAAGGAAAAAGAGGCCGGACGCATCCGCAACCTGGGATTCAGTTTCCACGGCGCCCAACACGAGTTCGACGACTTCATGGAAATGTACGACAAGGGGGAAATGCACTGGGACTTCTGCCAGATCGAGATGAACTACGTGGACTGGACCCATGCCGACGGCATCCACAACGTCAATGCCGATTACCTCTATGCCGAACTGGACAAGCGCGAGATTCCCATCGTCATCATGGAACCGCTCCTGGGCGGCCGGCTGGCCAACGTGCCCGAGGGCATCGCCCGCCAGATGAAGCGGCGCGAACCCGACCTGAGCATCGCCTCCTGGGCTTTCCGCTTCTGCGGCACCTATCCCCGCGTGCTGTGCACCCTGTCGGGCATGACGTCCATGGATCCGCTGAAGGACAACATCAAGACCTTCGGCCACTTCAAGCCCCTCACCGAAGAGGAACTGGCTTTCCTGGAGCAGATGGCGGTACAGATGAAGGAGTATCCGCTGGTGAACTGCACCGACTGCAAGTACTGCATGCCCTGCCCCTGGGGAATCGACATTCCCGGCGTATTCCAGCACTACAACAAGGCCATCACGGAGGGCACCTATGCCCAGAGTCCGGAGCAGAAAGACTACGCCAAACTCAAGAAGGCCTACCTTGTGAGTTATGACCGCGCGGTGGCCACCGTCCGCCAGGCCGACCACTGCATCAATTGCGGAGACTGCCTGCCCCGCTGCCCCCAGAGCATCGCCATCCCCAAACAACTGCGGCGCATCGCCAAGTATGTGGAGGCCCTGAAACAGGACACCCTCTAGCCCCGGGCGGGAGGTTGCGCCGGTCGGCGGGTGCGCTGGTTGGCGCGCCGGCGGGTACGCTGGTTGGCGCGCCGGCGGGCACGCTGGTTGGCGCGCCGACGGGTGGCTGGTAACCACCTTACTATCAAGTATTTACGTACAATCCTCTGCGCAAAAAGCGCAGAGGATTGTACGTAAGTGGCTCAGGGCCACATGGTTAGCGATCAGGCCTGATTAGCGGAGTTTCTTGTAACCGTAACGGGCTTCTTCGGCCAGTTCGATTTCGATGCGCATGAGGCGGTTGTACTTGGCGATACGGTCAGTGCGGGACAGGGAACCGGTCTTGATCTGACCGCTGTTGGTAGCCACGGCGATATCGGCAATGGTGGTATCCTCCGTCTCACCGGAACGGTGGCTGGTGACGGTGGTGTAACCGTGACGGTGGGCCATTTCGATGGCGTCCAGGGTTTCGGTGAGGGAGCCGATCTGGTTCACCTTGATGAGGATGCTGTTGCCGGCACCCATCTCGATACCCTTCTGCAGGTACTTCACGTTGGTCACGAAGAGGTCGTCACCGACGAGTTGGCACTTGTCGCCGATAGCCTTGGTGAGTTTCACCCAGCCTTCCCAGTCTTCCTCGGACAGACCGTCCTCGATGGAATCGATCGGATACTTGGCGATGAGCTGCTTGAGATAGTTGATCTGCTGGTCGGTAGTGAGTTTGCGGCCGCGAGGGTCTTTCTTCTTACCGTCCTTGAGCTGCTTGTAGTCATAGTAGAACTTACCGTCCTCCTTGAAGCAGAACTCGGAAGCGGCGCAGTCCATGGCGATGGTAACATCCTTACCGGGCACATAACCGGCAGCCTCGATGGCGGCGATGATGCAGTCCAGAGCGTCGTTGATGCCCTTCAGAGCGGGAGCGAAGCCACCTTCGTCACCCACGGCGGTGCTCAGGCCACGGCCTTTGAGCACTTTCTGCAGAGCGTGGAACACCTCGGCACCCATGCGGACGGCCTCGGCCTCGCAGGTGGCACCGATGGGACGGATCATGAACTCCTGGAAAGCGATGGGAGCGTCGGAGTGGGCACCACCGTTGATGATGTTCATCATGGGAACCGGCAGGACATAGGCGTTGGTGCCGCCCAGATAGCGGTACAGGGGCATGCCCAGTTCGGCAGCGGCAGCCTTAGCAACGGCGAGGCTCACGCCCAGGATGGCGTTGGCGCCGAGTTTGCTCTTGGTGGGGGTGCCGTCCAGTTCGATCATGGCCTTGTCGATGGCACGCTGCTGGGTAGCGTCCATGCCGATGATTTCCGGAGCGATGACTTTGTTCACATTGTCAACAGCCTTGAGAACGCCCTTGCCGCCATAGCGCTTCTTGTCGCCGTCGCGGAGTTCGAGGGCTTCATTCTCACCGGTGGAAGCGCCGGAGGGAACGGCAGCCGTACCAACAAAACCGGAATCAAGGGTAACTTCAACTTCGATGGTAGGATTTCCGCGGGAATCCAGGATTTCTCTACCGAAAACGGATACGATTTGCATAATTTTATAGAATTTTGTGTTGTATTTGCTTAAAAAAGCCTACAAAATTACAAAATTTATTACAGATTACAAACATCCTGTCTAGTTTGCAAGCCCTATTAAACTGACCAAATAAAGCATACGGATCGTCATGCTTCAGCCTGTATTTCATCCCCTCTCGGAGCGAAGCGACCAACTGGGGGCGACCAAATAGTAGATTCTTCTGCAGGTAAACCTGCCTCAGAATGACATAGAACGGTCATTCTGAACGAAGTGAAGAATCTTTTTGGTCGGCCCCCCGGGGGATGGGGACACGTGGGGCTTGGTTCTTTGGTTTATGGCCCCCCAAAGGGCCATAAACGAAGAATGCCAGGCGTCGTTTGACGTCTGGCATTCCAAAGAACCGCAGCTACCTACTCTCCCACCTGGTGGGGCAGTACCATCGGCGATGGTGAGCTTAACTTCTCTGTTCGGAATGGGAAGAGGTGGTTCCTCACCGCTATAACCGCGGCAATATATTACTTG
>Ga0247608_10004276_pt1 | contig 16100 bp, 1 predicted proteins | sample 176DNAGHGlowgp2_FD_193490 | JGI IMG/M metagenome (GOLD analysis project Ga0247608, IMG submission 193490) | Sheep rumen microbial communities from Palmerston North, Manawatu-Wanganui, New Zealand - 1766 DNA GHGlow gp2 | ecosystem: Host-associated > Mammals > Digestive system > Stomach > Rumen ... | reverse complement strand
TTATATTTAAAAAGGGGTGTGGGGATTGGGGATGGGGGATTGGGGATTGGGGATTGGGGATTGGGCCCAATCCCCAATCCCCAATCCCCAATCCCCAATCCCCAATCCCCAAGATACATCATAATAAATATATTTTTATAATATTAAAAAAATAATTAAAATAATTTTTAATTTTATAAAATTTTTAATTTAAAATAATAAAAATAAGTTCTTTTTAAAGACTTATTATTTTAATATACGAAAAATTCAATTATTTATTTATTTAATCACTTTTGCTTAGTAATAGGCATGTACCCTTCTTAATCCAGTAAGATAAAACTTCTTCTCTAGATTTTTCCATTCCTTCCTTATCCTTTTCTCTAACAATATTCAAAGTAATATCCATAATATAACTACTTCTTCCAAGATAATCTCCTCTTATAGGTATATAATATAATGGGAAGTTCCTAGTGACTTCAACAACAGCTTCACCAAGTAAAGCATTAGTACCGAAATTAGGCAATCTATCTTCGCTGGCAGTAGGGGTAATAATAATATTTGGTAATTCATTAGTTAATTCTTGGACCATTTCTTCTCTTATTCCCATATTCTTTTTATCCCAATAACCTCCTTCGATTTCAATACCTTGAATAACATATCCATTAGTATTTTTCATAGCTTTATCTTCATTATCGTTGCATACTTTGAATTGTAAAGTTATATTATTAAATGCTACTTTATTTAATAATGAGAATCTTTGCTTTATAGCAGTAATAAAGCTGTTAGGATTAGTGAAATATCCTAAATAATATGTAGGAGTATATAATCCATTTCCTATCCACATTCTGAAGAAATCGAAACGTCTATTTAAATCTTCAATAAAGTGTATAAATGATTTAGTACTTAGATAATAGCATAGCCAATCAACTGGGATTTTATCTTCACTTATGGAATGAATAGAAGTTTGTATTTGAGGTGTTAAAGTAATATGACCTAATAAAGCTTTTTCGAAGTTGAGTAAATCATTATTTATTATTTCAAGTAAATTATTATATTTAACTGCTTCTTGATAAAGAAGAATATTAATAGGATTGTAATTCTTTGATTTATCTCCACTTCCATCATCAGGGATTAACATTTCAAACTTTTTCTTATCGCTTTCTAAAGGCTTTGGCAATTTCTCTCTTGCGAATTTAATCTTATTTAGAACAATTTCTTCTGTACTTTTTGATTCAGCAGAAGCAACCAAGTCATGATTTAATATTCTTATACTATCTAAGAGCTCTAAGTTGTCTTGAATTTGACTGCTAATTTCTGCATTGAAATGCAAACCAAATACTTCAGGTTGTTCTGGTCTTAATTTTAATGCTTCTTCTTTGAAGAAACACATTCTCATATAGAAATCACTTCTATTAGCATTTGTATTTTCACTGCTTGTTGTATTTTTGAATTTCTCGAATAATGAGTCATCTAAAAGTGGATATGGGAAATCAAAAGATGAACTTAAATTGTAATTTTTATCTATAATCAAATTAGGATTAAAGAAATGTTCTGCATATGTTTGTAATAATTCAGTATCTTTATTGTTGGTAAAACGACTACCATAATTGATGCATATTAAATCTTGTATTGCTTTCCATGGGAAATCTTGTGGAGTGACGAATTTCCTACTATATGTTTTAAGAATATCTAAGCAGATTTTGAAGTCAGAGTTATTGAAATCATATTCTTTTGTCCAACCATATCCTTTATATTTTCTTCTTTCTAATAACATACTATGGAACATAGCTAATGAATATACCATTTTACTAAATGCTGAAGCTTTATTATCAGCTTTATCATATTTATTAATAGTTCCAGCGGTTGATTCAGCGGCTGCTTCTTTACTTAAATCATCAAATAATAAAGCCATGTTATTTCCTATACCATGTGGTAATTCGAAAGTAATCTTATTACATCTTTGTAATAAACTAATTGGATAATTAGGATGTGGATTAGTTGAAATAATAATTCTGAAATTAGGATGAGGATGCAAAGCTTTAATATCATCCAAAGTTTTTTCGAATTGTGGAATACCTTGTAAAGTCAAATGAGTATTAGCAACATATACCCATCCACCGACTTTTGCCATATCTAATAATAAACCATGAGTTAAAGGCCATTGATCTTGATTTAATGTAGTTATAACACATCTTGGTTTAATTTCTTCTTCTTCATCTTTTTTACCTTTTTTCTCTTTTTCTTTCTCTTTTTCCTTTTCTTTTTTCTTTCTTTCTTTTTCTCTTTCTCTATTTTCTTCATCATCTTCATCAATTAATTTTTCTTTATCTTTCTCTTCTTTTTCTTTTATTTCATCCCATAATTGTAAAATATTATCAGAAGGTTCGACTCCACCTCCATGGACTATGAGCAAAGGAATATCAGGATTAATTTCCTTTTGAATTATTTCTTTCAAATCAGGTCCTTGTTGTTTCAAATCAACTTCTAAATTGTTTTCAATGAAATCTTTTATTCCATTAGCAATTTTATCTGGTCTTAAAGCTTTGATAAATAGTAATTTTCTTATATTGGTAGTACCTTTACATTTTGTTTCCCATTCTACTGGCAATTCTTCTATTTCTTTGTTTTGATACCATTTATGCCAATCTGAGCTGTTATGTGATATACTTGCAACAATACCTTTCAAATCTGGAATCTTTTCAAGGGAAACTAAGAAACTCCAAGCATTTTGGTCATTTATCCATGATGGTTTTACCATTTTATCATCAACGTGGCCATAGTCATTACTTAAAAGCATTGAAAATTCTTGAACATTGAAGAAGTCATAAACTTGCATACCTCCCATTGTTTTCTTTGGTTGTGGATTATCTTCATCAGCTTCTTCTTTCTTTTGTTGATTAATATATTTTCCTAAACCTTTCTTTTCTAATTCTTTTTTCTGTTCTTCATCATTTGAAAAGATTGTTTCTAAACATAGTTGGAAAGCAAATAATAATTTATCTTTTTCAAACAAGCATTGATTAGCATAACTTATAACACGCTCTAAATGGACTTTTTCTATACTCTTAATACGATCTTCACTGCTATCTCCACCTCCGTTTCTTGGATCAGTTGATAATTTTACACTTTTTTCAAAAAGTGTTATATAGTGTTTAAGACTAAATTCATACATGTTATTAACACTATTCATTAAATAAAGTACGAAGAAATATTTTGAAACTTTTCTGGCCAAAGGACGATATTCTTCTCTTGATGCATTTATTTTTTCGATATCTTGAGATGTTTCAGCAATCAATTTTTGGTTGGCAGTTGAGTTCTTGGTTGATCCTTCTAATTCTCTTATAAGTAAATCATCATCTAAGTAGTTATCTCCTGCATTATTTAATTTCATTAAAGTGTTTTCTTCATTTTTGTCCAAACTTTTTTGTAATTCAAACATTTTTTTAATATTATTTCTGATGTTATTTTCAGCTTCTTCTCTTTCTATTCTTACGACAGCACTTAAAATTTGTTCTTCTAGACCTTTATCATTTACCAAGAAGTTAATAATATTAGCAGATGTAGATACTTCAGGAGAGAATTTAGGATTTGGAACTTTAGTTCTCAAATATAGATTATATTTTGATTTATCAAATGTTTTCAAGAATTCTTCTAATTCAGGTGGTAAAAATTCTCCAATATTATTAATTATGACTGTTTTATTTTCCTTCATTGCCTTGGTCATATTTGCCAAATATGCATTCATTTGTGTGGTAACTTCATAATATTTTCTATCAGATATATTACTAACCAATGCTCTCTTTTTACCAGGGGCAGCTGCAGCAGCACCAGGAGAAGGTGCTACTTGAGATGGACTTGCTTCTGCTTCAGCATTTTCTGCTGGGGCATTTGCGTTTTCATTATCTGATAACATATTTTTAATCCAATCTATAGCCTGATCTTGTGGATCTATAATTAAAGAGGGACGTAACGAATATTTCATAATAACTGCATTTTCAACCATGGTTACATCATCTGGTAAACCAAATATTTTCCAATTTTGAATTTCATTTGCATTTGAAATGAAGTTAAGGAAGTCAAATTTAGGATTAAATTGTATTCCTTTTTTCTTTAATAAATCAGCCCATTCATTCTTTAATAAAGCTCTATATTTTTCTGGGAATACTCCTAAATATGTTAAATAAGCTGAAGCTAAAATTATATCACCTAAAACATTCTTTAATAATTCTTGATTCTTTTTAAGAGATGAACTCCATCTTTCTTCTTCTTTAGCAAATGCACTTGCCAATGAGCTTGCTCTTCCTAATTTAGCTTTGATGGATTCACTCTCTGATTTAATTCTTTGCAAATTTTCTTTTCCTTCATTTAATTGTCTTTGCAAATTAGCAATTTCATTCTTAATATCTTCTAATTGCTTTTCTAATTTTTCTAAATTTTGCATACTTTCTAAAACTTTTTTGTTTGCTTCCATGAAATTTTTCTGTTTAACTTCTGCAACCCATTTAGCTTTGAAATATTTTTCTACGTTTTGAATATACATAGCTAAATCGGGCATCAATTCTGATTGATTCTTCAAAACTGCCAAATCGAAGTTACGAGAATATTTTTGAATTGTAGGGAAGTTTCCTTTTTCTGTTACGGGTAAATGTTCGACATCTTGTATAAGGTTGAAATCTAAAGATTGTAAATAAGTTTTGACTGCATCCCATGTCTGTGGTTTGTTGAATATAGCCATCAAGGCATAAAAGACTTCTTTTGTTTCTTTGGGTCTTTCTCCTGCAGCTTTAAATTCTGATAGTTTTTTACGTGTGATTTTTTCTTGTGTTAGTTTTATAGCTTCAAGCATAGGAATTCTTGCTAAATTCATCTCTCTTTCTGATTCTTTTTTGTTTCTTTCGAAGAATTCTTTATTTTTAGCATTTTTTTCTCTTTGGAATTTGACGTCATTTTCTTGTTCGACTGCATTTTTTTGCTTTTCTTGAATTTCATCTAAAAGTTTTTGATTTTCTCTATTTTTAATTGCTTCGATTTTACTTCTTTCTTCTAATTCTGTTTTCATTTCTTCTATTTTTTGTTTACCAATTTGGATTTTTTGAATACCTGATCTATATTTTTCTATATTTAAGTTAATAGCTTTTACTTTTTCTGTCAAAAGCTGATTAAAAGTATCAATTAAAGTAATGAAGTTCTGACTTGTGAAATATGCTTCTCTTTTCATTTCTCTTTTCATAACCTCAATAACATTATTAGATACACCTAGATGAATTTGTGCGAAAATATCTGAAATACCCAATAACATAGATATTTTGGCTTCTTTTGTTTCTTCTTCAGAAGTAGCATTATTATTATTTTCACCTTCTTCTCCTTCTTCTTTTTTCTCTTCTTCTTTCTTTTCTTCTTTTGGTTTTGGTTTATTATTGTTTTCTTGAACAATTAAGTTCTCCATTAATATCTTCTTATTAGCGACTTCTTTCAAAGCTGCTTCAGGCCAGTCAGTAAATGATAAACATGTTGTATGATCTACAATACTTGGATATTGCCTTACATAATCTCTTAATTTTTCTCCATATGGTGAAAATGTCATAAATATTCTTAAATTATCTTTCAAATTTTTGATGAAATATTGTTGGAAGGCATCCATTGTCATTGACTGTATATCAGGGGAAGCAGATCCAACTTTAATTTCCTCCCAATCTGATGGGGAATATAAATTAGGAACGAATCCAATAGATATCAAATAATGAATATGCTCTATAATCAATTGACAGAAATGATCTCTTTCTTTAATTACTAAAGATATTTGTTTATTAAATCCAGCTGCTTCTCTAATTATTTTCTTTATAAAGTCAAGCCATATTCCTTCATTTGAATCTTTGGCTCCATTAAATATATTGGTAGTAAATCCACATAAATCACTTGCAATTTTAACATAACTTGTTCTTCCTGATGAACCAAGTCCTATCAAAATACCATGACCTCCTACATTCTTATAAATTATTCTTCTCAAGAAGAATACATTATATATTGCATTATCAAAGAATACCATATCTAAATATTTTCTCATACTTTCTGAGAAACTGATTACAGTTTTCTTTAACTCATCAAATTCAGTAATTTCTTCAAATGGCTTAATTGATCTGTCATAATTTCCATTTTCGTCTTTTTCAGGTATTGGATCAATGAAAATACATTCTCTTTGATCTTTCATTAATGTATCATTATATGACATAGCTAAATGAGTTTCAATTTGTCTTGATAAGAAATCTTTGAAGTGAGATTTATCTTCTTGAGATAAGAATCTATCACTGAAAGTACGGAAAGATTCATGAGTAAATATTTTAACGAAGTACTCCTTTGTGAAATAACTTTGAGCTCCAGTTTTTGAATTTCCACTAACTTTACTTATGGCTTCAAATATTTTAGTTATATCATGCATATTAAATATAAAGTAACATTTGCTTGGGGTGGGTTGGAAATCTTGGAATGAAGAAACAGCATTGTATAAACCTATGGCAGCCATAGCTAAACCATCATTTAATTTTTTGACATCTTCACTTTGTGAAGCACTTAAATAGAAGGCTAAAATTGTACTAAATATAGTCTTCTTAACTTGATCATTTGGTGTTTGGATGCACATTGGAACAAATTTACTTAAAAATCTTTGACTTATATTACTTTGTTCATCTGCATTACGAATGCATGTACTACATAATAAAAGCATAGATTTTATATTTACGTAATTTAATGATTCAACTGAATACCATCCTTCTAATTCCATATATTGTCTCAACATTTCTACTATAGTTTTGCTACCGAATTGATCTTCTTTTGGTAGATTTAAATCATCAACATAACAGAGTGATTTTTTATTTGATGGTGGATATAATTTATTATTTCTTTTTTCAAAGTGAACTTCAATTGCTTTTTGTAAATTCTTACTAGAAATACCATAACTCAAATTTACATTGAATGGTTGATATTTAGTCAATTCTAAAGTATTAAATATCATTTTAATAATAGAACTTTTTCCTGTTGCAATTCCTCCTAAAACAAATGGACTATAGTTATTTCTTAATAAATTAATAATGATCAATCTATTTCTGGTGATATCAACTGTTGGAACAAATATTTCATTATAAGAACTATTTTGATTTGGTGTCCAGCCTTGAATCATCTTTTCATCCCAAGTGGCCCAATCATCTTTATCAGGATTTACAAAGAAGTCAAAGATTAAAGTGTTGGCCGGGAAGTTTGCACTATATTTTCTTATTAAATTATCAACTTTAATTCTACCTTGTTCTCCAAGTGGACCACCTAAAGCCCACATTAAAGCAAAAACAAATAATCTTTCTGCCATTTCCCAATATTTTGTATTTTCAGCAGTATTATCATCTTCTTCTTCTTCTTCTTCTTCTTTCTTGGCATCTTTGTTCTGATCTTTTGCATCTTTCATATCTTGAGTTTGTCCCATATTGTCCATTTTATTTGCAGTTGCATTACCTTTTTTTTCCATAGCTTTTTCTTCTTCTGTTTTCAAATAAGGATTTATTGAGTTTAATTCAGGAATAAAAGCGTCATAGATTTTAATTAAATTGACTATTATTTGAGATGGACTTATTTTGCATAAATATCCCAAATTCATAGTTTTTAATTCATCCATAATACCATATACATATTTATCGAACCATTTAGCTATATATTCATACCAATCTTTATTTGCTTTATGTTCATCTAACCATTTTCTTGCCATAGGGAACCAAGTTAATTTATCTTGATCAAAGAAAATCAACCCTACTCTGGATATTGTGGCAGGGGTGGCTTGTGTCAATTCTTCAGCTTCAAATACTACTTTTACATCTTTTTTCAAGTTTATACGGAAACCACTAGGTAGAGACAACATTCTTGTCTCATCTAACAAAGTATTTAAAGACTCAATCCATAAAGTATCAACAGGAGAGTCTAATACTAACCATTTAACAGTTCTTGATTTTTCATCATCATATCTAGTATTGGATATATCTTTTAAGTGGAAAGGAAGTAATCCATCATGATATTGACCATCGGAACCAATTCTTCCATAAAGTTCATCTAACTCAATTGATTTAGGGAAAATTCTTCTTATTTCAACATCAGCAAAATCTTCTTCTTTTTCTTTCGATTTACTTTTTTGAGGCTTTAATTTAAGAACTTCGTTTAATTTTTTTAATAATTCCAAAGTTGTTGTTTTTCCACTAAGAGTACCTCCTACCAACATTAGACCATGTTTTAATTGCATATTATTATATAATTGGACAACTTGGTTTATTAAGAATGGAGAACCAGTTAATTTTTTCATTTCAATTATTTGCTTTACTTCATTTCTTAATGTTTCTTGTCTTTCTTGTTTAGCTTTTTCAATTTGTTCATTAAGATCATTACCTTCTCCTTGTAATCCATCATTAAATACTGAGCTTAAGACATTATCAAAGACTTCTTCATCATCAGCTACTAATTTAGGTTTAAGCATATCGCATATTGCCATTCTTAATATAAATGTCTCATCATGTCCTTGTACATTTTTCAAAGTAGAAGCATATTTTAATATGTTCATAATTGCTCTTAATGAAAAGTCATAATGGGATTGAGGAGTTAGTTGTTGCATTAAGACATCTAAACTTACTATTAATAATTTGGCCAAACTGTTGGCGACTTGAGCTGGGGATCCATCTGCTAAAAATTTAATTTCGCAAATTCTTTGTCTATCTGCTGTTTTTAAAGCGACTGGTCTAAATAATATTTTTAAGTTTTCAGGTAATTCTGTTCTGAATATATATTGAGGATTCATTGTTATATATATAGCTAATGAATGATTTATTCTAACACCTGCATTACCTTTAAATGGAATACTTATTTTTTTGGAACGTAAAGCATCAAAAATGGTTATTAATTGAATTCTAATAACACTCAAAACTTCAACTTCAATTCTGTTAAATTCATCAAAGCATACCCAAGCACCTGTATTTATAACACCTAAGAATAAAGTAGCCATAGTATTATAAGAATTTTTATTTGAACAGTTGAAAACAATAACATATTTTCCCATGGCTTTACTTAAATCTTTAATAGTTTCAGTTTTACCTGTACCTGCTGGACCTTGTAGGGATCCACCTCTGAAATAAAACATAGCAGTCATCATGTTTAAGAAGCATCTTTCTGTTACAGGAGTAATTACTAATCTTTCTTTATTTCCAATATATTCATAACCATAATTTGCTTTATTTTGGAGTTGTTCCATTTGAACAATATATTTTTCTTCGGTAATATTACGATTTCTATTTCTTTGGAACATATTAGTACTCATTATATCTTTCTTGTTGACAAAGTTTATCTTTAATAATTTTTGCCATTCATAATTATCAGTAGAACGAACATTCTCATTTTTTAAATTTGAAGTCAATTCATACAAGTATTTCATAAGTAAAATATAATTATATAAAATAACAATATATTTCCTTTGAATATCTTTCTTTTTTCTTTTGTCCAAATAAGCAGCTGCTTTAGTAACACATTGAGTTAAGTAGTTCATTTGGCTATCCCATTCTACATTTTTTTTGTCACTTTTAGAGGCTTCGACCAATTCTTTTTCTATTTTAATTCTCCAACCAAAGTTGGTCAAAGTTAAAAATGATTGACCAGTTAATCCGAATTTTTTCTTCATTATATATTTAATTAATTCCATTTTTTCAGAATTTTTATCATTTTTGTCTATTTTTTCATCTAAATCAAGTTCAAAAGATTTTGGGAACTCCATGAATTTTTTATAAGCTTTAGATAAGTTGTTTTCCAAAGTTGAAATCATTGCTTTTTCTAAGTCATTCATCCAAGTTTCAACCATGGATATGACTATAACACTATTATTAAGTTTTAATTTCTCACCATGATTCATACTGTCATATATGCAGTTTATGATAGGATTTTCATCTTTCTTTTTACTTGGTTGTTCTATTTTTATTCTTTCTACACCAGTGAACAACTTTGTCAAGTGAGGATTTATAACTTTCATATCAAAGCTATTACCCATAAGTTCGAACAAGTCATCGTTTGATAAGAAATAGAATCTTTTGAATGTTTGTCTTTTGGTATCCAATAATGAATTCATACTTCTTTCTACCTCACTGAATTTATATAATAAGTCACTTAAATCTGTTTCTAATTTATCTTGTGTAAAGCATGCTTTTACTAATTTTTTAGCATCGAAAGAGCTACATATTTCCAAAAATTTCTCATTATTAGTTTTATAAACTGCAATATCATTACCAGCTTGTTGGTAAATATCATCAATATCTTTTGAGAATATATTTTTTAAATAATTTCTCTTGTCTTGTACTTGTTTTAATAATTGGTATAAATCACTGAATTTATTTAATTCAGTTTCTAAATTATCAATTTTTTCTTTAAAGTCTTCATAGTATGGAGTAGATTTATACTCGGCGATTTTGGCCAAGTGGGATTCAAGTGCATCTACCCATGATTTATTTTCGGGTAATAGTCTGAAATCTCCATCACTATTTTCTCCTTTGTGTTTAAATTCGAATTTCAATTCTTTGACTTTCCATTCTTCTTTAATAGCTTCTAAACCTTGATCTAATTTCAATTGTTCTCTTGCATATTTTACAATTTTTTCAATTTGTTCACGATACATTTCCAATTTTAGTTCAATTATTTTTTCGAAATTAAAATCTATAGATTTTGGTTCAAGACTGCTTAATCCCAAAGTATTTTGAACTTTTTCCCAATGACTTTGCTCATTCTTAGTCATGGCATCATCTCTTAACAAGACCAAAACTTGAATTAAAGCATTATATAAATCTAATTGATCTTTCATTGTTATATATATTGGCTTTTTATTTAATTCTTTACATTCATTTCTTAATCTGACTTCTATTTGTAGTCTTTCTTTTTCCATCTCCTCTAAATCGAAGTCATAGAATTGGGTTTCTCTCCATCTCTTAACAATCTCATTCATTTTAGCCTTAATGTTCCAAATTTTGTTTAATTCTTTAATTTGGTCTTTTACATCCAATAAAGTTTTATTAGACTGTGGGGTTTTATGGAAAATATCCCAGAACAAGTTAATACCTTTGGAAACACTTTTTTCTTCCAATTCTAATTTTTCGCAACGATCTGAATATTTTTTTAAGATCTTTTGAGCTTCGTATGTTTTTTCAATTTCTTCTTGCAATTTACATTCCAATTTATCTGGAATTTGTCCCAAGAAGTTTCTTTGCATTTCATCGACGTCATCGATGAATCTCTTTTCTTGTTCTGCAACTTGGGAACTTAATTTATTTCTTGCTTCATTTAATATTTTTTTGGCATCTTCCAATAATACTGTATATTTATCTTTTCTTTTTTCTAAATCTTCTACTTCTTTAAACAAGTCTTCATTAGGTCTGTTTACTTGATTTCCTCCTATAATGATATTTACGACATCATTAGCACCAGTAATTTTTTTGAATCTATCATCTTTTTCTTCTTCAGCTTTTTTAAGCTCATCCCATAAAGTTTTCCATTCATCTTGAGTTTCTGGTTCTTTTCTGAATTTAATTTCGTGTTCATTGAATTCTTGGTTAACTTTATCTATAAGCTCAGTTCTTGTTTTTTGGGTTATATATTTTAAATCAAATGAAATTATTCCTTCGCATAGTTCTATTAGCTTATTCTTGACTTTAGTAGAGTCAAATTGAATAAATAATTTTGAAACTATAGTAGCTGGGATTTCCCTTGAATCAGCATTGGATAAATCATCTGTTTTTAATCTATTTATAGCTATTATATAGTCATTCAATGCACTTATTAATTGGTCACTATTACCTTCTTGGAGGAAACCTTTGAATACACCATCAATTTTTCTTACATTCTCACTTTCTTGTAAAATTTGTTGGAATGGTTTAAGTCTTTCGTTGGTTATCCATGGTTGTAAGATTAGTTGGAATATTTTATCTAATTGGTTAGTTTTTAAGTCGTTATTAAATACTTTTTTGGCATCTTCTGCTTTTGGGAAACGAGCTTTTTCCTTTTCGACTTTTTCTTGACCTTGTAAGAATTGTGGAACTCCTCTTTGGGCTTTTCCTTTATCACCTTTTTTACCTTTTTTTCCTTTCTTTTGCTTTTCTTGTTCTTGATTTGCTTCTTGATTTTCTTCTTTTATAGCATTTAAGCTATTTATATTTTTATCTGATTTTTTGTATCCGAATGTGCTCTTTAATTTCTTTTCAAATTCTGGATTCTTTTTTATGAATAATGTATAAATTTCAGGCGAATTTTCAGCACTAGTTTTCATTCTCATTACTGTATTATTTATAATATTAGTCAATTCCTTATCATCAGGCTCAAATTTATAATTATTTTTTTTGAATTTTCCTTCGCTTAATAAAACATCAACTCTGAAGAATGCACTAAGATAGGCATTTCCCCCTTCTCCTAGCATGGATCTATGCATAGCAATTATAGAGTTAGTTAGAGCTCTTTCTAAAGCATCATTAAAACCTTTTTTACTGATTTCTTCAATGTAAGCTTTAAAACCTTTGAATACTTCGACTTCGTCTACATTTGAAATAAAACTATAACTTTTCATTAAAAGATCAACAATTTCCGTTGCTTTTTCCTCAATAAACTGAGATGTTTCTTTGCATACTCTTTCTTGTTCTTTAATAAAGTCATCTTTATTGTAAATATCGGCATTTTTTTCTATATGGAAAAATAATTTTTTACTGATTTGTTCACAAATATCATTTATTTTCATTGAGTGGGATTTGAATTCATTTATCATTTTGCTCATTTCTTTTACTCTTGATCTTACTTGGTTGATTACTTTATCAAAACCACCTTGTTGATTCCAGTAATTGTTTTGTAATCTCATAACGTTATCATTTATTAATTTATTAAATTCTTCTTGGAATATTGTCTTTTCTGTTTCTTTTTTTACACTTAAAACAAGTTGGTTATATTCTCTACAGGCATTTATAACTAATTCTCTGACTCTTCTCTTTTGGGTATCTAAGTCTTTAATATATCTTACTGTGTCACCTGCTATACTAAATTCTTCAAAACGACTATAGCAATTAACATAGGCACTATATTTCATTAATTCTGAAGGATAATTACATTGATATAATTTGAAAAATATTTCTTCACTACGATTAAATTGGTTAGTTTGGACTAATTCTGTAATTAAAGGATGTCTTAATTTTTCCATAAGTTTATTAGAATCTATTTTGCTTAAAGCTTCTAATTCATCTTTGACTGTTGGATTATCACCTTGTAAATAGGCTTTTACTGAACTTTTTAAAGTTTTTAATTCTTTTCTTAATTCTTCCATTTTTTTATTTTTTTCATAAGGTAATTCTTCTTTGCTATTTTTTCCTACTAAAATTTGGTTCATTTTGGCTATTAATTTTTCATAATCTTCCATTCTGAGACTTAAATATTTAGACCATAATGTATTACTTCCTTCAGTTGTTTGATTATTCATACGAGTGAAAGTTTTTTGATTATTCTTTTCGTTCATTTGTTCGATTTCATTTGTATAAATATAAATAACTTCTAAAGCTATATCATTTTTAATATAATTTTTTATTTTTTGTAATTTTGCCAAAGAATAGAAATTTTCAACATAGTTTACAGCTTCTTCTAAAGTATTAACTCTTTTGAAAGCTGAACTTATAGTATTTTTATACATATCTTCTAAGTCTTCAATATGCTTTGAGAAAATTCTGAATTCTTCTTGCCATTTATTTACCTTTGTATTCAAAACATTATTTCCAGATTTAAATAACATGAACATTTTATCATCGAATTTTTCTTTTATATCATTTAATTGTTTGGTTATTTCAAATCGTTTAGTACCACCCCATATAGGATTATTTGATGCATCTTTATTCTTACCAAATTGTAATTGGCATAAACATATTTCTTCTAAATTGTTGCATCTCTTTTGGAAAGTTTCTAATTCATAAAATACAGTTTGTGAATGCTTTTTATCTTTTTTCCATTTTTTCTTAAGATCTTCATTTTTTTCAAACATTTCAATTCTATCTTGGAATTGGTTATATATACCTACCCAATCATTAATGCATCTGTTGATATCTAAAATATTTTGATATAAATTATCATTGTATTCAGTCATAATATTTTTATCATTTTCTTGAATTTTTTGAGTAAATTTGTGAATTAATTGGAATGATACTTTTTTTAATAAGTTATCAACATCTTCTGGAGTTTTGTATGAATCGCAGAATTCTGTAATTACTCTGATTTTGTTCATAATTTCAATTAAAATAGGTTTAATTTCTTTTATTTCGGTTTTGGGGTTACGGATTTTATCGCATGGATTTTTTAATATTTTTAAAAATCTGTGAGTATCAGAAGTAATATATTTTTGCTCTAATATTTTATCTTTCAAATCTTTGAATCCTTTTAAATTTTCACTTGAAGCCCTTGTTTTGCTAAGTGTATTTACTATATCTGTTAATTCTTTATTTTCTAGTTGGTCACTAATTGCTGCTAAATTACTATTTCTGCTTTCAAGATAATCTATTTCTTCATTTATGTCAAAATCTTCTCTATTAGAAGCACTATCTTGATTGCTTAAAAAATCTCTAATTTGGTTTGTCCATTCAATCATTATACTTTCTAATCTTGCCACTAATTCTTTATCCTTACTTGCTTCTGAGCCAGAAACGTTCTCTCTTGGAATATATAATACAACTTTGTTTAATTCTTGGAAATAGCTCTGATTTAAAATTATTAAAAATTTATGCATGTTTGAAATTAAATCATTTTTTATACCTTCAGGCCAATTCAAAGTAAATATTCTATCACTAAGATTTTCTTTCATTTTATCTAAAAGATATTTATCAATGCTTCCATCTACTTTATCAAAAACTACTTGTTCTTGCATATTTTTTTTTGTAATACGACATGGCTTCTTTTTTAGGAAAAAGCAAAATTCATAATCACTTCTAGAAACAAAATTTGGATTACTAGGGTTTAAATGTTGGTCAGGTGCATCTTTATTTACTGTTGGGTCATATAATTCTAGTATATTTTCCCTACATATTAATTCAGTTTCATCATCATCCTTATATTTTAAATAAAGTTGAACTGTATTTGGTTTTTCCAAAAAATCAAATAATTTACCTATTATTTCTTCTGTAAGTCTTTCATCATCTTTATCCTTAATAAAAGAGCAATCTATTAATTGTTGTACTAAGAAAAGGACTCTTTTATCATCTTCTTCTTCAAGTTGCCTTCTTCTTTCTTCTTCTAATCTTATACGTTCTTCTTCCTCTTTCCTTAATCTTTCTTCCTCTTCTTTTTTTAATCTTTCTTCTTCTTCTTTCTTTTTTCTCTCTTCCTCTAATCTTAGCTCTTCTAATCTTTTTTCCTCAGCTTCTTTTTCAGCCAATTCTTTGTCTTTTCCTTTTTTACCTTTCTTACTTTTACTAGTTGGTCTTCCTTTTTTGGTTGTTTCCTTTCTTTTGCTTTTACTTGCAGGTCTTTTTGCTGCTGGTTTTGCCCCTTGTTGAGAAACTGGTTTAGATTCTTTTTTATCTTTTGGCTTTGATTCTGCTGGAGGCTGTCCTTCTGCTGGTGGTTGTCCTTCTGCTGGTGGTTGTCCTTCTGCTGGTGGCTGTCCTTCTGCTGGTGGTTGACCTTCTGCTGGAGGTTGTCCTTCTGCTGGTGGCTGTCCTTCTGCTGGTGGCTGCTGTTGTTCTGTTCCTTGTGGGTTTTCTTGAGGTGCTTGATTTTCTTGTCCTTGTTGTTCTCCTTCTGCTGGTGGCTCTTGAGGATTTTGTTCCTCTTGTTGAGCAGGCTGTGATTCCTCTTTTGGAGGACCTTCAGTTTCATTTTTGTTATCTGACATTGTTTTATATTAAAAATTTAAATTTTTTGGATATAAATATGTTATTTTTTAATTAAATTAATTTAAATTTTTAAAAATTTTTTTGATAAGTGGTTTAATGGGGATTGGGGATTGGGGATTGGGGATTGGGGATTGGGGATTGGGGATTGGGCCCAATCCCCAATCCCCAATCCCCAATCCCCCAACCCCCATCCCCAATCCCCCTTTAAAAATA
>Ga0247608_10004275_pt1 | contig 16101 bp, 18 predicted proteins | sample 176DNAGHGlowgp2_FD_193490 | JGI IMG/M metagenome (GOLD analysis project Ga0247608, IMG submission 193490) | Sheep rumen microbial communities from Palmerston North, Manawatu-Wanganui, New Zealand - 1766 DNA GHGlow gp2 | ecosystem: Host-associated > Mammals > Digestive system > Stomach > Rumen ... | reverse complement strand
TGTCTTGAAGTGTGCCCTAACTATAAGGACGGTAAGCGTTTCTACGGGGCGATGTTTGCCAACGACTGTTATCTCATATCCGCAAGGAGCGGTAAGCATGAAGAGGAGATCAGGAAGTCCTATGGCGAACATTTCGCGAAGGGATGCTCAAAGTCTCTCTCCTGCATGGACGTGTGCCCGGTGAAGATAGAGACTCTGGCATCCATTTCGCGGATGAACAGAGGAAAATGAATCATGATCCCGTTCCGGAGTATTTGCGTGCACCCAGCATCCAGAACTTGTAGCTTAATATGAAGAATACGATGCCTATCGGAAGTGACAGGTAAGACAGGAACAGGTCTTCTCCGGGCCTCATGACGACAAGGCTCGGGTAGTATGCGATAAACGCGATCGGGATCAGGAATGAGAATATGATCCTGAATACTCCGCTGAAGATCGTAACGGGATATCTTGCATAGTCCTTGAACTTGAACATGAGGATCATGACCATGCCCGAACCCCTGATCCAGAAACACGTTGCTGCTGCAAAGTTCATTATGGAGATCATGAACAGTGAGGCCGCAAACAGGTTTACGATGAGCATCAGTACAGTAAGGGGAGTTACGGCGAGATCGAGGTGCGGCCAGGCATAGATGAGCGTTCCAAGCCCGAAAGCAAGCTGCCCTAATCCCTTGACGTCAAAAACTTCCGAAATGTAGTAGAAGAATACATTTATGGGCCTGAAGCAATACTTGATGAAGTCACCGGATTCCACGGCAAATCTGAGACTCCAGTTGTTGTCGAAGAAACACTGTACAGGGGTCAGCGCGAGCAGTGAGAACCCGTACAGAAAGAGCATCTCATATTTGCTCCATCCGTTGATCGACGAGAAGTTGTTGAACAGGATGGCGAACGATAAGAATCCGACAAGGTTTGTCAGTATCATTCCGATGTTCGAGATGATGAAGTCAGCACGGTAACTCATCTTTGATTTGAGATCCTGCTTGAGGATCTTGAAGTATATCTTTATGTAGAAACTAAATCCCCGCATGTTAACCTCCGTTTACAGTTATCTTCTTCACTGAATATCTCCAGAACAGCGAACTTGCCGCAGACATTACAACTGCCCAGATAAGCTGGATCCCCAACAGTTTCAGAGTTCCTGCCAAGTCAGTTGCATCCCCCTTGACGAGCATGATCGACAAAGGCACATCGTATACCGCCCTGAACGGCATGAATTCGACTATGGTACTGATCGTATCAGGGAAGAATGCCAGCGGGATCGTGGCACCTGACAGGAGCAGCACGATGCTCTCCTTCATGATGTTGATACCCCATGTCGATTCCGTGTAAAGACAGATCGTTGCAACGAACATATCGATATTAAAGTTGATGATCATCGCAAGAACTACCGATACAACGAAGAAGAGCATGTTCGTTCCCATCGGGATGGCACCTTTGGTGACTATCATGACTATTACAAATGTCGGCAGGAAGGTCAGGCAGAAATTGCATGCAAGCGAGCCTGAATAAGACCAGAATATATAGCTTCTGTACTTCATCGGCTTGAGCAGGTCCAATACGATCTTGCCGGACTGTATCGATCTGCTCATATCCCAGACGACATACATCTCCATGAAGTAGAACAGCGCGCTCGCCAGAACGAGATAGATGAGTGTATCGTTGAACGTCATTCCGTTGACCGTTTCTGTTCCCGAAGAAGCATAGATGGACTTCCACAGGAAGTAGACGAGCAGAAGATATATGAGGTTGCCGACGATCGTAACCAGTGTTCCAAGCCTGAAATTAAGCGACTCGATAATGCCGGCTCTTGTAAGTGCGAGCCTTTTGCGTATTGCTTCGCCCATGTCAGATCCCTCCTTCATAGATCTTCTTTATGACTTCTTCCGTGGAGATCTCCTCGAGCTTGATGTCGCGGATGTTCTTCTCCTTCTGGATGCTCCTTAAGACTTCCATCATGTCTTCGCGGCTCTCGTCAATAAGGTGTTCTTCCCAGATATCGTTATCGAGCCTGACCTTAAGAGTCCTGTAAGAACCGAAGAAGCTCTTCAGATGTTCGATATCGTTATCGTAGATCTTCCTGCCCTTATCGATTATCACTATCCTCTCGCAGAGCGCATCAACGTCGCCCATGTCGTGAGTGGTGAGGATGACGGTAGTCTTCTTTTCCTTGTTAAGCCCCTTAATGAGCTCCCTGATCGTTGCCTTCATGGATACGTCAAGACCTATCGTGGGTTCATCAAGGAAAACGATCCCGGGATCATGAAGGAAAGCTGCCAGTATATCACTTAAGGTCCTCTGGCCAAGTGACATCTGCCTTACTGTCTTGTGCAGGAGCGGCTCAAGATCAACGAAAGACCTGTAAAGCTCGATCATCGTATCGTATTCCTTGTCTTCCACGAGGTAGATGTCCTTGAGGAGCTTAAATGATTCAATGAGGGGGAGGGACCACCAAAGCTGTGATCTCTGCCCGAAAACAACCCCGATGTTTGCAGCATTGTTCGTCCTGTCCCTGTAAGGGATCATTCCGTTGACACTGATCTCTCCTGACGTGGGCTCCAATACGCCTGTCATGATCTTGATCGTGGTGGATTTGCCTGCACCGTTCGGGCCCAAGTATCCGACGATCTCTCCTCTTTTTATCTCCATTGAAACATTATCTACTGCCCTCAGGGTCTTATAGTCACGCGAGAAAAGATCCCTGATGCTGCCCTTAAGTCCCTCGTGTCTGTTAAGGACCTTGAATTCTTTTGTTATGTTTTTGAGAACGATCGCATTAGTGTTTGTGTTTTCCATTTCATCCCCGTCCTTTACATCTTTGATGATTTCGAGTATATTTCAATCATCGGAAAATAAAACCCATAATCTTACGGAAAATCATAACAATATTACACAGGATGGCGAATTACTATGATACGAGAGAATAAAGGTTGGATACTTAAGAATGATGACGGATCAGAGATCGTCAATTATGATGTGCCGGGGTTCCCGTCTTACTGTTATAACGGATACATATATCCCGGTTGCAGATGGGAGAAGATCCCTCATTTTCATGAGGATGTCGAGATCTGTGCACAGCGCAAGGGTACATCAGCTTACTGCGTGAACGGTAAGGATTATGTACTGCATGAAGGTGAGACCATCTTCATCAATTCAGGCAGTGTACATTATTCGTATGCCAATCAGGATGAGAGGAGTTATTACACGATAATCGTAGCTCATCCCAATATATTGTGTTCTTCTTATAACGTTGAGAGGAAGTTCATCCTTCCGGTCACGGAGAACTCGGAACGTGATGTAATATTGTTTAAGAACGACTGTAAGTATGGCAGGAAGATGTTCAAGGACTGCATCAACCTTAACAGATATGTAGGTGATGAGTTCCTTACGACAAAGCAGTTCTTTGAGATCTGGAGCAATATCCTGGCAAGCTGTGATGATCTATTTGACTTCAAGGGCCACGCAGATCCCAGGGATCCGCACATCGAGATATTCAAGGCCATGCTGACTTTTATAAGGACATCATATAATGAGAAGATAACATTGGATGATATTGCCGCCAGGGGCAGGGTGAGCAGGACGATGTGCAATAATCTGTTCAAGAAGTTTGCAGGGAACTCACCTTTCGAGGAGCTGACAAAGGTGAGGCTGCGCAAGGTCAGTGAATACCTGACGGACAGTTCGCTGTCCATGGGCGATATCGCTTTAGAGACGGGATTCTCGTCAGCTAACTACATGACGGAACTCTTCAAGAGGGAGTACGGGATCTCACCACGTGAATACAGGAATGGCTTGAAATGACATTTGTCATATTGAAGTCGTGACTGCGCTCACTTGTGACGATCAGCCCTAAAGATGATAATGAACCTGTAAAACAACGCAGGAGGCATTTGTTATGTCAGAGATTCTTAAGGTTGAGGGACTCGTAAAGAGGTATAAGGAACTGATCGCCCTGGATCATTTTTCCATGAGCGTTAATGAGGGAGAGATATTCGGACTCTTAGGTCCGAACGGATCAGGCAAGTCAACGTGCATCAACTGCATCCTGTCGCTCCTGGAATACGACAAGGGAACGATCACCATCTTCGGTAAGGAGATGACTCCCAAGTCATATGACATCAAGGAGAAGATCGGGATCGTTCCGCAGGAAGTGGCCGTGTACGATACGCTTACCGTATATGAGAATATTGATTTCTTCTGCGGCCTTTATGTCAAGGATAAGGCGACACGGGCTAAGTATGTTCAGGAAGCCATCGATTTTGTTGCTCTGAACGACTTTGTCAAGTTCCGTCCAAAGAAGCTGTCCGGTGGTCTGAAGAGAAGACTCAACATCGCTTGCGGTATAGCGCACAAACCCAAACTGATCTTCTTCGATGAGCCGACCGTTGCAGTAGATCCTCAGAGCAGGAACAAGATCCTCGAAGGCATCGAGGAGCTCAGGAAGAACGGTGCGACGATCGTCTATACCTCACACTACATGGAAGAAGTGGAACAGCTCTGTGACCGCGTGCTCATCATCGACAAAGGAAATACGGTTGCGGAAGGCACGATCGACGAACTGAAGAACATGATCAAGAAGAGTGAGATCATAACTATCGAGACGGCAGGTCTTGATGACAAGACCATGGAGAAGATCAGGGAACTTACGAATGTCTACAGTGTGGGATACGATGGCCGGTTCCTCAAGGTTGAGGCAGGCTCCGGCAAGCATAACGTGATCGATATCGTGAACATCCTTCAGGAGGACGGATACAAGATGAAGAAGATCTTCTCCGAGCAGCCGACGCTTAACGACGTGTTCCTGGAGCTGACCGGAAAGACTTTGAGAGATGAATAAGGGATCGTTGGAGGCGCAAAAATGTTTAAGTATTATCTGAAGAGAGTGTTGAGGAATAAGATGTACCTCTTCTGGTGTTTTGCTTTTCCTCTCGTTATCATGGGATGCATGTACGCAGCTTTTGGCAATATATACGATGTGGAGAACAGTATCGATCCGATAAAGACAGTTCTCATTACTGAATCTGACGGTGGTTATGCGCACGGGTTTAAGACTCTTGTTGACAGATTTGCATCCGGTCCTGAGAAAACCTTCTTTGACATGGTACAGGCAAAGGGAAAGGAAGAGGCAATGGATATGCTTATGAAAGGCGACATAGAGATCCTTTTTGTTGCAGGTGATGAAGACATAAAGGTCTATCTGGCGCAGAATCATTCGACGGCTTCAGGTGTAGTTGCCAAGTCGGTTGCCGATATTTATAAGAGTAATTATAAGCTGATATCAGAAGCATATGAGACAGCTCCCGACAAGGTCGGTGAGATCGTAAAGGGACTGACGGAACAGTTCGAGTACACTAAGGTGGATTACGGTAATTTTGCTGATGATCCCAATCCTTACACATGGTATTTCTTCAGTACTCTTGTAATGGGTATCTTCTTCACGGCGATGAACGGAGTCAGCCTTGTATCAGACCTCAAGGCAGATGTGTCCAACGAGGCTGCAAGACTGTCACTGTCTCCCGGCAGTAAGTCAAAGATGATCTGGTCCGCATTTGTGGCCAGGCTCCTGCCGGCTATCGTGATATCTTCGCTCCATCTTGTATGCTTGAGGTTTATATTCAAAGTGCCGATGGGGAATAACCCGTTAAGGATCATACTGTTTGTCCTGACTGCTAATATCTTTGCGATCAGCTTCGGCGTCGTTTGCGGACTTATCTTCAAGGGAAATCTGGAATCAAGGGAGAACAAGACAACAGCCGTCCTCATGCTCTCGGTATTCATAAGCGGTGAGATGGTCATGCAGCTTCCCGGTATCATCGAAAGGTCATTTCCGATCCTCAACGATATCAACCCGGCAACAGTCATGAACATGGCTTTCTACAGGATGTCAATGTACAATGATCCGCTTGATTTCTATCTGAACATGGGCAAGCTCATCGCAGTGTCAGTGATCTTCCTGACAATTGGCGTAATCGTATTAAGGAGAGAAAGATATGCATCTGTATAAGAGTTTTTTCAGGTTGTTAAGACGTAATCCGATCGGCATCATCATTTATGCGGCGATCTTTGTGGCGATGATCGTGCTGCTCTTCGTTATCGCAAGGGTTGATTCTTCATCAAACTCCGAGTTCAAGAATTCGAATAGTATCAGCTATATTGATAATGATGATTCTGAACTCAGCAAAGGTCTTATCAGGTATCTGTCCATAAACAATGATGTGACAGACTACTCGGATAAGACGGAATCTGCGATCCTGGATCTTACCTTCTTCGGAATATCACAGTATCATATGACGATAGACAAAGGATTTGCTGAAGCAGTGATGAACGGTGATGACAGCAGGATATCTTACATTACGGACTTTGACATGTCCGGCGTTGTCTTCTCGATCAACGGTGATATCAACAACTTCATAAACACCTACAGGGAGTATAAGATCCTTGGAAAGACGGATGCTGAGGCAGCATCATCTGCTGTTGATCTCCTTTCTGATCAAACGCCCGTGAATGTTGTTACAGACGACACAAAGGCGAAGGCTACGGGAGATGAACTCGTCGTATCACAGATCAATCAGTTCTTCTGCTACCTCGCTTTCGGATTCCTGGCTCTGGGTGTAGGGCATACGATAATCGCAAACAATGAGGTAAAAGTAGTCAAGAGGATCGATTCTTCCCCTGTGCCGCGCAAGAAGATTAGTATTGCGAATACAGCAGGTCTTGTTACTTCCGGTGTCGTCATTTGGCTCGTTTTTGTGATCATCAATGTTCTGTTTGGATCCGGGACACAGATCTTCCGTGAATACTGGTGGGTTATCCTGATCAATTCGTTCCTGACGATGCTGGTCTGCTGTGCGCTGACTTCTGTTGTGACATCATTCAACATCAGCAATAACTCTCTGTCGATGATAACGAATATAATCAGCCTGTCGATGTCGTTTGTGTGCGGTGTGTTCGTTCCGCAGTGGCTGCTTGGGGATGGGGTCCTCTCAATTGCAAAGTTCCTTCCGTTCTACTGGTCGGTGTATGCGAACAACATGACCTTCGCATCGAGTAATGTGAAATTTGACATGCAGCAGCTGATCGTGTGCTTCGGCATGGAACTCCTTTTTGCAACTGTCTTCGCACTCGCAGCCGTGTTCATCAGGAGCACCCGGGTGAGCAGCAAGGTGTGATATACTTAATCACATGCGATGGAGTTTTGCGGATAAGTTGATCATCTTTATGCTTTGCGTTCTGCAGAGTTTTCTGGTAACGGAGTGGCTTACAGCCGGTCTGTATGTATCATGGGTCTTATCCGCACTCATTATCCTCCTTCTGACGGAGATCAAGAGCAATGCTTTATGGGCGTATATGGCGGCAATAACCGTGGTTTGTGCCGCCATCTTCCTTCCTGTGGTTGCCCTTGCTTTTCCTGTTGCCGTCTATGCCCTGGCATATCCGCGTCCCGGCAGGAAAAAGGTGCCTGATATGACATTCAGGATCGTTATCTGTGCAGGCATGATGCTTGAAGTCTACCTGCTCCTGCAAAGCATCGTATCCCTTGCGGCAACGGCAGCGATATCTGCGGTTGCCGTCTATCTGGCGGTCAGGACTTCAACAGCCGAGAGGAATGAAAGGCTGCTCCGCAGCAAATATGATGATGCAAGGCTGGATTCATATAATGCGAGAAGGTTGGGGGAAGAGATAATCAAGAATGCGGATAATGAAGTTTATACGGCAAGGCTCAAGGAGCGCAACAGGATCGCTCGTGAGATCCATGATAATGTTGGTCACATGATCACCCGTGTGATCGTTCAGATGCAGGCTATCAGGATAATCAACAAGGATGAGAAAGTTGCCAGGCAGCTTGATTCCGTCAGCGAGACTCTGGATCTGGCAATGACCGGCATACGCAAGAGCGTCCATGAACTTCATGATGATTCGATAGACGTATCCATCGCGATAGGTGACATTATCAAGACTCTTCCGGGATCGTTTGACGTTGAGGTCAATACTTCGATCGATTCTCCTGCCGATAATGATACAAAGAACACTATTTTGGGTATAATCAAGGAAGCTGTTACGAACATATCGAAATACAGTAAAGGGGACAAGGTGCGTATCGAGGTGATCGAGAACAACACTTTCTGGCGTATCAGGGTATGGGATAACGGCATCAATCCCGAGAGTGACATGGTCCTTAACAGTAATTATCTGCCTTCCGAGGGCATCGGATTGAAGAATATCGCTTCAAGGGCATCTTCACTTGGGGGAAGGGCTTCGGTAAGGAGCGGCAAGGACGGATTTGATCTTATCGCTACTTTGCCTAAGAAAGGAGATAACGGATGATCAGAGTTTTGATCGTTGATGACGATCCGCTAGTGTCGGAATCGCTTAAGATAATCCTCGAATCGGAAGGGGACATTGAAGTCTCCGCTGCTCTCACATCGGGCATGGAGGCGGTGGAAGCAGTCTCTTCTGACAGGCCTGATGTCATAGTAATGGACATCAGAATGGACGGCATGACAGGGCTTGAGGCAGCTGAGAAGATGTTGTCCTCGGACAAAGATCTTAAGATAATCTTTCTGACTACATTTCTCGATGATGAATATATCAACAAGGCTCTTAAGATCGGTGCATGCGGCTATATAATCAAGCAGGATGCGGCAGCTCTTGCAAACAGTGTCAGAGCCGTTATGAACGGACAGAGGGTATTCGGCGGGAAGATCGTAGACAGACTGCCGGATCTTCTGAACCGCAAGGAGAAGTTCGATTATGAGGAGTTCGGCATAACTGATAAGGAGAGGACCCTTATCGAATTCGTCGCTGATGGCTTGTCGAATAAGGAGATTGCGGATAAAATGTATCTTAGTGAAGGGACTGTGCGCAATCTCATGAGTTCAGTACTGGACAAGCTTGAACTTCGTGACAGAACGCAGTTGGCGTGCTTTTATTATCAGAAGATCAGGCCATAAGGGAAGGAGTATGTGATGGAAGGTTTATTTTTTTTATGTCTCATACTTGCATTTATTGCATACGGGATCACATCGATAGTTCTCTTTATAGTTGACTGTGTCAAGGCGAAGAGGCAGCAGCGCAAGGTTAAGACAGGAATAAAGGTGATGTTTATCACAGGCATCATCTCGATCGTTAACGTAATAGCCTTTTTTGTGTTCCTGATGATATTGTCCATGGCCGTTGCCTACCATATGTGATGAGTTATGAGTGACAAGGTATTTATCAGACTGCTCATTATAATTGCTCTTATCGGTGTGCTCGCCACTTGTGCACATATGTATTACATCATCACGAGTTATCCTCATTCATCGATCATCTACCTGATCTCAAAGGAGATCTGGTAATGAAGAGAGTTTGTGTTCTGGCGTTAGTCGCCCTGTTTTTTGTTGCGGTCAATCTTGGACTGTATTTCTTTATAACCAGGCGTCTGGGTAATAACTTCAGCGGCGTGTCCCAGGCTAAGATGATAGATGTAGCCAGGTACCTGCCTTTCGAAGAGGGGTCAGAATTAGCACGGACAGGATCGTCATTGAAGTTTGACAAGGACGATGACCTCCCGGTCTTGGACGGCGCTGCGGCACTCGTTCCGATATACGCCTCTGTCATCGACCAGTGCTATCCTGAAGGCTGCGTGACTTATGAGGGCGGCGTGTTCTCTGATGATAATTACTATGGTGAGAATTTTGCCGCTGACAGTGCGATGAAGTATCAGAATACCATAAGAGGCTTTGATTCTCTTGTTGACGGCGGTGTCGACCTGTTCTTTACGGCTCATCCGTCACAGGCGCAAATGGATTCCGCTGCTCAGAAGGGCGTGGAACTCGAGATAGTACCGGTCGGCAAGGAGGCATTTGTGTTCTTTGTTAATTCGCACAATCCGGTCAAAGGGCTGACCGTCGACCAGATAAGGGGCATCTACAGGGGGCAGATCACGAACTGGAAAGAAGTTGGAGGGATCGATTCGCTTATCTATCCCATTACAAGGATCAAGGACTCGGGAAGCCAGACAATGATGGAAGCATTCATGAAGAATGACATGATCGAGCAAAAACCATACTTCTCGATATTCGGCAAATCCATCGGATATTCGTTCAGATACTATCTTAACGGCATGGTAGGGGACGATGGGGTCAGGATGCTGGAGGTGAACGGAGTATATCCCGACGCGGATAATATCCGTAACGGCACATATCCCATAACTGCCGATTTCTACGTTGTCTACCGCAAAGATAATGCGAACCCGAACATAAAGAGACTTGTGGACTGGCTGTTGTCTGACGAGGGCCAGAGGCTGATCGAAGCAACAGGGTATGTAGGAGTATCCTGATTGACAAAACCCCGTCTATTTCTTATAATTCTCTTTGCTACGCGGCTGTGGCGGAATGGCAGACGCAGCAGACTCAAAATCTGCCGACCTAAAATCGTGTGGGTTCAAGTCCCACCAGCCGCACCAAGAACAATTAAGTTACCCCCATAAGTTGGACTGTGATGTTACAATTTACGGGGGTACTTTTATGCTTGTTACAAAAGATATTAAGCTAAAGATTGTGAAAATGCACCTTGAAGAAGGTGTGACATTGAGAGAACTGTCGGAACAATTTCATATACATCCGTCTAAATCAAGTACTAGGTGGATCTGTATAGGATACGTGTCTTGACATAATTCTGAATAGTCACTATTATTTTTAAAGTTTGCTGGAGTTGTTTATAGAGATGTTAAGAATTGCCATTTGCGATGATGAGAAAGAATATATTGATATAGAACATCGCTATGTCGATGAATATCTGTCGAATATAGGCATCGAACATGAGATATGCTGTTTTTTATCCGGTATATCATTCCTTCGAAGCATTGATAAGAACAAGCCTTATGATCTTGCGTTGCTTGATGTTGAGATGAAGGCAGATAACGGAATGGATATTGCAAAGCAGTTATCTGATATCAGTCCAAATACTAAAGTTGCTTTCGTTTCAGCTCATGCTGATTATGCAACTATGGGGTATCGTGTTAATGCTGTAAGGTATATTCTTAAATCTTCTTCCCTTGAGATCTATATCAGCGAATGCCTTGATCATGTAATAGGATCGCGTGGATATGACAACCGATGCGTAACTATGGATTTCACATCCGGAACAAGGACGGTTAATGTTGCGGATATCCTATACTTGGATTCAAGCAAGAATTATGTGAGATTTGTTCTTGCTGACAAAAATGATAAGAACGTTTACAAAGTAAGAGGATCGCTGAAGGATATTACAGAAAAGATGCAGGATTACGGATTTGTCTCTGTTAGCTTTCAAAGAAGCGTCAACATAAGTCACGTTATATCTGTAGAGAGATACGAAGCTGTTATCGATAATGGGGAGAAGATCAGCATATCTCAGTTGAAGTATTTGGATGTGAGAAAAGCATATCTGCTATATAAAGGGCGTAAATTATGATGAGTCAAGTTTTGACGATAATTAATGTAGTAAACACGGTAGTGCTTAGTCTTATTTTTGTAAGATGTATCTTCTGTAAGGTTAAGATCACAACCATGAATTTCCTGTTCTCTTGTTGTGTTTGCGTATTACTCTCCATCATAACTCTTGTTGCTGATGACAAGATCTATATTAAGCTTCCTCTTAACTACATAGTTTTTGTGTTGTTTTACTATCTGGGTTTCAAGATCCCTCTCAAGCGGAGCTTGATAATAAATGCTCTATACTTTGCAATGAATGCATCTCTTGAACTAGTGGGATTGATAGTGCTGCAGCAATTTACAAATCTTGTGGAATACAGCAATATTGTTAATTCAAACGGTTCGTTTTTGGCAGAACTGATCTGTCAGTTGGTATTCTTGATCTTTACCATAATTATTGGTGCTTTCAGAAAGCAAAACGATGATTCTCGATCTGGTGTCAAAGGATGGGTAGTTTTTCTGTTTTTCCCCGTCTTAACCGTGGTTATAGCATTTATGATGATCTACGGAGTGTCTGTAGATCTGTTGAATACGCTGTTTAACAGATTGATAATCCTGTCTATAGCTATGTTTATCCTTAATGTGTTGCTCTTCTTTTTGTTGGACAATATGATCGAACGTGAGCGAGACATGCATGACAAACAACTCCTTATCGAGCAGGCCGCACATATTAATAGAATGTATCAGTCTCTCACGGCTGAACGAGAAAAACAGAAAGCCCAGGTCCACGATAATCTGAATCATCTGAACGTAATCCTTAATCTGGCACAGGAGGGAAACAAAGAAAAAGAAATTGAATACCTGAATGGACTTATCGGAAAAGAAACTAATATAATCGATATTATTGATACCGGGAATCCTATCATTAATGCTGTATTAAATATCAAGTATAAAGAAGCTCAAGATAAAGGAGTGGTATTTCCGATAGTTGCTGACAATCTGACTGGTCTTCCGGTAAAGGATAGCGATCTCGTTATCATTTTGAGCAATATTATTGATAATGCTTTTGAGGCAGTGGATCCGCTTGAGAATAAGAAGGTAATTTTAAAGATCGTAAGATCCGAAGACTCGCTTTTAATAGATTCTTCAAATCCGTATTTAGGCGATTTGAATATTGAAAAGAAGCATTTTACAACAAAAAGTGACAAAAACAACCACGGATTTGGTTTGGAGAATATTCGTCATGCCGTTGAAGAGAACAAAGGAGAATGCTACGTTGATAATCGTGATAACGAGTTTCATATAACGATATGTATACCATTATAACGGTAAAATTCTAGACTATCCCACAATTTCTTTAGACTATCCCACAATTGTCCCTGAGCTATTGAAACGAGTTCTCCAATAGCTATAATGCCATTTAAGGGGGGAGATATAGATGAAACAGTTATCTATATGCATTGTGAATCGAATGGCGTCAAGAGGGGTAATCTTAGAGGAAGATAAACAATTTTACTGTTATTCTGTTCAGACCTTGCTTGAGAAAGCAATATGTTTATCTTTAATCTTTGTTTTATCGCTGTATTTTCACATAGTATTTCAAGTAGCTACATTTCTAGTTATTTTTACTACCATTAGAAGATTCTCTGATGGATATCATTGCGAGACAGCATATGGATGTCTGTTTGCATCAGTGTTACTCTGTCTTTCTACACCACAATTTGTTGATCTGATTGATGATAATTGTGCAATCCGGCTAGCTGGAGTGGCTGTGGCAGTGATTGTTTTGTGCATAATAGCGAACAGTGACAATCCCAATCTGAATCTGACAAGAGAGGAATTGTACCACCTTAAAAGAAAATCACGTATTACAGTTTCTGTAATTGGCGGAATTGTAGTGCTCACTATCCTGTTCTTTCCACATAATGAATATGTATCATATATGGCTTTAGGCATTATCTACAATGCGATAAGTCTTTTGATAGCGACAATGATAGAAGGGAGGGAGCGTGACGATGATCAAATCAGCGATTGAAAGTGCTGTTCTCAAGGGAATCGAGAGAATCTGTCGTAAAGAGGCAGAAAGTTGTAGTATCTATCCTGATCCACCAATACCTAACTGTCCGATCATACTACATCAGCCGAAGAGACCGAAGAAGTCATAAAAGTATAATAATGGGAGGGATCATCATGAAACGAAGAAAGAGAATAATTGGTGTATTATTAGCTGCAACAATCGTATCAAGTATGGCGATCAGTGTCAGTGCAACAAAAACTATAGACTATTGGGACATCTATTATATCTACGGCGCACCATCCAGTATAAGTAATCAATACTCCAATGTGTCTCTGGATTATAACTCTGGCGGATATTATGCAAAAGCCACTTCTTGGAGTAATAACAACTCAAACGGAACATATGTTAAGATCACTTCTGATTGTTCAATGACTATGCCGAGCAGATCTCTGACCAAGAAGGGATCATGTTCTCCATGGACGATGGGAGGAGTCTACCCTGGCGGAAGGATTAAGTTCAAACTGACAGCAAAGAATTCAACATTCTGTGATGCCAACGGGTATATTGAATACGACTGATAGACATATTTTAGATACATCTCAATTGTATGATTACAGATATACATCCATTTGAGGAGCATCGATCAATGATCAGGAAATACGCTTTTTTGATTCTGACTATTCTTCTGGCAATTGTGCTCACGTCATGTCGTTCAGACATTAATGAAGCTTTGTCAGGTGGAAAATACACTGATCCGGAACTATCCCAAATCGATGGTTCCGAACCAGTTATTGCTAATCCTGAGGATAACGATCTGCTGTCTGACAGAATGCCTATAAGCAAAGTCAGAGAGAATTATTCATCAGATCAGGATATACTCAGACAGAAGAGTTATACAAACATAAGATTTGACAATTGTTCATTCAAAGATCTACCTGTATTTGACAGCGTGGATGTGCTTATGCAGGGAAGAGTGTCAATTACAGCAGAAGAAAGCCTGGGATATGTCAAAGAATGGCTTGAAATGAATGACCTGACCGTCGATTTGGATAAGGAACTCCGTGCTGCACTAAGCGACGAATATCCCCGGGACGAGAGCAAGGAGTTCCCTTATTCCTATACTGCTGTTATGGATCATTATCCCAATTTCAGTAATGGAAACGGATTCTTCATATCATGTAAAGACTGTCATATTCAGATGATGACGAAGTTGATATATTCGGCCAGTAATGGAGTTATAAACAAATATGCTTTTTCTGACTCAAGCAGGTCGGATTTCGACGCAATGGGAGTGCATTTCGATTTTGATAACATCATAGCTGAAGGTTTTGTGTCTGAACACGGTTCGGATACATATACACTTTTAGACGGTACTATGAGGCTGGATCAGATCGCAGACAATCTGATTGAAGAAATAACAAAGACAGAAAGCATTGTTGGTATCGACGATAAACTGTCGTATGATACCGAGAGATTCTATGTTTGCAAGACTGGCGATGTCGATCAGGTTTGCCTTACACTGAGAAGAGTGTATAACGGAATTCCCTTCGCCTATTCCTATGACGATGAACATATTACAGATGGGGGAGACCAGAGAGGATATTCCGAATATGCCGATGGGGGACACATGTACACAATAGATGGCCATTTGGATGCCTTTGTTGCACACGGATTCCCTCAATCTTATGAATCAAAGTACGGTCAGCAGACCGATATTATCTCCGTGGCAAGAGCAGGAGACATATTATCAGAATATCTGTCTGATAAGGTAGATCTTGATATCCGTGATTCTGAAATCCTGTATTTTCCACTCAAGAAACGTGATATCAACGGTTTTGAGACGGATCAGACTATTATCCACCCGTGCTGGATGTTTGATGGCAATAATGCTTCTGACGGCAAGAATATGCGTTGCTTCGTTGATTGCCTTACTGGAGAAGTATTCTACTATGTATATATGAATGTCGAACCGGAATAAGAGATAGCTTCAATTAACTGCAATAAAGAACCAAGAACAATGATTAGAAACATATACATTGAATTAAGAAAAAACCTTTATATCCCTATCTACTTGATATCAAGTATATTAGTAGCTGTTGTATGCTTGTTATCAACAGGGTATGAGAGTTTTAACGGAACAAAATATACTGTCGCAGAGATGGTTCTCTTTGCCGACAGGGCACTCTTACAGTCTAAAGAAGAGCTTGACAGGTACAGTATCTGGTATTACGGGCTCTCCAATTACGGAACTCTCCTGTTTCCTCTTCTTATAGGTCTGGGATTTATGTATATGATCTCAACGGAGCGGAAGAACGGCACTAACAGGTTTATTCTCATCAGAAGCAATGTATTCAGGTATTGCATCTCAAAAACCTTGTCAGCAGTGCTGTCATCGGGGATTATACTTCTGACGGGATATCTGTTGTACGGGATTATCGTCTTCTGTAAATTTCCTGCACCTGTCGATTTTGCTGAGACTTATGAAATGAGTGAATCATTTGCCGTATTTACAAGGTGTCTGAGAGTATTCGGATATGGAGCATATATGGCCGTCATACCGGTATGTTAGCGCCCGGCGATTTTGACCACTACGAGACCATCAAAAACGACCAATTTTAGCTCAAGTAAAAAAGCCATTACGATAATCCTATATACTGATAATGCCAACACATCAGCGAAAGGAGCAAA
>Ga0247608_10004274_pt1 | contig 16102 bp, 9 predicted proteins | sample 176DNAGHGlowgp2_FD_193490 | JGI IMG/M metagenome (GOLD analysis project Ga0247608, IMG submission 193490) | Sheep rumen microbial communities from Palmerston North, Manawatu-Wanganui, New Zealand - 1766 DNA GHGlow gp2 | ecosystem: Host-associated > Mammals > Digestive system > Stomach > Rumen ... | reverse complement strand
TTTATATATTTATATATGTGTTTTTATTGAAAATTTAGGAGTTAAAGGAGTTAAGGAGTTAAAGGAGTTAAGACGTTAGTTCTTATCGTCCCCTTCCTTGGCCTTGATATAGCCATGACGGCTGAGGCCCTTCTGCTTCTGCTGGGTGAGCTGCTCCACGATCTCGTGACCGATGCGGCCAGCCAGACCGTCGGGCAAACCAGCTTCGCCAGCCAGTTCCTTCTGCACCTTCAGCAGTTCCTCAGCCATAGACTGAGAATTGGCCATAAAAGTTTTCTCTGACGACCCCATGTGTTTGCTGTTATAAACCTTCGAAAGAATCTCATCGGCAGCTTTCTGGTAACGCTTACGGTAAATCATCTCAGCCTTTTGCATCAGCGCCTCGTCAGAGAGGTCGATGGTATCAGCCAGGAACGCCGTATCCTCCTCCAGTTCGTCACTACTAAAGAGGTCATTAGTCTGCTGTTTAGCCGGTTCTACGAACTCTATATTGTTAGTAACCTCGGGCAGCGTGTCTACATAGATATAGACGGCCAGCAGAGAGACGAGCACGCTGGCAGCCATCAGCACGGCAGAGCGTCGCATACTGCGCTTCTGACTGATAGCCTTGTGCATCTCGTCGAGCGACTTATAGCGCTTCCTGGGCTCCTCGGCCGTGGCCTTCTTCACCACCTGCTTATACTCGAAAGGCATGGAGCCCTGTTCGTAGAGGAAAGCGATGAGCTTACCCAGGGAATAGACATCGCTGCGCCCGGTAGCCTCCTCACCGGCAAGCACCTCGGGAGCCACATAGTCCTCGGCCCCGGCAAAGAGTGCCTTCTGGTCGGTCATGGCCTTATAGAACGAGCCATGGGAGAGCAGGAAGGGATGGTTGTCGCTCTTGCGCACAAAGATATTGTTGGGCGCATAGCAGAGCTGGAACACGCCCTCCTCATTGAGCTTGGCACCAAACTCAATCAGCGGTTTCACGATGCTGTCCACAAACCCCTTGCCGGCCAGGGCAGCGGGATTCTGGTCGAGGAGAGATGCCAGCGTCAGGAACTGTCCCTGCTCCAGTTCGAGTTCATAGAGCTGGTCATTGCTGTCCTGATGCACCTCGTAGTGGAGCTGCTGCTTGCCACGCTGGCGCACAGACCACTGCTGTTCCTGCTTCAGGGCTTCGCAGAACACGATACTGTCGGTCAGCTCCGGTCTTAACTCAATGACATAGCGGTATTTACCATCCACCTGACGGCGATAGTAACTGCCCAGCGGGGTTGACTCACGGTGGGGTTTCTGTCCTTCCTGAACATTCAGCATTTCCTCGAAATTCATATGATGTGCGCTTTATTTTGACGTGCAAAAATACGCATAAAATCCGAAATGAGCAAGCAAAAGCCGTTTTTTTCAGATTTATTTGTTGTTATGTCGGAAGAAAATCGTATCTTTGCACGCAATTATAAAAATAGCACATAAACAAGATGCCAGAAATATCAGTACGAGGACTGGAGATGCCAGAGTCGCCAATCAGAAAATTGGCTCCGCTGGCTGTTGCCGCAAAGAAACGCGGAACGAAGGTGTATCACCTGAACATTGGTCAGCCCGACCTGCCCACACCGCAGGTGGGACTGGATGCGTTGAAACAGATAGACCGTTCTATCTTGGAGTACTCACCATCGCAGGGCTATCAGAGCTACCGCGAGAAACTGGTGGGCTACTACGCGAAATACAACATCAACGTCACGGCCGATGATATCATCATTACCAGCGGCGGTAGTGAGGCGGTGCTCTTCGCGTTCCTGTCGTGCCTGAATCCTGGCGATGAGATTATCGTGCCAGAGCCTGCCTATGCCAACTATATGGCCTTCGCCATCTCGGCCGGTGCCAAGATACGCACCATCGCCACGACGATTGAGGAAGGCTTCTCGCTGCCCAAGGTGGAGAAGTTTGAGGAACTGATCAACGAGCGCACACGTGCCATCATGATTTGTAACCCCAACAACCCCACGGGCTACCTGTACACCCGCCGCGAGATGAACCAGATACGCGACCTGGTGAAGAAATACGACCTGTATCTCTTCTCTGATGAGGTGTATCGCGAGTATATCTACACCGGTTCGCCCTATATCTCGGCCTGCCACCTGGAGGGCATCGAGCAGAACGTGATCCTGATTGACTCTGTGTCGAAGCGCTACTCTGAGTGCGGTATCCGTATCGGTGCGCTGATCACTAAGAATAAAGAGGTACGCGCAGCCGTGATGAAATTCTGTCAAGCCCGCCTCTCTCCCCCACTCATCGGACAGATTGTGGCCGAGGCATCGCTGGATGCACCCGAGGACTACTATCGCGACGTGTATGATGAGTACGTGGAGCGCCGTAAGTGCCTGATTGACGGACTGAACCGTATTCCCGGCGTCTATTCGCCAATCCCCATGGGCGCTTTCTATACCGTGGCCAAACTGCCTGTTGACGATGCGGAGAAGTTCTGCCGCTGGTGCCTGTCGGAATTTGAGTACGAGGGACAGACGGTGATGATGGCTCCCGCAGCCGGTTTCTACACCACGCCAGGCGCAGGCATCAACCAGGTGCGTATAGCCTACGTGCTGAAGAAGGAGGACCTGATGAAGGCACTCGTGGTGCTGCAGAAGGCACTGGAGGCTTATCCGGGAAGGGTCATGGAAAAGTAAAAGTGAAGAGTGAAAAGTGAAAAATCGGCTACCGCTGCAGAGTGAACTTCCCATTATTCATAGCCAAGAGAATTTATAGCGACAAGGGCGACCGCCGCAAGGTGAGCCGCCCGGCTATTCGTATAGCAACAATTGGTGTGGCTATAGGACTGGCAGTGATGATTATCACAGTGAGTGTGGTACTGGGATTCAAGGATGCCATCCGCGAAAAGGTGGCAGGATTTGGCAGTCATATCCAGGTGTACAACGTACAGGCCATGGGCTACCCCATATGTGTAAACGACAGTACACTGAAGGTTTACGAATCGGTAGAAGGAGTGCATCATGCGCAGCGTTTCGCCGTGACGCAGGGCATACTGAAAACCGAGCAGGACTTCCTGGGCGTGTTGTTGAAAGGCATCGGACCAGAATACGATACCACTTTTATCAGTGATAACCTGATTGAGGGCACACTGCCGAAGTTCTCGGACAAAAAGTCAAAATATCCGCTGGTCATATCGAAGAGTATCGCCCGCAAACTCCGTGTAAAGACAGGCGACAAACTGTTTGCCTATTTCATCAATGAGAACGACGTAAGGGTACGCCGATTCACCGTCTGCGGCATCTACCAGACTAACATGAAGCGATTTGATGACCAGATATGCCTGACTGATCTCTACGTTACTCAACGACTCAACGGATGGGACAGTTTACAGTGTACGGGGGGCGAGTTGTTGGTAAATGACTTTGAGCAGTTGAAGCCCACCAATCTGAACGTGCTCCACACACTAAAGGGACAGACCGACCGCGACGGCAACACCAGCGTAAGCTACACCATCAAGGAGATTTATCCGCAGGTATTCTCTTGGTTGGAACTACTGGACGTCAACGTGTGGATCATCCTGGGACTCATGGTATCGCTGGCCGGATTCACCATGATTAGCGGTCTGCTTATTATTATATTGGAACGCACGCAAATGATTGGTATTCTGAAAGCACTGGGAGCACGCAACAGCCACATCATCAAGACCTTTATGTATTACGGCGTCATGATTACCGCACGAGGCATGCTATGGGGCAATATGCTGGGTATCGGACTGGTACTGCTGCAGCAATACACGGGCATCATCACCCTAGATGCCCAGACATACTACGTGAGCGAGGCCCCCATGGAACTGAATCCGCTGCTGATTCTACTCATCAATCTGCAGACAATCCTGTCGTGCGCCGTGGTACTTCTGCTGCCCTGTATTCTGATACTTTTCATCCATCCGGCACGCTCGATGCACTACGAATAATTCGAAAAGTTGTGCATATTAGTCTATTTTTCCTTAATTAACAAAAACGTCTAAAAAATTGCACGATTTTTTTTGAAATGTGCAAAAAATATCGTATCTTTGCACAAAATTTTGAAAATTGTGCAATGAGCTCAAATATTAGCTTCAACAAGTATATTTACGACGCCATCATCAACAACTGGGACGCTGATGCCTTGACTGATTTTCAGGGACAGACGTTGCAGTTTCACGACGTAGCCCGTAAAATAGAAAAACTTCACATCGTCTTTGAGAACTGTGGCATTGAGAAAGGTGACAAGATTGCCATCTGCGGACGTAACTCTGCCCACTGGGCCGTGACCTTCCTGGCAACCCTGACCTACGGAGCCGTGGTAGTACCTATTCTTCACGAATTCAACGCCGAACAGATTCATAATATCGTCAACCACTCTGGTGCTAAAGCCCTCTTTGTAGGTGATTATATCGCCAAGGAGATAGACCCTGAGCAAATGCCAACATTGGAAGGTATCGTGTTCTTGCCAGACTTCTCGTTGATGGTATCTCGTTCGGAAAAACTGACTTTCGCCCGCGAGCATCTAAATATGATGTTTGGTGAGAAATATCCAAAGGCTTTCAGAAAGGAACATGTACACTATCACGAGGACTCGTTCGAGGAACTGGCGCTGATCAACTACACTAGTGGTACGACAGGATTTTCGAAAGGCGTAATGATTCCCTATCGTGCACTGATGGGCAACCTCACATTCTGCTTGCGTCACCTGGGTAAGGAAGTCAAGGCGGGTGATCCTCTGCTTGACATTCTGCCCATGGCCCATATGTATGGTTTGGCCATCGAGTTTATCTTCGGATTCTGCAACGGTTGCCATCTGTATTTCCTCAATCGTCTGCCATCGCCCACACTAATAGCACAAGCATTCACGGAGATAAGGCCTACACTAGTGGTATCAGTACCACTAATTATCGAAAAGATTATTCGTAAGAAGGTATTCCCCATCATACAGACCAACAAGATGAAACTACTGATGGCGATGCCTATCGTATCTTCAAAGGTAAAGGAACGCATCTGTCATCAGGTGTACGAAGCATTCGGTGGACGTGCCTACGAGGTCATCGTAGGTGGTGCACCTCTATCTAAAGAGGTAGAGCAATTTCTGAAGAGCATCAACTTCCCCATCACCGTGGGTTATGGAGCCACCGAATGTGCACCGCTCATTAGCTATCGTGACTACAAAGAGTTTGAACCAAGTTCCTGCGGTTGTCCGGTAGACGACATGGAGGTGCGTATCCTAAGCGATGACCCAATGAATATTCCTGGCGAGATCATTACTCGCGGTAAGCACGTGATGCTAGGCTATTATAATAATGAGGAGGCCACCCGTCAAGCTCTTGATGAAGAAGGCTGGTATCACACGGGCGACCTAGGTACGATGGACGAAAAACAAAACATCTTTATCCGCGGACGTATCAAGAACATGCTGCTGGGTGCCAGCGGACAGAATATCTATCCTGAGGAGATTGAGGATAAGCTGAACTCCATGCCGATGATTGCAGAGAGTCTGGTGGTGCAGGACGGCGACAAGCTGGTGGCAATGATCTATCCCGATCAGGACGAGGTGGTGAACTTCTCACAGGAGGAACTGGAGGCCGTGATGGACCAGAACCGCGAGAACCTGAACGCCCAGTTGCCTGCCTACAGTCGCATCAGCCGTATCGTGCTGCGCGACGAGGAGTTCCAAAAAACACCAAAGAAAAGCATTAAACGCTATCTCTATCATGCATAAACAAATCTAAGATATGGAAACAATACCTAGTTTTAATAAACTAATACAGGAAAGTATCATCGCCAACTGGGATGCAGATGCGCTGACCGACTATAAAGGCCAAACACTGCAATTTCACGATGTAGCCAGAAAAATCGAGAAAGTACATATTCTTTTTGAGAACTCTGGTGTGCAGAAAGGCGACAAGATTGCACTCTGCGGACGAAATAGCAGCCAGTGGGCTGTAGCCTTCATCGCCACGCTGACATACGGTGCTGTGGCCGTACCTATTCTGCATGAATTCATGCCCGAGCAGATTCATAACATCGTGAATCACTCTGATGCCAAATTACTCTTTGCCGGCGACCATGTTGCAGGAACAATAGATCCAGAACAAATGCCGCATCTGGAAGGTATCATCCGCAATACAGACTACTCGCTCATCGTGTCACGCTCGGAGAAACTCACCTATGCACGTGAGAATCTAAACGCTCTCTACGGTCAGAGATATCCGAAGTATTTCCGTCAAGAGCACATTAATTATTACATCGAACAAAGTCCTGACGAGCTGGCATTGATTAACTATACCAGTGGTACCACAGGATTTTCAAAGGGTGTGATGATTCCTTATCGTGCGCTGTGGTCAAACTTTGACTTCGCTTGTAACGTACTGGGAACTACCATTAAGAAGGGTGACAAAATCATCTCAATCTTACCCATGGCCCACATGTATGGCATGGCCTTTGAATTCTTGTTTGAATTCTTGCATGGCTGTCACGTGTACTACCTGAACCGTACGCCATCACCTGCCATCATCGCACAAGCATTTGCGGAGGTAAAGCCAAAGATTATCATTGCCGTACCTCTGGTCATTGAAAAGATTATCCGTAAGAAAGTATTCCCCAAGATTCAGAACAACCGCATGCGCCTGCTTCTCCAAATGCCAATCATCTCAGCAAAGGTACGCGAGATGATTTGCAAAGAGGTGCTCAAGGCATTTGGTGATAATGTCTATGAGATTATCATCGGCGGTGCAGCCTTCAATCAGGAAGTGGAGCAGTTCATGCATCGCATCAACTTCCCCTATACCGTGGGCTATGGTGCCACGGAATGTGCACCAATCATCTGCTACAGCGACTGGCACTCATTCGTACCCGGCTCCTGCGGACGCTCTGTAATTCACATGGAGGTGAAGATTGATTCACCTGATCCAGCCACCATTCCTGGTGAGATTCTAGCACGCGGTCTGAACGTGATGCTGGGCTACTACAAGAACGAGGAGGCTACGAAAGTTACTATTGACAAGGATGGCTGGTATCACACAGGCGACCTAGGTACGATGGATGCCAACGGCAACGTATTTATCAATGGTCGCTCAAAGAATATGCTATTGGGGCCCAATGGACAGAATATCTATCCTGAGGAGATTGAGGATAAACTCAACTCCATGGCGATGGTAATAGAAAGTATCGTGGTGCAGCGCGAGAATAAGTTAGTAGCTCTGGTACACCCCGACCTCGACGAAGCTAAGAACATGGGCTTCACGATGGACGACCTCGCTGGTATCATGGAGCAGAACCGCAACACGCTGAACGAGGCGCTGCCTGCCTACGAGAAGATTTCGGAGATTGAAATCCACGAGGAGGAGTTTGCCAAGACACCTAAGAAGAGTATCAAGCGCTACCTCTACAAGTAAGGAAGCCTACTTTTCGCTGATTATATCAGACTGTTTGCTTAAAAAGTTTGGTCTTTAAACTGGGAAAGACTAACTTTGCAGGCAAACAGTCTTTTTTTTGATAACATCAAAACGAACACAAAAAATGAAGAAACTGGTTCTCACCACCCTGATAACACTGGGCACACTCCAGGCGCAGGCCTACGACTACCCGTATCTGGTATTCCAGAATACGGAGGGCACGACGGCGGTCCTCGCCGTGGAGCAGCTCTCCATCACAATCAGCAACGGACAACTCGTGGCCACGAATGCCGACGGCACACAGTCGTTACCGCTGGCCGGCCTCAGCAAGATGTACTTCACCCAACAGGCCGACCTGACTGGCATCAGTAAAGCCGGCACACAGGAGGAAGAGGTTGTGGAGGTCTTTACTACTGGAGGAGTCAAACTTGGTAAGTATCTGAATATCAACGAAGCAAAGATTTCTCTTAAACCCGGGCTTTATATCCTGAAGAGCAAGCAGAAATCATTTAAGATAGTGGTAAAATGAAGAAGATATATAGCCTCATCACAGCCCTGGTACTCACTATCGCAGTACAGGCTCAGACGCTGAACGTGGTATCGGGCGGCGTCACGTATCAGTTTCCCGCGGAGAAAGCCGGCGAGATGAACTACGCCAGCGGGACCACGCTGACCATCATGGACAAGGCGTTCGCTGTCGGCGATATCAGCAGGATGTATATTGATGCCACGGAAGTGACGGACAACAGCGTCAGGATTACCTACGACGGCACGACGGCAAGCGTCAGCATCGCCGGCAATATCGCCGCCTATGTCAGCGCATCGGTCAATGGCGGGCACGTCAGCATCAGTCAGTCCAACACGGCCGACATCGATGGCGACGAGATAACGTATATCCTCAAAGGCAGTACAGAAAACGGATCGCTGACCCTCGACGGCGCCTATAAATGTACGATACAGTTGGCCGGCATCACGATGACCAACCCCAGCGGGGCTGCCATCACCATCAACAACAAGAAGCGCATCCAGCTCAGCGTGAAGAAGGATACGGAGAATACGCTCACCGACGGGGCCAGCGGCGACCAGAAAGCATGTATATACAGCAAGGGACAACTGCAACTGCAGGGCAACGGCACGCTGAATATCTACGGCAAGACGGCGCATGCCCTGAAGAGTGGCGACTATATCACCATCAAGAACCTGACACTGAATATTCTCTCGGCTGCGAAGAACGGTATCTCGTGCAACAAGTATTTCCAGATGAAGAGTGGCAGCGTCAGCATCAGCGGCGTGGGCGACGACGGCATCAACGTGGACCTGGAGGAAGACGATGAGACGACAGCCCAGACAGAGGATCATGAGGACGAGAACTCGGGCACACTGTATGTGGACGGCGGCACGCTGGTCATCAACAACAGTGCAGCGCCCACCATCGAGAATGGCGAGGTGAAGGGTGCCAAGGGCATGAAGGCGCTCTGCGTGGCCCTGAATGCGGGCGATATCACCATCAACATGAGCGGTAACGCCTCGAAGGCTATCCGTTGCGGCGACGGCACAGAGACGACAAGCGGTGGCAACAACTGGGGATGGGGCGGTCCCGGCGGCATGGGCGGCAGTACGAAGTGGACGGACGTCACGGGTTCCTACACCCAGGGCAAGCCCGACGGTACCGGTCCGAAGCTGACCATCCGTCAGACGGGTTCTACCTACAGTTCCTCATCGGCCAAGGGCATCAAGGCTATCTGTGCGGTGACCATCTATGGCGGCGAGACGGATATCTACACGAAATCAGACGGAAGTGAAGGTCTGGAGTCAAAGACCAGCATCGATATTCAGGGCGGCAAGCACTATTTCCAGTGCTACGACGACTGTATCAACTCTACAGGAAAGATTATGTTCAACGGCGGCGTCACGGTGTGCTACTCCAACGGTAACGATGCCGTAGACTCCAACGCAGGCACCACGGGGGCCATCACCATCGGCAACGGCGTGGCTTTTGCCTACACCACCAAGGGTGATCCAGAGGAAGGCTTCGACTGTGACAACAACTCGTATATCCAGATTACGGGTACGGGCATCGGCATCAGCGCCGGCGGCAGTCAGGGCGGAGGCGGCGGTCGCGGTAGTTCAAGTGGCAACACCATCTCGAACGCCAAACAAGGCTATGCCTTTGTCACCAGCACCATCAGTTACACGAAGGGTCGCTACTACACCCTGGCAGATGCCTCGGGCAACAACCTCGTAACCTACAGTTTTGAGGGGTCCTGTAGCAGCAAGATGGCGCTGTTCACGGCTACAGGAATGGTCAAGGGCTCCACATACAACGTGAAATACAGTACCACGGAACCTACCGATGCCACCACGGCTTGGCACGGCCTGTATCTGGGGTCCACACATCAGGGAACATCTAGTGTCGCTTCAATAACTGCCAAATAATTTATGACGTCTGCAAAGGCAGACAGCAAATATCTCCTCCAAAATTTGGAGTTGTAAGAGAAAGTTCGTAATTTTGCATTATGAATATTATCGAACGATTTCTGAAGTATACACAATTTGACACACAATCAAATGAGGAGAGCAAAAGCGTGCCAAGCACCAGCAAACAACTAGTGTTTGCACGTTTTTTGTATGAAGAGTTGAAAAATGAGGGACTGGAGGATGTCACGCTTGATGACAAAGGCTACATCTATGCTACACTCCCTGCAAATATCAAGGACAAAGTGCCTGTGATTGGTTTTATTTCCCACTATGACACCAGTCCTGACTGTAGTGGTGCAGATATTAGGCCACGCATCGTCAACAACTACAGCGGTGGGGAAATCGAACTGTCGGAGGGTATCATCCTCTCACCAAAGAAATTCCCTGAATTGCTCCAACACATTGGCGAGGACCTGATTGTGACAGACGGACACACTCTTCTAGGTGCCGACGACAAAGCTGGTATTGCAGAGATTGTGCAGGCGATGGTTTATCTGAATGCACATAAAGACATCAAGCACGGAAAGATTCGTGTGGCATTCAATCCCGATGAAGAAATTGGCATGGGGGCGCACCATTTCGACGTTGAGAAATTTGGATGCCAATGGGCTTACACGATGGATGGAGGCGATGTAGGAGAACTAGAGTACGAGAATTTCAATGCGGCCTCTGCCAAAGTGAGCATCAAAGGGATAAGCGTTCACCCTGGATATGCCAAGGGAAAAATGTTGAACGCCAGTCTGCTTGCAGCAGAATTTATAGGTATGATGCCAGCCAACGAGACACCAGAGACAACAGAAGGCTATCAGGGCTTCTATCACCTAACAAGTATGCAGGCACAGACTGAGCAGGCCAAATTGTCGTATATCATCCGTGACCACGACCGTGAAAAGTTTGAAAATCGCAAGCATTTCATCAAACGTGTGGCAGAGGAAATGAATGCAAAATACGGTGAGGGAACAGTCAGTGTTGAGGTATCCGATCAATATTACAATATGAAGGAGAAGATAGACCCACAGATGCATGTAATCGATCTTATATTGAAGGCCATGCAGGAAGTTGGGATAGCACCAAAGATAAAACCCATTCGAGGTGGTACCGACGGTGCCCAACTCTCGTTCAAAGGTCTACCCTGCCCCAACATTTTTGCCGGTGGCATCAATTTCCACGGACCTTATGAGTTTGTGCCCGTGCAGTCTATGGAAAAAGCGATGCATGTCATCGTAAAACTGTGTGAACTCACAGCACAATACAACAAATAACCTGATTCTTAGCAAGGATAGCGTTACATCGAATAAAGAAAATCTATGGCAGAACTTCCCGCTTTGATAGAAGACCTGGCCCTGATACTGATGGTAGCTGGTGTCGTGACATTGGTATTCAAGAAACTGAAACAGCCCTTGGTACTGGGCTATATAGTAGCCGGTTTCCTAGTATCACCACACATGCCCTATACTGCATCGGTGGTAGATATGTCCAACATTCATCTATGGGCTGATATCGGAGTGATGTTTTTGCTATTTTCCTTGGGACTCGACTTCTCTTTCAAAAAGATACTGAAGATGGGAGCCTCGCCTATCATCTCTGTGATAAGCATCATCTTTTCAATGTCTCTGCTTGGCATCATTGTAGGTCAGACTTTTGGATGGTCACGTATGGACTGCATTTTCCTTGGAGGTATGCTAGCCATGAGCTCTACAACAATTATCTATAAGGCTTTCGATGACTTAGGACTGCGTCAACAACAGTTTGCGGGGTTAGTTATGAGCGTGCTGATACTAGAAGATATCCTGGCTATCGTGATGATGGTGATGTTGAGCGCCATAGCCAGTGGCAACAATCCGGATGGAAGTCAGATGCTTGGGTCTGTACTGAAGATTGGTTTTTTCCTAGTATTATGGTTGGTCGTAGGAATCTTTGCCATCCCGCTGTTTCTGCGAAAGGTACGTAAGCTAATCAATAGCGAGGTTTTATTAATCGTGTCCCTAGGACTCTGCTGCGCTATGGCAGTATTCTCAACAAAGGTTGGTTTCTCATCAGCCTTTGGCGCTTTTATCATGGGTAGCATATTGGCAGAGACAATAGAAGCAGAACGTATTGAGAAACTGGTAGAACCTGTAAAAAACCTATTTGGCGCTATCTTCTTTGTATCAGTTGGTATGCTGGTGGACCCACAGATACTGATAGACTACGCCCTACCAATCTTTGTCCTGGTCATGACCATCATCATTGGTCAGGCTATCTTCGGCTCTATCTCGTTCATACTAGGCGGCGAGTCACTAAAATCAGCTATGCGATGTGGCTTCTCCATGGCTCAGATAGGTGAATTCTCGTTTATCATCGCATCGCTGGGACTATCCTTAGGCGTTATCGGTGATTTCCTATATCCGGTGGTGGTGGCCGTATCCGTTATCACAACATTTCTCACACCTTACATGATACGGCTTGCCACTCCGGTTTATAATGCACTAGAGCCACATTTGCCTTCGAGACTCATCAAGATACTGAATCATCTGTCAATGAACAGGCCCAACACGACAGAACAGAACAAATGGAAACAACTGCTCATTCAGATGACGACAAACACCATCATCTACAGCATTCTCTCTACGGCCGTCATCGTGCTGATGCTGACATTCTTCCACCCTATCATGGTTCAGGTATTCCACGAAAAATGGTATGGATCTGCTATTACCGGCTGTGTCACAGTCGTCCTGATAGCACCATTCCTCAGAGCTATGGTCATGAAGAAAAACAGAAGTGAGGAGTTTAAGGCTCTGTGGAGAGAAAGCAATCGTAACCGTCTGCCACTGCTTTTCACGATTCTCTTCCGAATGATGATTGCTGTCAACTTCGTTTTCTACATTATCAACTACCTAACGAACTTTGGTCCGGCCTTACTGATTACATTGGGATGCATCGCTGTCATCTTCATCATCATGTCAAGATCCATCAAGCGACGCAGTATTCTCTTGGAACGTCTGTTCATCAATAATCTGCGTTCCCGTGATATTGAAGCGCAAGTTCGCGGCAGAAAGAAGCCTCTGTATGAAGGAAAACTGCTGGATAGAGATATCCACATTGCCGATTTTGACGTACCCTACAACTCCATGTGGATGGGACAGACGCTGAAACAATTGAAATTGGGAAGCAAATATGGCATTCACATCAGTAGTATTATGCGTGGCGGTAGTCGACTGAATATCCCTGATGGCGACTATATAATCTTCCCAGGTGATAAACTGCAAGCTATCGGCAGTGATGACCAGTTGACAAAATTCCGCAATGCCATAGAGAATGAACTGCTGCATGAAGACTATGAACCGGAAAAGCGCGAGATGAAACTACGACAGTTTGTTATCGTACATGACAGTCCCTTTATTGGCAAGACATTAGAGGAAAGTGGCATCAGAAGTCACTACAGTTGCATGGTGGTAGGCATGGAAGAAGGCAAGGAGAACCTATCGCCTGTAGGTCCTAAGCGACGCTTTGAAGAGGGAGATATCCTTTGGATTGTGGGTGAGCAGGAGTCACTAGATGCCTTGATGCTTGCACATCAATAAAAAAACTAACTCGCCAAAGACGACTTTTCTATCCTATAAGAGAAAAAGCTTTTAATACCAGCGAACAGAATTGCTATATCCACTACGCTTATCATACTTCAAGGCATCCGTAAGTGTAGAGGCATTACAACGGAATGAGAAGTTATAACTGGTATAAGGGGATAAGACTACCGAACACGACATATTAAAGCAGTGCAAATCGCGCGAAAGTGAAGCTGTAGTCATGGAAATCTTCTTATTCTCAAAGTCATAACCAGATGAGAAAGAGATATTCCATCCGTCGCTTAAGCGGAAATTACCACTCATATTCAAGTTTTGCGTGAACTTATAAGGATAACGCATCGTGTTGTAATTGAACTTTTTTACATCGGTATCTTCGCGCATCGTGATACCATAGCCGAAACTAATAGACCAAGGCATAGAGAAAGTCATATAACCTTCTTCATCAGTCTCTGCCAAACCAGCATTCTGTTTTCTAGCACCATGCTTAGCCTTCTCCATTTCAGGATCTACGTTCGATTCTATCGTATTTAATCCGTCAAGCTCTGACTCATTATCGTCCTTTTCCTTTTTATTATCTCGCTCCCCTCTGAGCCACTTGAAGATTTTCGAAATCTTTTCGTTTGAGATTGTGTACGAAAGGTTTTGTGACATACCTTGGAAACGACCAATCTTTCCTTGCTGCCAATAGGTTGTATTCTCACTCAGACGCGGACGGGCTCCAACAGAGTCAGCCTCGTAAACATAACTAGCAAAGACCGCATTGAGATTAAGGGTATAATTCTTTGTAATCTTCAATCGGATACGTGTGGATAAGTCACTCCATGGACGAATCTTCGCTGCCATATTATACGACATAGAAGCGCCAAACTCATCTATCAGACTGATTTTCTTCAAAGAGTCGTTACGGTCGTACATCTTCATCTCCAGGTTATTGGACATGTCAAAAGCAATACTACCCGTTTTTCCTTTTCCAGGTACGCCATACAGCGAGTTCTGAAAAGGGGAATACTCCACCAGTGTCACATTACCTTCGCTATCCGTCTTCTGATAGGTATCGTAATAGCCATAACGAGAAGCACTGAAGTCTGGCGCATAGTTCAAGCTGATCTGAGGAGTAAATACATGACGAATCTTTTGAATCTTCCCCCCCAAGAAGCCACGTGGGGGTGTTAAGAATCCATACAACTTGGTAGAAGCAGCCAACGACATATTCCAATTGTAGACATTATAAAGACCATAAATGGTATCTCTCTGCTCCGCTGTACCATCCCAAGAACGCATAACCTTATTTGTATAGGTGCGGTCCGTGAAATTGAATGACGCTGTCAAGTTGATATATTTAAACACAGTAAAACTAGCACTTATAGGAATAGAGTGCTGCATACCATTGCGCCAATCCTTAATCAGATTGGAGTGCATCAACTTATCCTCCTTTGTAGAAATGGAATTACTAAAATGACCAGTATAAGACATCGCAATTTTTTCATACCAACGCTGTTTACCCACCGCATGCTTACGCTTAAACGGATAGAAACGCGAGATAGAGATATTCAAATCTGGCATGGTCATCGCAATAGTTGAGTCACGCATATTCTGATTCAAGTTCATTGTGGTACTCAGACTCATACCGATACTGGAAAAAGAGGTGCTATAGCTGACAGATGATGTACGCGTTGACTGTGTCATCGTCTGAGGATTATACATAGAGGTCAGGTTGTTGCGTTCATAACTACTCGTAGCAAAGTTGACAGAGGCCGAGAGCGTTGAGTAAGGATTAGCCTTTGCATCTTGACGATGACTCCACTGTATCTTAAAACTGGTCGTCTTGGAATAGTCAGGTAGATTTTTCTCACCTGTCACAGAGTTCTGAAAACTACCAAAAAAAGAACCACTATAGCGATAACGCTTGCGGTAATTAGAAGCCGCACTTATTCCCCATGAACCTTTCGTATAGATTTCACCAAGCAACTTCAAATCCATCTTATCACTAATAGCAAAATAGTAGCCCCCATCACGCAGATAGAAACCACGCTCGGTCTCATCACCATAAGTAGGCATAATAAAGCCACTGGAGTAGCTCTTGGTAAACGGGAAGAAACCATAGGGAATAGCCAATGGAAGGGGCACATCACACACCACAAGATATGCGGGACCGAACACAACATCCTTACCAGGACGCACCTTGGCACGTGAGAGTGCCAAATAGAAATCAGGATGCGGCTCGTCACAAGTGGTATAGCGACCATGCTGAAGATAGAGTTCACCATTAGCACCGCGCTTAGAAAGCTGACTAGACAGATATCCCTCCTGCTGTTCAGTATATACCTGCTGTATAAAACCCTTCTTCGTCTTGAAGTTGAAGGCCATCGTGTCACTCTGATATGTATCGCTACCCATCTGGAACACAGGATTACCGAAAAGTTTACCAGAAACAGAGTCACGAGCGCCTGTAGCATGAACGAGCGAAGAATCAAGGCTCATATAGATATTCTCACTCTGCAGATCCATGTTCTGATACTTCACATGAGAACTACCAAAAAGATAAGCCATGCCATTGCCGGCTTCATAGAGCAAAGAGTCGTTAGCAGAGAACTCTACGGGCGAATCAATACCATGTTTTCTCTGACGATTGATACTATCGAGCGCCAACGAATCGTCC
>Ga0247608_10004271_pt1 | contig 16108 bp, 18 predicted proteins | sample 176DNAGHGlowgp2_FD_193490 | JGI IMG/M metagenome (GOLD analysis project Ga0247608, IMG submission 193490) | Sheep rumen microbial communities from Palmerston North, Manawatu-Wanganui, New Zealand - 1766 DNA GHGlow gp2 | ecosystem: Host-associated > Mammals > Digestive system > Stomach > Rumen ... | reverse complement strand
CACATATGGTTCTCATTAACAATTTTAAGAGATGTGATATAACCTCTGTTACATCTATACAATACTCCATCCTTAAACCAATAAAATTCTATTTTTTGGTTTATTTGCATACCTGCCAGTTTTTCAGGTGTGTAAGGTGTTTTAAAGCTGCTATCATAACTGAGTCCATCAAGGTCTTGAGAATCTGAGGGGCTTAGTATGTCATTAAATTCAATAGCTTTTAGTGTAGTATTAGCACTTTGTGTTGTTGAATCTGAGTTCATCCCCTCATTAGTATTAATATTGACTTGTTCAGGGATTGTTACAACTTTATATGCAAGTTTAGCATTAGTTGTATTCTCTACATTGGTATCAACATTTACTTTGCTCTGTAATGGATTTCTTATTGCACTTTTTTGGATATTATTTGTAACTCCATATTTTTGATTTAGTGTTTTGCAGGTTTTTGCTCCCAGCCATCCATCAGCTGTATGTCCGTTGTCCTTTTGAAAGTTTTTAAGGGCTTGCTCTGTGTAATATCCAAAGTCTCCATCAACTTCTCTTGTATAATATTTTAATGATTTGAGGGCGGTTTGTAGCTTCTTGACATTTTCAGTATCTTTACTACCTCTTTTAAGATTAATGATATTGCAATTAAAAAGAGCAGTTGAGGATGAAGTGTTATTTGTTTTTGAGTTTAACACTTCATTAATTTTTGTACAAGTTTTACTGCCTGCCCAGCCATCCACTGTTAATGAATACGCTTTTTGAAAGCTTTTAACGGCTTGCTCTGTGTAATATCCAAAGCTTCCATCAACACTCCTTGTATAATATCCAAGAGTTTTAAGGGCATTTTGAAGTTCTTTTACTTGACTTCCACTGCTACCTTTTTTTAAACTACTATTATTATTAAGTGCCACTTTTTACACCTCAACTTCAAGAAAATGCAAGGTAAATCCAATATAATTTCCCTTTGCCTCAGATACAGCTATATCCGTAAGTACATATAGACCACTCCTGAATAATTTAAGACTTGATACAACTGTACATACTTGTTGTTTAAGTTTACCCAATGTTCTCATAGCATTAGTATAATACTTCTCTTGAATATGAGTTGTAACCTCATACTCTAACAAGCTTCGATGAGTTGGATATACTTTTGTTTTATTATTCAACAGTTCAACAGTCCCATATCCATACTCCTTAAAGCTATTCTTAGGATTTACAGTTTCAACAATAACTCCTATTCCATTAATAAACAGGTTAGGTTCGGTATAAAATAAATCATTACTATTTAACCATTGTTCTGTCTCAGGATTAACATACAGAGGGTCTACTTTAGGTTTAGCCTCCTCTTTAACTACTGTAACAGCGGTTGGTTTTACAACCTCATTTTTTGCATTAACTTGAGCCACTTTTAGCTCCTGATATTTCCTGTTTAAGTCAGGGCAAGTCTTAGAGGCAAATACACCATCAGGTGTATGTCCCGTGTCTCTTTGAAATTGTTTTAATGCTGAATCGGTGTATGTTCCAAAGTCTCCATCGACCTCTCTTGTATAATAACCTAACTCTTTTAGCATAGTTTGTAGTTTTTTAACATTCTCAGTGTCTTTACTACCTTTTCTGAGGCTGATATTGTTACAATTGAATGATAATAATGTTCCTGCTGTTCCATCTGTTTTATTGGTGGGGCTTGCTTGATTATTTTTTTCATTAAGCCTTTTACACGTTACAGGTCCAATCCATCCATCAACTGCAAGACCAGTATTAGCTTTTTGAAACTTTTTAACAGCTTGCTCTGTAACAGCTCCAAAGCTTCCATCAATAGTTGAATTATAATATCCAAGATTTTTTAACATCTTTTGAGCTTCGGTTACTTTTGCACCTTTGCTACCTTTTTTTAGTTTTATATTAGTACAATCCAAAGCCATTTACACTCCTCCTTGTTGAGCTGGATACAATCCATCCAAAGCATTGTATAATACTTGCCTACTTTGAGCTTGAGTAAGCTCTCCACATTCCAATGTAATTTTATCAATATGGTATACTGTTGTATGGTCATCTTTGCTAATATTACTATATTGATTGTTTATACTGCTTGTTGAGATTGCTCCTCTTTGATTTGTGAAATCACTTGTTACAAGAGCAGGGTCAGCTGATGCAAATCTTGCTTGTATAGTACCATCTTTATTACCAAATCCCACATCAGCTATGAAGTCTTGTATTGTTGGAGCTTGTAATGTATCCATATTCTTATCCCATGCACCTATTATACCTTTTGCCATTTGCACTGTTGCCTTTGCTGATTCAATACCACTATCTGTGATTATGCTTGGGAGTGATGCAAATTCAAGAGCGGTTTTTCTTTGGATAGTTCCTGGTGATGCAATACCCATACCTGCAAGGAATTGAGCAACAAGATGTTTTGCACCATTAAAAGCATTTATTCCTGCTTGTACAAGTTTATCTTTTATAATACCTCCAAGTCTACCAATCTCAGCTCCAACTTGACTTGGTATAGTCTTAATTGTATTAACTATATTGTTTAGTATATTTCTTGCTTGAGTTTTTGCATTGTTTACTGCACTTGACATTGCACTCCTTATCCTTGATGCCATTTGAGTAAAGAAAGCACCGACTCTTGCAGGTAAAGTCATTACAAATGAGATTATACCATTTACAATGTCGGATGCTTTGAGTCTTGCATCAATTACAGCCATTTGTAATTGCATAGCTATTTGATACCGTAACAAGTTGAAATAAATAATTATCCGTGATGGTAAATTCACAAATGACATTACAATCATATTTACCCCATTCCAAAATGAAGTGGAGACTTGTGCCCATAATTGTTGTAGATACGGCATTACAAATGCTCCAAGTTGAGAGAACACCCCTCCTATCGCTTGAGGTATAGCTGAGAAAATACCCATGATTTGAGTTGCAACACCACTCCAATCACCACTATTTATCTTACTTCCTAAATCACTAAACCAACTTATCACTTGTTGTAATACTCCTTGTAAAAATTCAAAAACAGGTATCAAATACCCTTTGACAGCATCAGCTATCGCATTAATGGTGTTCCTAACCGTTTCATTTCTATTATAAAGTATTGCAAGTATTGCTATAAGGGCTGCAATTGCCATTACTACAAGGAAAATCGGATTCATTGCCATTACAGCATTTAGTATGGTTTGACTAGCTGCCACTATGTAGTTTTTAGCTGCCAATACCATATTTTTAGCACCTGCTATCATTGATTGAACTGATAATGCTCTTAATCTTCCAATTACTCCCATAATACTTGTTTTAACATTTAACAAACTTGTTTTAAGAGTATTTAAACTGTTTTTAAGAGCGTTTACTGCACTGCTATTTCTCACAGTGTTAAAGAACTCGGTTATTTTTGTTCTTGCATTACTTATACTTGTTTTAATACTGTCAAATGCGTTTTTAAAGCGTGTTTTTAATGAATTAAGACTTGTTTTAAGTGAATCAATTTTTGATTTAAGATTATCAAATGCACTTGTTACTTTAGATTTAAACCCACTTATGCTTGAGCCAACACCACTTAGCTTATCTTTTACAAAATTAAGCCCTTCACCCATCTGTTTAAGTGGGTTTATAATAAAGGATAACTTTTCTCCAAGTAATAAAAAAAATCCACCTGCATTACTTATCGCTCCCATAAACATTAAAAATCCACCTGTTATTACAGGTAATAATGCAAGTAATTGTTGCCAACTTGGAAGATTGCCAAATGCTTGTCCCAATTTTTGAGCTTCCTCAATCAACTCCAATAAAACATCCGTAAATGATACGATATAAGGAGTAAGTGGAATAAGAACGCTTGCAAGTAATTTACCCATAGCAACATTTAATGCCTGCCAAGCATCATCAAGACTTGTAATGTCTTGTGCTGTTTGTGTGAATCCCATATCATCTAATGTTTGGTTAAGTGCATCCATTAAGCTCTTAGTGTCGTTTATGTCTCCATTCCATCCACTTGCCATTAATTTTTCTCTTGTAATACCTAGCTCATATAATCTCTTGAATTGACCATCAAGAGCATCACTAACAGCGAGTATTGCATCTTGTTGCGTTCTACCTTCCTTGATAAATGCTGAACTTGTTACTGCTGTAAGTTTGGTTAAGTCTCCCATTTGTTCCTTTGGCACTCCGAGTTTTACTCCGAGTTCGGTTGCAGTTGCTCCAACAGCTGTCATATCCACTTTATGGAATTGTTTTTGCATATCATCAAGTTCACCTTTAAATGAGGTTAATTCTTGTTTACTCATTCCTAATCGGTTACTAAAGTAATCAAGTTGTCCTGCTGCATTAATACTTGCTCTTGCAGATTGAGTCATGCTACTTACAAGGTCATATCCAATCATACCCACCATCATGGAGGTTGCATTGCTCAACATGCCCATGCTTTTGCTTGCTTTGGCTGCACCATCGCTCATGTCATTAAATGCACCTTTAACTCTACTTCCTGCATTTTTAGCAGTGTTAGGTATGTTTTTTATTGCTGTTCCAACTTGAGCAATACCATTTACTGCATTGCTTACATCTGCTTTGAATTGTATCATTATGTCTTCTACTGCTGCCATTTTGTTTTTTCACCCCCCCTGTTTATGTGTTGTTTTTAAGTTTTTCATTTTCTTTTTTTATTTTTTCATACTCTTTTTGCTCATTCATTATTTTATAGTTATAATACATGATTAGAGCTTTTATTTCAGGATGAAATTTTTTTCTTATAACCTCACCTATAGGTATATTATGGTTTTTGCTTACTTCCACATAGACATGAAATGGATATGATTTAATCAGTCTCTCGAAATAGTTTATCCGTATCCACATTGGTTAAATTTAGTATATTTTGTATTTTGTTGTATAAACTAGCAAGGTATATTATATCCATATTATCATATATGGTGTACATTGTCTCTTCTGTGCAGTTTGGATTATTTTTTAGTCGGGTTTGTTTTGAAAGTAAGAGCTTTGCCACCTCAGTATCATTACTGCTGGTTTCTTCTTTTATTTTCTTGTTTATTCTTGATGCTATTATTTGCTCTTCTCTTGTTAGCATTTGGTCATCTTGAAATTTGGCATATATCTCTTTTTCTTTAGTTGTAAGGTCTTTGAAAACCCCTAAATTATTGTTAATATCTGTTATTACACTACTATCTCTTACTGGTGATACTATTAGTTCTAATTTTGCCTCTTTATCACCTATGGGGTAATACATTGTAATTTCTTTATCTATTTCTTGTTCATCAATGAGTTTTAAAAAGTCTTTTTCATCTTGTATTAGTACAATGTTATCTTCTACATTTTGTATAGTGTCTTCAGGTTCGTATTTTCTTATTGCTCCTCTGTATTGTCCTAATATTTGTTCTAATTTGTCGATTTCATTTTGATTAAAGTCTTCTTGATTTATACATTTGATTATTAATTGTTGTTCATCGGTTGTAAGTACATCCAAAGGTATTTGTCTTGCTTCTTCTATCCATTCTCCTTTTAGGAGCATTTGTTGTACTGCTTGTAAATTTTGTTGAGCTTCATTATCCATATCTAGTATCCTCCATATATTTTAATGAATTTACATAAAGTGTAGTTTTATAAAAAAAAAAATTTTAGTAATTGTACTGGGGGTTAAGTGTAAATGATATAATCTATCAACATAGTTGATAAATTATACCCTTTCAAATACTTATTAACTATATTTAATCTTCAATCGTTGTTAAAGCCTTAATTTTCACATCAAAAGGCTCATTACTGGTTTTACTAATTTCCTCAATGTAACAATAACTGAAATGCTTATCAATCTGTGTTTTATGAGAATCATCATAACAATATGTGATAACATCCATCATACGTTTAAACGTAATCTTTTTCATTCCATCCTGAGCCTTCATCTGATACTCAAAAACGTACCTATATTTTGGGTCGATTCCTTTGAGTTCAACACTGTACTCATGAGCTCCAAATCCCACTGCATAAGGCTCTAATTTTTCAGATGCTACATATTCATCACTGCTTTGACTATCAGTCCAACTTGGCTCTTCACATGGAATTTGATAATAATTACCATTACATATTTTTACTGCTACTATCGCTTGTTTAAACATTACTCTTGGCATATCCTTGCACCTCCTATTTTGTTATTCTTGTATTAACCTCAATTACAAATATAGTTCCAACAGGTGCTATTTGCCCTTGTATATTGATAGTATCTCCATCGGCTGCAACAGATAACAATGAGTTACTTTTAATTAATCCATCATTTGTATAGGATTTGATTATTCCATTTACAGCACTTTGTAATACTGCTGTTACATTGCTTGCTTCAATTTCTTTGACACTTTGTTCTGCTGAATCTCTTACTTCAGCTAATACTTCATCTGCAATATCCCTGCTTACAATAAGTCCATCTGCTTTGTTAAGTGCAAAGTTTGTTGTTACTCCTGCAACTATTCTATATTGTAATGCTCCTCCATATCTCTCTTCCCTTATACATAATACTCCTGCATTTGTAAGGTCTTTGAGTTGGGTGTCATTGAATTTATAGGTTAATTCTCCGATAGATGCAGTTATAGGTTCATATCCGATTTCTTCATCAAATTCTTTGGATAAATCAATACCGATAAGTGTTCCTGCATATGCTACATCAGGTACTATTAAGGTTATCCTTCCACTTTTTGCAAAGGTTTGAGTTGTAAACCAGTTATGCACTGTTGTGGCTGGTGCTACATTTTCAGCAGTTGTTACTGCATCCGTAATCGTTCCATATGGAACTATTAAGGCTCTACGGAATGCTCCAACATTATAATTATTTTCATCAAGTGCTGTTGCAATAGCACCTATTTTTTGTAAAATCGTATTATTATTGCTTGATTTTGTCTCTTCAATATACACTACTTTTTTTATCTCTCTATGACTTCCACAATCTACTAATAAGTTTGTGAAAGCAGTTGAGGTATCTTGTTTTACACTATATACATAAAATGGTGTGTACTGTGAGGTACTAAATACTTGCTCCATGACTTCAAGTGTAACGGGTAATCCTTTATTGGTTGCAAGTAATCGGAATGATTCAAAATTATCAAAATAAACTAATTGCTCATCTAAATCAGCAATAGCTGTACTTGTTTGTACTATAAAAAGAGGTATATATTCAACATCTACCGTGAAGTTATCCACTGTCTCTGTAAAATATACTCCTGGAAGTTTGGTTAATGTCATTTTATATTACATCCTCCATATGATTTATATGTTGTATTTTTTCATCTCCAACATTTATTTTTTCTTCAGCTATACATTGCACCATAAACACATCTCTTAAGAGTGGTGGGCTTTGGTCTACTTCATCCATAGCAAAAGGAGGCTCAATATTCAATGAGCCATGTAATATACCATGTCTTGTTGTCATGCTTTGCTCACCTTCAGGCAAGGGCTGGTTTTGCTCTGTATAGAATAGGTGTAAGATGTCATGGCTTATTTGTTGTCTTTCATGCTCTTTGTTACACCATAGGTTGAGTTGCATTGTTATCTCTCTTTGATATATTGCTTTTGTCTCCTCGATGATTTGTCTATCAACTCTTAGTGTGTTAATTGACATATCATTTATTGTTATGACTGGGAGAGAGGGTTTATCCTTGAAGTTTTTTACAAGGGGTATATTTTTACCTTGATATGTTATGTTATCTTGTAGTAATTCCACCATATACTGCTCTAATTGATTCATATACTCTTTTTCTCCTTTTAGTTGTATAGTTTTAGGAAGTTTTGAGCTATACTTTTACTTGGCTGTGCTAATCTTATAGCTGTTTGAACAAATGGTTTTGCAGTTTGTTTACTTGTTCCAAAGTTTACATAGCTCCAATACCTTGTACTGTTTTTGATTTCACTGGTTATGAGGTTACCTTGTAATCTTGGAGGGGTTATGCTGTTACTTCTTTTAAGATTACCTGTTCTTTTATATTTACCTTGAGGTGTGTTATATATGAGGGCATTCTGACTAAATATGACCTTGTTAAGTGTATCAAGTGCTGTTTCAGTTATAGCTGCTTTAAGACACTTCTTAAATTCTTGTTCATTTATTTTCTTTTTTAATCCTTTGCTCTCTTTTACATCAATCCTCATCATTTTAATTCACAGCTCCTCTCCTCTTTGTTTTATCAGGTGTACTTTTTGAAAATTATGGAATTTAGTGTACATTTCAACTTCACCTATGATGATGTATATGTTATTGTTTTCATCGACAAATTTATCACTGTTATCGATGTTAATTGATGAGTCCACATATATTTTGTATAGGTTTTGTTTTTCTACACCGTATAATTCTCTTGTCTCCTCATTATTCTCATTTTGAAAATCAACAAGTATATCACCGTGATATTGGTATGTTTTTATTGTTTCACCATATGCACCAATGCTTTCACCTGTGAGTTTATATTGTTGGAGTGTTTTGTCTTTGAAGTATAACATACTAATGCCCTCCTTCAAAGGTTGTTTTTATATGAGTTTGATGTTAGCTTTACCATACTTACCTCTTAGGTCTTCAATAACATCCCGTATATTGTTTAAGTAGATACTATTTTTACTGGTATTGTATGATAAAGTAACATCTCCCTCTTTTATACTGCTTAAGCCCTGAGGATTATTCATTTGCTCTTGCAACATGAATAATACAATTAAGTTAATTGAGTCCTCGTATTCACTGCTTGGTATACCTGTTGTATAACTTACCTCTAATTCTCCATAGTATGTTTTATCAAAATAGATAATACCATTCTTGAGAATTTTTGCAGGGGTTACAAGTTTACCATCGACAGCACATAACACAGTTTGAGTAATTATGGGAAAATATGAGGTTAGATATACATCACTGTTAAATTCTTTTGTGTAATCTTCATGGTTTACCTCATTTATTCCTTCTATATTTACGAGTGATACTGCTTCATTTATGAGAGTTTGGATTGTATCATCTTCTATATCCTCATTTATATCATGTGCTTTTAGTAATTCTTTTATGTCTTCAATTTGACTCATATTAATTAACTCCCTTCTTTTGTATTATTCCATTAATGCTCAGCTGGTGTATCATTACCTGATAATGTTAATGATGCACTAATCTCTCTTGGCTCATTATTACTATCATTTATTACAATGTTTTGTGTATACTCCTCATATCCATCGGCAGTGATAGATAAGGCGTAACTGCCAAATTCAACATTTTCAAGTGTACATTCACCATTTGCATCTGTTGTACCTGTCAAGGTATCATTATTACCTGTAAGAGTTATTGATGCTCCTTCAACAGCTGGTGTTGTACTTATATTAACCGTTCTTGTTGTAATCTCAGGGAGTTACCTGTCCTCCTTCATCCTCAGCTGGTTCAGCTATACCTGTAAGAACACCACAACGGTAAGGAGCAATATTTAATGCGGTAATAAAGGATGCTATGGCATAATGATTAGCAAGTTTGCTTGTTGGAACTTCAAATATACTTGCACTCATCAATTCTTTTACCTCAATAGCTGAGGAGTCCACTGCAAATATTTGATGAGTTGGAGCTTCAGCTGTTCCACCTTTTCCTATATTTTCATCAACAATAATTGGAATAAGAGTTCCATCAGGGCTTTGATAGGTTGTTACATTAAATCCTGCTGTAATCTCTACTGTATCATTAATTCTACGGTATGGTGCAACAAGTTTTTTCAATTGTTGAGCCACTTTGAAATCGGTGATAAGTGCATCAGGATGACCTCCATTATTTGTAACAATAGTGTTAAGGAAGTTATCCATAATATCCTCTGTTAAGACTCCCCCTGCTTCTGTTTCAGGTACATCTTCAATTACACTATTGACAAAGGTTTCACCATCCACAGTTACTCCATTAAGTAATCCATCATCAATTTTATTTTGTATTTCTATGTACCCCTCTTCAATCTCTCTTTGTTTAAGGTCAAATGTGCTGGCAGTACCTAATTGAGCCATTTTTGATAATACAAATGAGCTGATTACTGTTCTCATTACTCTTGTTACTGGTGTATAACTATTTGCATTGCCCTCAGGTACATCCTCTGTTTCACCGATGTATTGAGCTGGGTTATTTCTTGTTTCTTTGAAAAATACTACTTGATATGCATCAGCTGGTGAGATTCTACCTTTGCTTGCAAGGAATTGTAAAAATGCACTTCTTGGGAATGCTCTTTTTGCTATTTCATCTGTAGTCTCAATTGCCATTGCTCCAGGTATTTTCCCATTCTCAAAAGCTCCCATGCTTTCAGCTAATTCTTTTAATTCTATGTTGTTTAATTTTGTCATATTATCTACTCCTCCAAATTTATTTAAATCATTTTTGCAAGTTGAGATGGTGTAAATGTTTTAACTTCTTTACCCTCATCTTCGCCTTCATCATTTTTTTCTTTTTCATCTTTGTATTTAAATGATGTGTCATTACCTGCATCCTTGAGGTATGTGTTAAGTTTGTCATCTATTGCTTTATTTATCATGGCTTGGATGTTGTCTCCTTCTTTGCCCTCAGATGAGGTGTCTCCATCTTCACCTTGAGATTTATCTTCACCATCATTATCCTCATCTTGTTCTGCATCATTATCCTCATTACCTTCATTACCTGAAGATGTGCCATCTCCTATCTGTGATTCAAGGGTTTCAATTCTTTTAATAATCTCATCAATACTTGCTTGGAACTCATCCTTTAACTCATTACGGATAGTTTCAAGAAACTCCTCTTGTTTTGCATTAAATGCCTCATTGATGAGGTCTATTACTTGCTCTTCGGTTAATTCTTTATTTGTCATATTATTATCCTCCATTTTCTTATCCATTGGATTTATTATTTCTTTAAAGCTTTTTGCTATTTGTACAGTACCCATAGTGTTTTGGTCGCAAGGGATTGGAGTTAAGCTAATTTCTAATAATTCCCATTCGGTTATTTTGTGGTAATTGTCTTCATCTCTTTTGCAAAGACCACTTACACTTAATCCTAACTTGATTCCTTGAGTTAGCCTTGAGTGGATTACATCTTTGTATTCATCAAGTATCCTTGACCTTATGAGTATTCCTTCATCTGTTAGCTCAGCTTTTTCAATTGTACCGATAATATCTTGGAACTCGGTTGAGTGTTGCATATGTAGATTATGATTTGTTGCTTGTTTTACTATTTGTTCCATTGCTTCTTTTGTTATGATGTCATTTGATAGGTCTTTGAGTCCACTGTTTGCTATTCCTTCAATGTATAATCCTTGTTCGTTGTTGTCTTTGATTGTTATACTTTTTTGTATTATTTCAAATCTAGTGTTTGTGATGTTACTCACCCCCCTAAAATAATTTGCTTTAAATAAAAAAGGTGTTACTATCTTTGCAGGTGCTACCTCAACAATAAACTAAAAAACTCTTTTATTGTATCATTGGTATCCTACATTTAAGTATTAATGTAATTATTAGTCTCAGGATTTCTTGCAGGCTTCCATGCACACCTACAATTCGGATGCAAAACAGGGTCATTAATCGCTTCATCAATGAGTATGATTGTACCTGCTTTTTTCTTACATATTGTACATCCACTTCTTGCAACATCAAGTTCCACATGAGTTACACCCATCTCTTTATAACTTTCAAGTGATGCTGTACTTAGTGCTCTGTGTGATTCAGTTCTTGCTATCACTTTTGCTCTTTGACTTGGAGACCACCTGTTAATAGGTTGAAGTTGTAACTCTCTTAGGCTGGTTTCATTTGGACTTCTACCATTAGCATAATCATCGAGTAGTTTTTGTCTTATGAGTTGTATTTCATCGGTGCTAACTCTTTTAATTAGTTCATAGTGTGTATCACATAGGTTGTTAAATACTCTTGTCTCTGTGGGGTTGTATTGTACAAGGTTTCCATATTGGCTGTTGAGTTGTCTTATGTATCCATAGATTTCACTTGTTATGTCAGCTCCATTCTCAGCTCTTGCTTGTATTATTTGTTCCCATCTTTTGTTTAGACTGCTTTGTTCTATTACCGTACTTATTCGGTTTTGTCTTTCAAAGAATAACTGTTGAGCTTCAGGGGTATCCAGCCATTCAAGTGTAGCATTTACTTGTTCATCAAAGATGCTGAGCATATTATCTAACATTCTTTGCTCTTGCTTTGATATATACCTTTTAGGAGGCGATTTTAGTTTTGGCTGTTCATCCTCCATAGTAATTACTCCATGTTATTTCTCTTGTTTTATCAAGTCCAAGTTTATTTCTTACTTCATCAACTGTATATACTCCATTTCTTAAGTATATCTCATCTATCTGAGCGTTTAGTAATTTATCTTGAACATCAATAGGATTAAAGTTAAATCGTTCAGTAAATCCTGCTCTTTTAATGTGCTCGTTAAAAGCGTTTGTAATGTATTTACTTTGACCTTCAAATGTTTGCTTCCAATCCTTGTCTTGACTTTGACCACTGCCACTTCCAAGATTTGCAGTTTCTATTACTCCTGCTTTTTGTGGCGGTACACCGAATGTGGTAAGTATATTATCTCTTGCAAATTTCATTAGCTCCATATATGCCATGTCTTTATTTGTATTTGCCCCTGAGATAAAGCTTGCTCCTTTAAGTGCAAGCAATCCTCCTTCTTCTGTCTCTTTTCTTAGAGCATCGATTCTCTCCATTTGCATATTAAAATCAGTGGTTGAGATGTCTTTATCAAAGTTAAGAATGCTGGCTGGATTAATCCCCCTGTTTTTAAGGGTATTGTTATTATAACTTATTGCATTGTTGAGCATTGCAATATAACTTCCACAGCTATCAATTAGACTTGTTCCAAATTTACTATGATTTGCTTTTACACTTGGTTTATAAATATGAATTAATTGATGAGATTCATATAATATGTTGGTATTGATTAATCCATAGCAATCATTATCCCAGTTATAATATACCTTCTCTGTGGGTACATATCTTAATCCATTCCATACACCCTCTTTTGTATAACTTACCTCAATAAAACAATCCCCTAATACTAAAAATGATTTCCATATCAGGCTTATTAATCCTGCATAGTCAATTGTACCTTTTAATCCCTCAGGTTTTTCAAAGATTCTTTGTACATAATTTGTTGTATGTACATTGTCATTTTCCATTGTATCTGTATCAATTTTATATCCACAACTCAAGGTGGTATCAATATATGCTTGGCAGCATCTTGCAACATATACATTGTTGAGAGCTTGATGATATAATCCTAATAACTCTTTACGGCTTAGTTGAGTTATTTTGTTTTTGTTTTGTAAGATTGAGTAAGGTGTTCGGCTTGTATCTCGTAATGGTGGTATTATCCTGTTTTTAAATTTTGTGAATAGTCCCATTTTTGTTTATCCTCCATATAATTTATTTCAAATTTTTTCTTTTGAACATTGTATAAGTAGAAAAATTAAAACCCCCTGTAATCTTAAGGGGCTGTTTAATAATATTATTTAATAATTGAAAATACTAATAAAAAAAGTGGGGGTTAAGTTTACAAATATACAACACCTAATACTATATCATCATCTTGCATATCCTCCATAATAGGTGCTCTCATACTATCAATTAGATGGTCATTTTCTTTAATCGGTGCATCAATACCTTTACCTGCTTTTTTACTGTCCCATTCGTACCCTTGTATTTGTTTGATGGTTTCTTTGCAACTTTCATGTATCTTGAGTTTATTGTCCCCCATCAACTGTGAAAGTTTACTGATGCAATCAAGTGTATTGGGTTTAAAGGATTTGACATCTAGCTTAATTTTACGTTCTTGTTCAAGTGCTGCCTTGAAGTTATTTGCATCATGACTGCAATAAAATATTACATTCCTGTCAAGATTGTATTTTTCTTGCATTTGTAGTACATCACTTACTCTTTGCGTATCGGTTTGTTGATACCCCTCTCTACTTGCATCAAAATATTTCTCAGCCAACACATGATACTCCCTCGAGTTATCCTCCTCAAGTTGAGTGATGCCAATCAAACTGTAACAAGTCATATTTGTTGTACCATAATCACTACCAATTCCGAACCTGTGATATTTACTCCAATCAATCTCACCTTTTAGTATATTGTCATCTGTAAACATATCAAATATCATACCATGACCAGTAACCCACTGATTCAAGATATTCCTTTTATAAAAAACACTATCCTTAGGATAAATACTCTCAAGCATATGTCTTGCATCTTCACTCAAGGTGAGATTATCTTGCAGGTAAAAGTTATATACTTTAACCTCTCCATCATTTATCAATTCTTGATTGTTCACATACTCCTCATATACAAAATTATTAGGATTTGTTGGATTACAAGTCATAAATATTTTTGAGCCACTGAGGCTATTACGACTTATCAACATTTGCACAGCTGATTTGGGTAAAACTGTTACCTCATCAATCAAAGTACCCCCTGCTGTAAATCCTCTTATTCTACTCTCACTTTGCTCATTATCCATACCGAACAAGTGTATCACTTTATGCAAATCAGGTAATTCTATTAATTGATTATACTTGCTATATGTATACTTTACATGGTAATTATTCAGCATTAACAAGAATGGTTTTACAACGTTCCTTTCAAGTGTATTAATACCTCTACCAGCCATTGCAAAAGTATTATGAGAACTATTAACAATGAATTTGAGAAATGTTGCAAGTGATACAACTGTTTTACCACTTCTTATTGCTCCAACTGCAATAATTATTTTATGGTTCCCCTTCCATTCTTTGTAAAACTCTTTGGTTATTTCTGAGCCTTGTTGCCAATGAAAGTATTGGTGAGACTCATGTTTATTGCAGGTTATTTTCATTCAAATACATCCTCTTGAGAGTTAATCTCGATTAACTCTTGGATACTGCTTTGTTGTACTGTGCCTGTATCTTTATAACTTTTTACTATAGTGTCAAGTAAATTAATTGAATCAATTGAAGAATGATGCCCCCTCCTCATCTCAGCTATAATTTTACTTACTTTAAACCATGTGTCCATTTCTTCTTTAGACTTTTTGTCAAAATCTGTTGAGTTTGTTATCCACCATGCCAAAGCATTATTCACTCCATTTTCTGTTCCTAATTGTTGCTCTTGTTGAACTTCTAGCTCCGTTTGATAAAATTCTAAGTTTTCAGCATCTTGTAAATCTATTTTTTCATATAATGCTTTTTTTATTTGTTCATCCCATTTATTGTCAATATGGTATCGTGATAAAGTCTGTTGGGAGGGTTCAGGGTTTGTATACTCATATCCATAATTAAATTTTAAATATTCATTTTCTTTTTTGTTTAATTCTATTAATTTTTGGATTGACCTGTCTCTTCCTAATAAAAAATATTTGATTAATTGATGATAAGGATTAAACTTACTTTGTAAGAAATTATTATTTTCCTTATTGAAATAATGGATAATATTTTTCATAGTTAATTGGTATCTTCACCATATGCTTTACCCCCCTTCTATTATTTTTACTCATTTAACCCATTATACCCATTTTAGGTAAATTATATATACATTACTTAACATATTTATTCCTGTTTTCTTTGTTCGGTTAGTTTTTTCCTTATTTCAAAAGTATTTCCCCCATTTTTACTAAAGTAATATGCTCCTCCCAATAATTTGTTGTAGTAGTCTTAAACGGAATCGAACCGTTATCATCAGCTCCAAAAGCTGATATGATTGCCATTACACCATAAGACTATATATCTTTTTTTAAGGTGTTATTGGTGAGGATTTGAACCTCAAATTCATATATAACTAAAATCTTTATCATATTTTATTTTTTGTGGTGTACTCTCAAAAAAGAAATAAGTGATTACAGGGGTCATCAATTTTTTTTTTTGAAAGATGAGATATACAGTGATTATTACTTTAATTACCAGTGTATCCTTTTATTGATTTCAAATCATGATAATATTGTTTTTTTGTGTGATTATATAAGGATTGCTTGGTTGTAATTAAATTTAATAATTTATGTATAGATAATTTTTTTTTAACATAACTTCAAAATTTTATATTAAAATATTTAATTTATTTTTAAAACATTTATTTTTATTCCAATTCAATATTATATATTTCTTACTAAATTTTTACTTTAATA
>Ga0247608_10004270_pt1 | contig 16110 bp, 15 predicted proteins | sample 176DNAGHGlowgp2_FD_193490 | JGI IMG/M metagenome (GOLD analysis project Ga0247608, IMG submission 193490) | Sheep rumen microbial communities from Palmerston North, Manawatu-Wanganui, New Zealand - 1766 DNA GHGlow gp2 | ecosystem: Host-associated > Mammals > Digestive system > Stomach > Rumen ... | reverse complement strand
GGGGATGTTCCAGATATGCGCCTTCTTGCCCAGGGCACTGCATATCACCTCTATCAGTTCGTTGGTGGATAGTGCTTCATCATCACCCATGTGATAGATGCCGCTGGGGGCATCCTTGGTCAGGAGACCCTTGATAACCTCCTGCAGGTTACCGATGCTCGTGAACGAACGCCTGTTCTCAAAGGCACCCAGTGGCCAGGGAATTCCTTTGCTCACCACACCATACAACAAGTTCAGATTACCCTTGTTGCCGGGCCCGTGTATCATACACGGACGCATGATGTACACCTGCTTGCCGTCCACCACGGCATCTACGTCCGTAAAGTTGTGGAATGGACGCTTCAGTGCCTCCGGTGCGAACTTCTCTATGATATAGTTCTCTGCCGCAATCTTCGATTCACCATAAGGGCCTACAGGTGTAGGGATGCAATCCTCTGTCAAGAACTCACCTTCTACCCTATCTGCCGCACTCTTCACCGTAGAGAACTGTATAAACTTCTTCGCTGTCGGATGCGCCAGATACCAGTCGAATATCTTCTGCGTCAGACCGCAGTTAATTCTCATATACTCTTCCTTCTGACCTCTTCCATCAGACTTCACATCGTGCGCCTTACCAGCCAAGTGGATAATGGCATCCACCTCTGGAATCATTCCGTCTTTATCTAAATCATCCCAAGAAAAAGTGAATTTTATTCCTTCTTTCTTAGAATTGATAATATCCAATCCATATATCGTGTGCTCCTTTTTAAGAGCCTCTACTAAATTCGAACCCACAAATCCGTGGATTCCTGTTATTAATATCTTCATTGTTTTCTTCTATTTCTTATTTTACTGCATCGCCAATACCATTAATAAACACTCTGCACCATATTTTTATTGAATCTACTGGGAAGATGAAGGAATGTTTAACGCTGTCACAGGTATGACGCCATAATGATATAACACCACGAACAATAACATTGGTATTATTATAGTAACTATTATCTCTATTATGTCCAAAGTTGCCTGTTTCAAGAATAAAGGCTAACCCTCTGTCTGCTTTCTTCTTAAACTTCTTAAACTCTTGAACACTTGAACTCTCAAGGAATGGCATAGAACCCTTCGGGTAACCAAGGTATTCTACTGCCAAAACTCCAAATACTTTCCATTCGGTCATTAGTCCCATCTTGCACAACCTTGACTCCAACGACCCATAGTTCAGTGAATCCTGGTAAGTATATACCAGCCTACACCAGTCACAGACTTGCCGCAGTCCTATTCCATAATTAAAGAAATGCTTCAGTATATGAGTAAATACAAAGAGTACATCATCATCAGGACATGGCAACTTTACAACGGTTCCATCGTTATTCCATTCTCTGAAGCGATTGTTTTTGAACAAATCCGCTTGCAGAGCATCCATAAAATCATCTGCTTTCTTTGTTAACATTCCTCGCATAGTGCCATGAAGCTCTACAACGAATCCGTCAACTTCAGCAGAATAATGTTTATCAAAAAGATTCTCCTCATGCTCAAGAGATGCCATTTTTGATAACACAAACTTCCCTCGCTGATAATTCTCTTCATCGAGAATTAAATCAACATCACCACTTACACGCCCAAAAGGTCTTTCATAACATTGTGCAACTCCTTGTCCTTTTACCACAAGCCCTCTTACATCTTCATTTTCAAACTTTTTTGCTAACGAGCTAATGAAAGCATTCAGTGTCTTATTTTGCTGTTCTATCATCTGCACTTCACCAATCCATTGCAGCAACAACGACTGAGGAACTCTTAGTTCTAAGTCCTTAGCTCTTAGCTCTTCAATTCCTTGTAGCACAAGTCCTTGTAATGACTGTTCTTGAGCCAACTGATATACCTTTTCCCAGTCCACATTGCGAAAAAAGGAATCATTAACCATGAACCTTTCACCATGAACCGGAAACAGTCCCGCCCTCACGAGAGCAAAAAATGCCTGCTGATTATTGTTCACTGCTCTTAAACTTTTAAACTCTTAAACAGTCTTTAAACTTTCAACACTAAACTATCAACTAGGTTAGAGTACATATCTGTAACTATTTCCTTGGTGTACTTAGCTTGGATTTCCGCCAATCCCTTTTTACCCATCATAGAAAGCTCCTCTTTAGTCACATTTCGTAACCACTCCACCATTTCATTCACCTTCTTGTCAAAGTTCTTTTCTGTAATGAGCTTAGCACAGCCTTTATCCTTAAGGAAGTTAACAATAGGTGTGTTCTCCCCAGATAACACAAGAAGCGGTCTTTCGCAAGCCATAATAGTGTAAACCTTAGACGGGAAACCATCTCCATCCATTTCCGGTGCCATAAAGATAAATGACGCATCAGAATACGAAAGGATAGCCGGCATCAACTCACGAGGCTGATAAGGCAGCAGATGAAGTTTCTTTAAATTACGCTTCTGAATCTCTTCCTCCACATAACCTCTCTTTGCACCCTCGCCAATAACGATATACTCCACATTCAAGTCACGTGTCTTGTCTGCCAACTCTATCAGCGGCTCCCACGATTGTGCATGGCCGATATTACCAGCATACAGCAGTTTAATACTATCCGTATTCGGAAATAGTTTATCATCCCATTTCCCTTGAACTCTTAAACTATTAAACTCTTGAACTTCGAGCGCTCTATAGAGCGTCGTATCCACAAAGTTCGGGATAATGTGCAACTTGCTCTTATCAACAAACCTTGGCTCAATGGTGTCATAGAAGATCTGGTCTATCGTCGTCACGGCATCCGAGCCGTTATACACCTTATGCTCCATCCAACTCAGGAATTTCTGCACAAAGCCCCCCTTCAGTTTCAAGATGTCCGGATAAATCTCCTGCACATTATAGATAACCTTACAGCTCTTGAGCTTGGCCAACCCGAGGTTCATCCATCCTACAGTCAGTGGCGGCGACGGAGAAAGAATAAGATCCACATGTCTCACTGTCAATCCGATGAAAAACGATACAATGTGCCAGTACACGAATCCCAGCAGTCGCAACAGCGTGCTCTTGAACTTCTTCTGCGGCACGTGCAGCACCGTCATGCCATGGAACTTACTCACCTTGCAGAAGCCCCACACCTTCCAGCGCATGGGCTGCTTCTCCACCTGTTCAGGCACGATGTTGAAGTGCGGTGTTGTTGTCAGCACCACCACCTCATATCCCCGTTCCTGCAGCCTCAACGCAATATCGTTATACAGATATGCCGTTGATACCCCGTCCGGAGAAAAAATCAATGTATGAATTAAAACTCGTTTCATTATTAACCCACAAAGCATTTAACCTACTAACCTACTAAGCTCATAACCTACTAAGCTACTAAGCAATTAATCTAGAAAGTGATACCAAACTGATCCTTCAGATACCTTTGTATCTCTGCCTTGTCATTATGGCATTCGCGCTTGATTTGATACACTTGAATATCGACAAGCGTACGATACCACCAACCCTGCATGAAGCACCATAGGAATCCTTCCTTGCCATCGAGGAAACCGCGCTTAAAGAAATAGCGATATAAGAAATACACAAAGGAACGAAGGAACAGCGGTTTGGCAGCATATCGGTTCTTCAGGTCACGCTTGGCCCCCGCCTGCCCTTCCACATGATCTTTGCCTGAAGCTTCTGAGAAATCATACTCGATGTTCAGCAGGTCTGCAGCTTCACGCTTAGCATACCCGATATGCTTCTGTGCCCACCAGGTGATGTTGTTCTGGTTATGATCAACGAACGCCCCATCGTATGTCTTGCTAATGCCCTTTGAAAGCACGATGTGCTCATCCATCAGTCGCACCTCGCTACGCCCGATACCATAGCGGAACAAGCGCATCAACACTACAGAGGGAGAGGCATGACGCATGTATTTGTCCATGAACTTAACCTTCAGATGAAATTCTATACCCGTCACTTCTTCCGGCTCGTTGGGGAGCTTCTTTTGGATTTCCTCTATGAGGTCATCCTCCAGATACTCATCTGCATCAAAGCGAAGCACCCACTTAGTCTTTATTGGTGCATTGTCCAGCCCCCAGTTAAACTGAGTCGCATAGTTTGTCCACTTATTCTGGAGAACAATAGCCCCCATCTCCCTTGCAATCTTCACTGTCCTGTCCGTGGAGAACGAGTCTATCACAAAGACCTCCTTTACTACTCGGAACGCATTCTCCAAACAGCGACGAATATGAATCTCCTCATTATATGTGAGGACTATAGCTGAAATTGATAATTCACTCATACTTCATTTCTGAATACCTATACGACAAATATATGTGATGTACAGCACATCGCAAATCATGTAGCATCTATAAAGCCAACCTACTAACGTCGCAATCTCTGCAACACTTGGCGCGAAAGTTCTTTTTGTTGCTGCTCCAAATCCTTTATGACAGTGCCTACTCTAATCATTCCATTAGCAATACTATCCATCGTCACCTGGTTCCCATCAATAGATTGAAACAGTTTCTCTTGATAGTGCTGAATGTTTTTTACCTCTTGATGAATAAGATACGACTCATCTTGCACAGTTCCCAAACGAGCTTCGCTATTGTCACGACATGTGGCAACCACAGATAGGATAATACCAATCACACCAACAATCAATCCCACCGTTGAAATATTTGTTCCTATTATAGACGATGTATGGTTGAATGCACTTTCAATGCGACGCCATTTAATGCGTATTTCCCTGTCAATTGAAGCGACTTTTTTATCATACTCAGAAGCGTTTTTTAAGATGTTAGACACACTCTGACGAAGGCTTTGATAATAAAGATATTCGCCTTCATATCTACATAGAGTCTCTATTAACCTCTTATACGCGGAATAAATCGGTAAATAATATACAACTTTTTCCCATTCTGTATTTTCCTTCTCCGCTATTTGCTCTAGACAATCATCAATATGATTATTCAGAATAGAGAATTTCGTGAAATATTCTTCTATATAGTAATCTGCATCACTTTGATTCGCAGAAAAATACTCGTTCTCGTCACAGAAAAAACGCGCATGAAGGATAGAATCCTCTTCTGGGGCATGATGAGTATGTTGATGATAGAAGCATTTTATGGCATGATATAATCCTGCATGAAATTTCACATCAAGCGTCCGTGCCAAAGTTGACTCTGCTTCTGTTCTTGAATCAAGGCAATAATACAAGAAACATCCCTGACATGGTTTAAAAGGAGTTAGAAGAATCCTTTGGTCAGTCCCCTCGTATTGATAGGTTATTGTAATCTGATACGATTCTGGATTGATTTCTGCATCAATCACAGTAACACCCTCATCTGCAATATTATAGTTCTCGATTTTTGTCTTCCGCAAGACCAAACTCGGCTCTAAGCTTGGAATCCACAGAACATAACAAGCCATTTGAAAAGCACTTTATGAAAACAGTTTAGCCATTCCACCAAAAATAATACTCGGCAGAACAGCAAAGAAGCTTGGTTTTTCATAAAAACAATGATAGTCTTTACGAATGGTGCCGGCGATTCCGTAGGTCTCTCGATCATGCGAAATACCATTTTTAATATACCCTAAGTATTCAAACTCCTTCAAACGTTCGGTCCCAATAACATCTTCAAGTAGGGCCACATCACCCGTAGGATGATTTATCACGTATCGGATAGCATCTTTTTTACTCAGCATAATATTAAGCATTTACACAAGCACGTTACAAAGCACGCACTTATGTTGATTAAAAGACTGTGCAAATATCAACAAAAAAAAAATGCCGACAAAATAAAAAGACAAGGAATTTCAACTTTCATCTATTTTTTTAACATTTACGCTCCAATCCTAAACATTTCCTCATTGTATGTGAAGACTATTGCAGATATATCTAACATATTTATTTATGTGTTAGTACATTCGAAATCTTTTCACTAACATAATGTAGCGAAGCAGAACTAATCAAAATCACAATCAGGCTCAAGCTATAGAACATGAGAGGGTGACAATCTGAGAGTAACACTCTTACGAACATGATTGCCGTCAAATGAATCAGGTACAACTCATAACTGATACCAGACAGCCATCCAATAATCGCAGTTCCTTTTGACCTTATTATAGAAGCCATTGCATAGAAAAGCAATAAACCTGTTGTGGAGTTCAACACAGTGGCTATCCCTGTGTATGCTTGAAACAGACCATCTAAATGAAGGCACCAAGAGCCAAAGAAAAATATTACAGTTATAACTCCAATTTGATACTTGTGCTCCACACAAAACCTCAACAGCTTATCTCCCACACTAAACACCATTGCAGCAAAGAATAAAGTATGCGGTATCGTCACTTTAGAAACGGAATTAAACATGTCAGGCATGCAAATCATCATCACAGAAAGAGCAATGAAAGAAAGCGACCAAAGCCATACTGGTATTCTGTCCAATCTCATGCGCGACAAAAGCAAGAAAGCGGTGTAGAGGATGACTATCATCGTAATGTACCATAAATGTCCTGCCCACGTAAATGGCCTCGCCCATGATAGTCCCAGAAAGTTGAATACAACCATTTGTACATCCAGAGGATGATGCACATACCATTCCAAAGCAATGATAAAAAACAGCGAAACCCATAAGGGAATGTAGATACGCAAGAACCTTTTCTTCAAGAAGGGCAGAACCTCAAATCCTCTATTATCTAATCCCCTCCACTTCTCACCAAACAAATAGGCTGATAATGAAAAGAATACCGCAACGCTTACCCCCCCCCAATATAATCCAGTGTTAATCAGTTTATCATAACCTGTCATCTGTAAATAATGGTCGGCAACAACACCAATCATAGCTGTTACACGGATAATGTTTAAAAACAATTGATCTTTCATGTGTTATCATCTAAACCATAGCGAAGAACTCTTTCCAACCTTTTACTTTCTTTGGCCGATATGAAGGGAATGTTTTTTTATCATGCTCTAATAGATACCTTATTGCGCTCCCCCACTCTTCAGCATCATCTGCTTTAACATACTGAACACCCTCATAGTCCTCTAACACCTCATGTGCATAATCAACATCAGGGGCTATAATCTTCAAACCAAATGATGCCGCCTCCACGAGAGGTAGCCCAAGAGTCTCAATGGTACTCGGGAAAAGTAAAGCATTCGCTGATTTATACAATCTCAGAGTTTCCTTATATGGAATCTTACCCATAAAAATCACGTTCTCTGACAAACCATTCTTATCTGCATATTCATACAATGCAGGAGCCTCCTCCTTACTCACCGTAATATACAACCTCAACTTACTGATATCAATTTTTTGCTTCAATAGCGTAAGTGCTTTCAGTAGTACTATATGCGATTTATGAGGTGAATAGAGTGACGGGAAGATTAGATTGCATGTGTTCTCAGGGAAGGGATATGGCTCTATGGAATCCGCATCGGGAAGTTCCACATCTGGGAAGCAAACATGAACACGCGAATCATCTATACCCAAACGTTGTACCAACCCTCGCTTTAGGAACTCTGTCTGGACAACGAATTGCACGTTTTCATCCATTGACTTTTTTACGAAATGTAAATAGAAATGTTTGTAAAGAAACTTACTGCGCTCATCCCTCTTGAAGGGATTCCATTCCTTTTTAAAGAATGGAAGAGGCTGGTGGTAATAGACTATCTGAGGTAACCCATGCAGACAGCGCACAGCGGTATTCTGCAATGAGATTACAGCATCAGCTTTAAATCCTTCTTGCAGCAAAATTTCTTTGCAACCTTGATTATCAAACCAATTTCTCTTATTTCTTGCTTCTATGTCGATAACATAATAACGAACGCCAGCAATATGTGGCTGTCGCAAAACCTTATTCACCAAAATAAAGAACTGATTATCAGACACCTCCTCTTTTAGGTGCTCTATGAACTGATTATAAATGGTTACAGCACCTCCCATTCTCAGGCTTGCTGCCGAAACTACTATATTTTTCATTGTTACTATATTTTCTCTGCTTTCCACGATATCCCTTCTTTCACAACTTTTGCTGGATTACCTCCTATCGCCGAATTTGGATAAAAAATCTTTCCTGTTACAACAGATCCTGTGGCCACAACCGAATTATTGCTAATTACTGTACCCTTAGTAACAATCACAGTATTACCAATCCAAACATGGTCACCAATGATAATATCCTTGCTTTTGTTGAGTCGCGTTCCTGTCTCTGCATCAATCACACTGTGACTATCACCAGCTCTCAGGGTTATATTGGCCGAGAACAGACAGTCACACCCAACCTCAATCTTAGTTCCTTCCATCACAGCTAGCTCAGTTTTGCCAGCTATCTGGGTATCCTCCTTAACGTGAACCATACACCCTTGATCTGCACAATAGATAGTCAAGTCAGAAGCCCCGACTCCACCTTCAATGATGACACGATTGTTGTTCCCATGAATAACTATGTGACAATTGCTAAGCGAAGCTGGTCTTTCCCCGCCAATAACCACGCTATTACCCCTACCATAGAATGACAGTCTCATTCCCTGGATGAAAGTATTATGGTGCTTGAAGGAATTTCCACGTCCTCCACTCACCCTATTATTCATCAATAAATAATAGAATCTTGAAAACAGGTTAGAATGAGCCTTAACAAATTCCTTTATTTTCTGCACCATAAACGATTAATTTTGCTCTATGGCAGACTTTATGACTTGCATTTGGAAATCAGGAGTCCATTGGGTATCTATCTCCTGAAAACATGCCTGGCGAATGCTTTCACGATTATTCTCATGAGTTGTTAGCCAAGACACAATAGCATCCGAAAGAGATTCCACAGAACCTGACTTGAAAAATGCCCCTGTCAACCCTTCATGTATAGTTTCAAATTCGGGACCTTGATGGGGAAAATTATCGTGTGTCAACACAGGAACACCAAACATCATCACGTGTATAGCAGTCAATCCAACGTCACCAGGCGTAACACAGAGATCTGCATTATAAATTAACTCTGCATTCTTCTTTTCATCATAGCAAGCCCCATAAAACCATATCTGATTATCTACGCCGCATTGCTTTGCCTGCAATTGTAGTTTTTCTTTCTCGTTTCCGTCTCCTACAATTACTACATTATATAACAGGCCTTTGGCTTTCAGAGAAGAAAGGGCTTCAATAAGCATATCTATACGTTTTCGAGGATTCAAGCGACAAATCAGAATAAGTGTCTGATTCTTATTCCCAAAATGATCTTGATAGACAGATTTTGGCGACAGCTCTTTCCGTAAAGCTAATTGTTTAGTGTAATTCAACGAGTTGTGAAGAACATAGAGTTTTGACGATGAAACCCCTTCTTTTATCATTAATTCCTTTGCATAATTCCCGTACAGAAGAATACCTTTCGGAAGACGATAAAACAACTTCTTTACATAAACCTCGGCTCCAGATTCCTTTCCATACCAGCCATGAGTCCACACATAAACTGGCTTTCGTAGCATTTTGGCTTTAATCAAGAATAACCACGTACTAATACTACGCACATCACCAAGTGCTATGAAACTGTCATATTTCTTCTTCAGTAATCTGAGGGCTCCATGCTGATAAGAAAAGTTATGCCAGTGCCATGTCTTCAATTCTTTGACAGGTCCTTTCAAGATGTTATAATCAATCAATTTCATCTGCTCAAAGGGCTCACTGAAGAAAAAAGACGTTTCATAACTATCATCTATCAACTTGAAGATTGATGCTCTATAATGTGATGCTGTATTTGAGATAAAACAGAGTTTCATCATTAATAAAGATTATTTGAAAGAATCTTTCCAAAAATTAGATGTGTTCCTCAAATCCACGGAAATGGACATTCAGCTCGTGGAGGTGCTCCAGGAGTGTTCCAAGAGGTGTACCTGCAGTCATCTTAGCAAAAGCATTGACATCCTTGGGAAAGCACTTGCCGCCATAGCCAAATTTACCATCGGGACCAGGAACATAAGTATGGGTATCGTTGATATAACCAGAGAGGAGCATACCTGTATGCACCTTGCGCCAGTCACCCCCCATTTGCTCACAATATTCTCGGCAAGCGTTGAAGTAGGTTACCTTGTAAGCTCCAAAGACATTATGCATGTACTTGGTGAGTTCAGCCTCCAGAGGGGTCATAACAGTGAATTTCTTACCAACAAAAATCTTAGTCAGCAGTTCGTGTGCACCAGTGAACACCATTGTCTGCTTCTTGAAATCCTCGATATGGGTGCGTTCTGTTAAGAACTCTGGCATATAATGTACCTTATGTCCTGTTTCCTTTGAAAGCCTATCACTTGTACCAGGGAGAATGGTAGTACGAACGAATACAGGTACATCAGGAAGTTTCGTGATAAGCTCTTTCATCAGCGTCAAATCCTGAGTTCCGTCATCTTCTGTAGGAACATGAATCTGAAGAAATGCAATATCAATATTGCTCAGATCATCGTTGTAGCCCTTATAAGGGTCGCTGATGAAAAGTTTGCACTCTGGGTTGTTGTGTTCCAACCAATCTTTTAAGGCTCCGCCAACGAAGCCACATCCGATAATTCCAACGTTAATCATTTTTCTTCTTATTTAATTCAATTTTTCAATGTTGTTGATTTGGAATCTAATAAGATTCCCAAAATTTGGATAAATAAAATGCAGAATTTGTCAACTATTTATTCTTCCTAAACAGACCTGTAGCAATCTCTCTCATTCTTTCTAACACCACATAGATAGGCGATTTTAACACATAACTATCAATTAGTGTCCCACCGAACGAGAGCTTAAACTGGCCAATTGAGTATTTAGGATTTTCAGGGTCAGTGCAGATACCACTCCAGTCGTATGTTTCTATCCCAATTGATTTAAAATATTCAAAATCTTTATAATGAAGGAAGCGATTGCCCCATCCAATCATTTTCTTATCAACATCTGCATCAAGTCTCGGAGAACACGAGAATAGCAAGAATGCCAGTTTCTGTTCCATATTGACTACTGTTGCATGCATCGCAAGAGTAATACCGTTATGAGTCGCTTTTGTGATGATAGTTTTGTCGTATTTCGTTAGCCGCTGAAGATTAACTCTATCTTCCAAGCCCTTGCTCTCAGCGAAGGCATTATAATAGGGTACAAATTCATCAAAGGATATGTTTGCCTCAAACTCAATCCCCTCTCTTTCTGCTCTCCTTATTTCATTTCGCGTATTGCTCTTCATAGATCCCAAGATCTCTTCTAAGCTAATACTCAAATCAGAGACTGCAGAATGACCATGGGTTACACTGTAATAAAAAGGAATATGCTTAATATCTCCTCTATAGCCAGCATAAAACACTGCATGCCATAAATCTGACAATGGCAATTTGTCTGCAAATAGACGTTGAATATGGGTTTTGTTCTTGATTTCTATCATATTGTATTATAATTTATTAGTTTTGAATCAAATAATTTTTCCACATCTGTATTCAACAGCAGTGACTCCTCTCTCTCATTACGACCTCCAGGGTGACACATCAACTCAACGACATCCCCGCTTTTATAAAATGTCTTATTATCTTCGCCATAACGACAGAAGTCTTCAAAACTGGTAAACCAGTCTGTAAAGACAGCCTTTCCATCCTGTAGGCGAATAATATCCTTCCACCTGTCACGCAACACACGATTTATTGTCAATGGCATGTAATTTCTATATGTTCGGATTTTGTGCACGCCTATCGTTTTGCACAACTTAGGCAAAATCGGGAACATGAAGACACTTTGATGGATAAAGTGGTGGCCATCGATATGTGATATCTTAACGCCTGAATCACGCAGTCGTGTGGCCTGTGCCATAACCTCTTTGTAAATCTCTTCACGTACGCTCTTTGCAAGATATTTCCTGCGGAATGGCTGAGCATTAAAGATAACATTCCCTTCTTTTTCCTGATAAAAGCCTGTATCTATGAGTAGTTGGCTTTTTCGCAATGGTGAACCTTCTGTCAAGTTAATATGAAAACCGAATGAAACAGAACCAGCATATTGATTATATAGTCGTAGCGCACCTTCATAGTCATTCATATTGGCCATGATTGTAGTGCTGGAAATACGCCCTTTGACGATGGCATGTTCAATATGTTGATTCACGTGTTGTGAATAACCACAATCGTCTGCATTGATAATTATCTTTGCCATGCATTTATAATCTTATCCACATTAACATAATAAAGTTGTCTTGTCCCTTCATGAATAGAATCAAAAAAGGCCTTGTCGCCTTTCGAGTTCCAGCGTGGGTGTAAATCGCAATGGAGTCCACTTCTTGTGAAACTTAGTTCCTCAGGACTTACCATCTCTATCACGTTTTTATCCATACCCTCAAAGTACTTCTCAAGTTGGCTCATATCTGGTTTATCATCTATTTTCCTAAATCTGCCAAGATTAACGCGAATGTCTTTGGGGAAGTTATACAGCATCAAATCACGGTAACCATTTTCATCGGGGTATGTATCATTAATACACCAATCATTGTTGGCAGGGTTAGTCATCGGGTGTCCGTCTAAAGGAATGATATCTTGTGCGAATGGTGCTATGGTCGGTTTAATCTCATCACTAATCATAAGGAAAGACTTTCCGAAGTTATTTCCGCGATTAGCACCGAGGACTATTTTAACCATTTTACGAGCCAATTTCAATGGCGTTGCCATCAAAGGGCTTGACATGATTGGGTTAGATAAAAGGCGACTATTTTGAATACCCTCTATCATGCTCCCGGCTCTTCCATAAATGTAAATGTGGTTATCATCCTTCCAGTCATAATGGCTCAGATAACCTTGGGCCAAACACCTAAGATTATCACCATTTGCATCCACTGTCATCAATCTATCCATCATACCACCGCCAGGGAAATTATAACGATGCAAGAATGCCAGTCGAGTAGAAGAAGGATTAACACACAAATGAGTTAAATAATGATGAGTACTTGTTATAACATTCTTTGCATCACATTCTGCTGCCTGTCTTACGGAAACAAGCAGCTTTACTTCCTTGGTCTGCAAATCCATGACGGTAATACCGGAATCAGTAGGCGCATAGTCATTTTTGCCCTTATCGTCTATCCCATTATAACCATAAACACCCAAGCGATACAGGCGGGCATAATCTAAGCCGTATGCATACCTGCCATCTTTTGAAAGCATATGTGTTGTTGCAGGGAAACAGTCAAACAATTTATTCGTGTCTGCATCATACAGATTGGTACCCCACACATCTCCCACACGATTGTTGACTGTAAACAAATTGGTATCACCAACCCACTGCTGACGAGCACCTTGTGGATAGTTCAATGCGGTGGTTTCACCGACCTTCACAAACTGTCCATTCTCAACATACCCCACACCAAACTCCTCGCCTGGTAATGGTGGTCTATTGATAGTATCCACTTCGAGACACAAATACTTGGTGTCTGCCTTATTCGAAATAAGCAAATCATGAAAGCCAAACAAATGATGCTTTGGCCCATGTGTAAGTCTTTCCACTTTACAATCTATTGTTCTATTTTCGCCCATACTACTTCTTTATTGAATTCAAAAAAACGTCAAGTTTCTTACCTGTACCTTCAATAGTGTATTCATTCAGCACTATCTTTTGGAGTTCTAACGCAAGTTGTACCCGCTCATCATAATGAGCAATCACATCCTCTACGGCAGCGGCAATAGCTTCTGGCTGCTCACTATCATAATAGGTAATGTGACGGTTGTACTCTTCATCCAACTTACCGATTTCACTGCTTACAATGGGTCTGCCCGTAGAAGCATACTCCATCATCTTGAACGGGAATCCAGCTGCTTGCGCTCCCACGCCCATACTGCGAGTGGTATTGATAAGGATATCCGCTTCCCTATCTAATGTCTTGATAAGTTCTGCGTGCTCCATATAGCCATTGAAATGGAACTCATGTTTTGCAGGCACCTCCGCTATCAACTTTTTTAGATTCTCATCCAAATTGCAGTTTCCGTAAACCGACACTATGCAAGGAGTCTTAATATAGGTCATTGCCTTCACAAGCAAGTCCCCGCCTTTACTGTAATGAATACCACCCGTGAGGATGATATGCACTTTCTTTCCTTCCTCCAGCCTGTTCACCCGTGAAGACACAGTGTTGATGACATCCTCATTCACGATACCGGGTGTAAGCACGCTATACTTCAATGTGTCTTTCAACTGTAAGCCTAAACATACAGCCATTACACCATCAGTTCGCTTCATCAGGTAATTGTACAATCTAGTCTTATAACCTTCCATACTGTTCTTTTCTCCGACAAGAGCCTTGTTGAAGATATTGTCCTCATATTCTATCACCCTCTTTGCATGTTTAAATGCTCCTATGGAAAGGGCTGCTCCAAGTGTGATGTTGTAGTAAAGGAACACATCATAGTTCTTCGCTTCTTTTCTCAAAGCCCTCGATGTCAACCATTCGTTAATGGGTGAACAACGACGGTAGGAGACACACCTGCCATACTTAATGGTCAGTCGTCCTTCAGGATAGTCTTCATACTCTGTGAAAGGAGCAATCACTTGATTCGCCACAGTAAGACCTGGACTAAATATTGTTACTTCATGACCAGCCGACATCAAAGCGCGAGCAAGTCCAAGTGTTTTGAATGGACCAGATAGTGCAAATTGTTTTCCTTTGCAATACTTTTCAGTAAATTCTTTGCCTATGTAAGCAGATAGATATAATATTTTCATAGCATCATTTTTTTGATTTCACTAAAAATTATTACTTTTCATTATAACAGGAAATCTTATAAATGGAACAGCGAGGAATAATGGATACATAAGAAAGCATTCACCTTGAAGTAATAGCACAATGACTACAATGAAGGTCAATATCCATTTTTTGCCAATGCTTTTTACACCATTTACAAAAACCATTAAATAGTAATATATTGTACCTATGATACCGACGGAAGCCAAATACCACATAAAGCCATTCCCTCCTGTATTCAATTCTGATGTGTACGATATACCTATTAATATATTATCTAATAATAAATCGGCATACCGCAAATACGAATTCAGGCGTCCTTCTTCCGAAAGACCTTTATCCGCTTCCCAATTCAATTTCTCTTGTAAAAAATCCAACTGATAATAGTAATAAGATGCAATAATCAAAAAAAAGAACAACAAGGGGATTCTAAGTCCTTTATACTTATCGATGCCATTAATAAAAAATATAACTAGAAAGAAAAAAACTATATAGGCTGTTGTACTATATGTTGTCAATAAAGCAATAATTATTATTACGGTTTTAATTTTTTCAGTCCAAAATTGTTTTGAGAGAATCATAAAAAATATAGCCAAGTTAAGATATCCCCCAAAAGCTCCAGGTTCCCAAAACATACCGGAATTACGATGAATAAATTCACCAGACCAATCATTAAACAATTGTGTATATACTACTATGGAATTTGCGATTTGAGCCAATGGGATTCCCGGAATTAAGCCAACGAATGTATTATACAAATAGCCCAATAAGCTTATCGCAGCAATGATTGACATTAAATTTACATAATAATATATAAATTTCCTGTCCAGGATCATAAAAAAAAGAAATCCTACCCACATTTTCAAAACAACAAACACCGTTGAACTCATTTCAAAGTCGGGCACCGTTGTTGCTTGTAAAACATAAATGATTATATAGAGTAAAATATAATTTAAAAATAAGGTTATATTGTGAGAAATTCTTTTAAAATACAATAATGGAAATAATAGAGAAATAATGATTATTAATGATTTATTTACCGAATCTTGAGCAACAAAAAAGGGGTTCCCGCTCAAGCTTAACAATAAAAATGTCAGCAAATATCCTTTATAAGATAATTTTTCTTTGCTTGCCGTTAATAAAGAAAGGATTTTTATCATGGTGATGTAAAATCAAAAGATGCAAAAAAACATTTTATAATAACTCTGTTACTTCTTTTGGTAAAGGAATATTGTTTTTATGATTGTCGATACATGCCTTATATACAGCGACATACCATTTTGCTATTTCTTTATTTGATTGAACCTCCAACCTTGTTTGAATCGCATTCTCCCGTAGAGTTTCCGCCAACTGATCATCATTTAAAAGTTTTTGAATGTTGTCAGCAAGTGCTTGGTGGTCTCCAATTGGTGATATCAAGGCATTAAGGCGACTAACATTCAACT
>Ga0247608_10004269_pt1 | contig 16111 bp, 9 predicted proteins | sample 176DNAGHGlowgp2_FD_193490 | JGI IMG/M metagenome (GOLD analysis project Ga0247608, IMG submission 193490) | Sheep rumen microbial communities from Palmerston North, Manawatu-Wanganui, New Zealand - 1766 DNA GHGlow gp2 | ecosystem: Host-associated > Mammals > Digestive system > Stomach > Rumen ... | reverse complement strand
GACCAGTCCTGCGAACATCGCTCCCATGAATTTTTATGCGGCAGATGAAGAAGTGGAACGCATGGATGTGATAGTTAAGGGAAGCAAAGGAGGCGAGATTCATGCAAATGGCAAATGGGCTGCTTTCGACCTTGATGAATGGCGAGAACTCACACGGAAGAATGTTGGTGGCGAGATTCGTTTCAAGGTTTGCATGTTGAAAAACGGACAATGGACAGAATATCAGACATTTGTCATGTATGTCAGTTCTTGTCCATTGGATGACTACGGTATAACATACCGACGCATTCCACCTGGCTATGAAGTGGGTGGAAACATTGGCATCTACCAAAGGGATTTACATTCGTTCAAGGAAACTGCTATATTGAAAGAATCAGCTGTGCCAGGACAATGCATGAACTGCCATACGGCAAACCGTACCGACCCAAAGCAATTCTATTTGCATTTGCGTGGCTCTCATGGAGGAACGGTCATTCAGCAAAACGGGCAACGCAGATGGTTGGAAACCAAAACGAGCGAAACCATTGGTGCCACAGCACATGGATGCTGGCATCCCGATGGACGTTACATCGCTTTTTCTCTCAGCCCTGTTGCACAGGCGTTCTATGTTGGCACGGAGCGATTGATAGAACCGTTCGACTTGAAGTCGGACATGCTGATGCTGGATGTGAAAACCAACGAACTCATTCGCACTCCCCTGTTGGAAACGGAGGATTACGAAACTTTCCCCAACTTCTCTGCCGATGGTAAAAAAATATTTTTCTGCTCTGCCAAATATTACAAAGTACCAGCTTCCGTCGATAGCATTCGCTACAGCATTTGCACAATTGATTTTGACACCAATACAGGAACTTGGGGCACACAGATTGACACTTTGCTCAATGCGCAAGAAGCGGGAAAGAGCTTCACGTTTCCTCGTGCCTCCTACGATGGCAAATGGCTGATGTACTGTCAAACGGATTTCGGCATGTTTCCAGTGGATCATCACGAAGGCGACCTTTGGCTAATGGATTTGCAAACAGGACACACAAGATGCTTGCATGAAGTGAATTCCGACGATGCAGAAAGCTACCACAGTTGGAGCAGCAATTCGCATTGGTTCGTGTTCACGAGTCGTCGAAGCGATGGCATGTACACTCAGCTCTACCTGTCGTGTATCGATGAGAACGGCAAGGTGGGCAAACCTTTTCTTCTACCACAAAAAAACCCAAGGAAATACTATATGGAAATGTTTGATGCCTATAATTGTCCTGATTTCACGAAGACGAAAGTGGATTTCAACATACGTGAGATAAGGCAAGAAGTGTTTTCAGACAAACGCATTCAAGTGAAAATTCAATAAAACAAATATGAAGAAAATACTGATTTTCAGTTCGATAGTGGCTTTGGCACTATCCATCAATAGTTGTCAAAAGAACATGCAACCAACTCATGCATGCCACATCACAGGCGAAGTAAACGACACCGCTTTAGAAGGCGTGAAAATCTTCTTGGTACCATATTTTGGACCTAAGGATGCAGCCCACGTGGATTCCATCGAAATCAAAGACGGAAAATTCGAGTTTAGCACCGACACGCTCATGTTAGCTCAGATTTTGGTGGATTACCACAATCGCATGAACACACAGCCGCTGCTCGTTGTGACTGAACCAGGAGATGTGAAGGTGAAGATTGGGCTTGACAGTTCTGCATCTGGAACTGAGCAAAACGACATCCTTCAGAGCTGGAAAATTCGCACGGAGCAACACAATACGCAATACACGCGTATGAACAGAACGGCAAGAGAAGCAGAAAAAGCTGGAGACAGCATCACCTACAAGACATTCAAGGCGAAAGCCGACAGCGTTCATCTCAAGCACAAGCAATACACTCGCGAACTTGCCAGCAGTCTGAAGGAAGGTGTTCTTCATGATTTTCTGAAGGAACTCTTCCCACTGACCTACACCCGCAAATATCCTGATGGCAAAGAAGTGGTGTTTGATGCTGACACCAACCAACCCATTGAAGAATGAGCACTATGACATCAGCAAAAACAAACGATAGCACCAAACGCTGGTTGTGGATTCCATCATGTATTCTTACCATCGGCACATTCCTCTTCTGGCGACTCCTCTATCCCCATGCACTCACCTATCACGAACAATTCCAACTGTTCCTCTGGGATGATGACTACTTCATGGGAAGGATAGCAGAGCCAGGAGGGTTGGCACGTTGGGTGGCAGAATGCTTGGTGCAGTTCTACAACAACGTAACGGTCGGTGCCATCATCATTGCATTGCTATATCTGCTCATTCTGATTATCGTCGCATTACTCATCAAGCGGAATGTTGCAACTCTCCCTTCCTCCTGCCAATGGACAACATTCCTCGTTTGGAGTTTTCTACCCGTATTAGCACTTGGGTATCTGATGGGAGACGAAAACACCATGCTCACTTTTCCCGTTTCGCTTCTCATGGCTTTAGTCGCGATGTGGGCATACACCTACACACGTGCATGGTGGAACCAACGCTTTGCCTTTCCCATCATCATGTCCGTAGCACTCTATTGGATAGCAGGTCCCGTGGTACTGATGCTCTCCGTCTTCATGTCGCTCTTTCCAGTCGGGAAACAATGGTTGAAAGCCAAAGGTCAAAAGCCTGAAAGTGAAGCGTGGAGCGTGGAGCGTGAAGCGATAAGAGTGAAAAGTGAAAAACGAAAAGTGAAAAATGCCATCCGACTCAATCGCTTCACGTTCCACACTTCACGCTCCACGTTCAATTTTTCACCTTTAACTTTTTACTCTTCACGCTTCCTGCTCCATGCCCTCTTTTGCATCGCCTTGGGCATCGTTCTCATTCTCTTCTCTGCATGCATCCTCCCGTTCACCACAGCTCGCCTCTTCCGTGGCATAGACTACTATCGCTATCCCTTACTCATGCCCTATCTGATGATGGCTGTGATGGCTTTGTGTGTGTTCGTTCCGTTGCTTCCTACTGCACTACGCCATTGGTCCGCAAAGGCATCGCAACGCTTTTCTTTAGCCAGTGCCACTTTACTCATACTCTGTGCCTTGGTACTCAGTCCCAAAGCATACGACACAAAAACCTACGAGCTAATTCGATACGACTACCTCGTGCGCACACAGCAATGGGGGAAAGTGATTGAATGGGCGGAAAAGCACCATCCCGACCTGCCCATGAGTGTATGTGCTACCAACTTGGCTCTCGCACAAACCAACCAATTGGGCGAACGTGCCTTCCAGTTCTTCCAGAAAGGCAGCGAAGGACTACTTCCTCACTTCGAGCGTAGTTTCATGTCGCCCCTCATCACCTCCGAGGCTTACTTCCATTTGGGACTTGTGAACTCAGCTCAGCGACTGACGTTTGAATGTATGGAGGCGATACCTAATTATAATAAAAGTGTGCGCGCCATGAAACGCCTGGCGGAAACGAATCTCATCAACGGACAGTATGCCGTGGCGCAGAAATATCTTGACATCCTCAAGAAAACCACTTTCTACAGCAAATGGGCTAAGCAGACGGAAACGCTGATTGGCAACGAGCAAGCCATCAATAACCACCCACTCTATGGTGAGAAACGACGCTCACACCTTCAGGAGGATTTCCTCTTCAGCGAGACGGAGCTTGACAAGATTATGGGGAAACTCTTCCTGCAAAATCCTGAAAACTCTTTAGCGATGCAATATCTGATGCTTTATCCATTGTTGGACAAGGACATACACAAATTCATGCAATACATGAATGTCATTCAACAGAAGCAAACTTACATGCCTACCTTGGCACAGCAGGGTGTTGCCATCGCTTACATGCAACAACGTCAACAGCCTCCTCAAGGACTGCTCAGCGACATCATCCTTCAGCAGTGCAACGATTTCTCGCAGACTCTCTCACTGGGAGGCAAGGACTCTCCTACACTGGATAGATTCAAAGGAACGCTGTGGTATTACCTTGTGAAGTAACGTGAAACGAGAAATGTTTAGTGTTTAGGGTTTAGTGTTTAGAGTAACCTCGTTAAACATTAAACTTTAAACTTTAAACGTAAAATTTTTAACGTTAAACTTTAAAATGAAACTATATATTTTAGCCATATCCACAATCTTGTGCATTAGTTGCTCAAATGCACCAGAAAACGTGCAGAAGATGGATGCTGTGCCACACATATTTCCCGATTATATCGGCGTAACTATCCCCGTAGGCATAGCTCCGCTCAACTTCTCTGTGGAAGGAAACAACGTGGAAAGAGTGGATGTGACGGTAACGGGAAGCAATGGTGAAACCCTGCATACAAACGGAAAAACGGCACAGTTCGACATCGATGATTGGCACCAGTTGCTGGAACAAAACAAAGGAAGCAAACTAAATGTAACGGTCAGCGCCAAGGAAAATGGTAAATGGAAACAATATAAAGACTTCACCATTTCCGTCAGTTCCCTGCCACTCGACGAATGGGGACTCACCTATCGCCGTATCGCACCAGGCTACGAAGTATATAGCCATATGGGGCTCTACCAGCGCGACCTGTCCAACTTCAACGAACACACCATCATCGACAACACGCAAGTGCCTGGAGCCTGCTACAACTGCCACACAGCCAATCGCACAAACCCCGAACAGATGGTGTTCCATGTGAGAGGAGAAAACGGAGCTACTGTCATGCAAATCAACGGCAAGCGCGAAATCCTCAAGGCATCGAACGAAACGCTTGGCGGTTCAATGGTCTATCCCTATTGGCACCCATCGGGTGAATACTGTGCTTTTTCCACCAACACCACCCGACAGAGTTTTCATGTAGTGCCCGACGAGCGAATCGAAGTGTTCGACCTTGCCAGCGACATCCTCGTCTATCATCCCAAGACTCACGCCATCCTTTCCGACACACTCATTTCCCGTCCCGACTGGAGCGAGAATACTCCCGTCTTCTCCCCAGATGGGAAAACACTTTATTTCATGACTTGCAAGCAGCAAGACTACCCACAGCATTTCAAGGACGAGAAATACAACCTCTGCAAAATCAGTTTCGACCCAGCCACAGGGCAATTCGGCAACCACGTTGACACCGTTTTCAACGCCATCAGCATGGGAAAGAGCCTCACCTGGCCGCGTCCTTCCTACGATGGCAAATACCTGTTGTTCACCCTCATGGACTACGGCTACTTCTCCATCTGGCACCAGGAAAGCGAACAATGGCTTATGGACCTCAACACAGGGGAATCACGAAACTTATCAGAAATCAACAGCGATGGCGCCGACAGCTACCACAATTGGAGTGCCAACAGCCATTGGATAGTCTTCACCAGTCGCCGCGATGACGGACTTTACACTCGCCTCTATCTCAGTTCGATTGACAAAAACGGGCGTTTCTCCAAACCCTTCCTCCTACCACAAAAGAATCCGAAGGAATACTACAGCGAAACCCTCTATTCCTTCAACACTCCTGACTTCACATCCACACGCGTCTCTTTCGACAGCCATCTCGCTGCACAAGAAATCCTATCACCACGCAGAGTGGAAACCAAAGTTCGGTGACGAACTGTAATAATAAAATGAAGAATGAAAAATGAAGAATGAAGAATGAAAAATGAATAATGCATTTTACTCTGCTCATTGGTAATGTAATTATCATTCTTCATTCGGAGCGAAGCGACCATTCTTCATTCTTCTTTTAACTTCAGCGCAGCGGCCACATCCTCAGCCGTGAAGTTCATCCTTTTCGAACCCAAGTCGGGCACATTAAAGCTCTTCAGGCAGTGGTCGTAGAAACTTGGATATTTCTGAGGCAAGCAGAAAGGTTTGTGAGCCTTGCCGTGCCTGTCGATATAGCAAAAATAAGGCTTACCGTACAAACCGTCATCACGCTTCGACGCAAACACAAACCAACGACTATTGCTGCTCCAAGAATGATACGTGTCGCTCATGTCACTGTTTACAATAGCAAGCGAATCAACACGCCCTGTCTGCAAATCAAGCAGACGCTGGTCTGACTCACGATGCCAGATGGGGAAAGTGCCGTATTCAGCCACCGTATAGAGCAAATAGCGACCGTCAGGACTCACCCTCGGATGGCACACACTCCCCTTCTCACCCACTGCCTTAACAATCGTGTCAACCCGCTCGATAAAAGAACCCGTACCCTCGTCGAAACCGATGCGGCAGAGGCTGTACTGCAATGACTTGATTTGAGACGGTAGTTCCACACGTGGAGCCGAACAGAAATAAATCGACTTTCCATCAGGAGAGAACGCAGGGAAAGTCTCGAACGCCATGCTGTCTGCCAACAAGGTCGAACTGATGACTCGCTCCTCCTGCAAGTCATACACATACACATCCGACACCGCGTCGAACACTTCCAAACGTTTCTCGCTCCGAGCATGGAAAGCAGGAATGATGACATTCGTGGAGAAACAGACATACCTACCCGAAGGCGAGAAAGTGAAATACACACTACTACCCGTCGGGCTCTGGATATCCAATTTGCGCAACACACCACTCTCATTGAGAATCGCACCGCCACCTTCACCCCTCACGTACATCATCGAGCGTTCCGGATGCTCCACCGAATGAGTATGGCAGTTCATGCAGCGATTCCCCACCACCTTATAAGAACACAGATTGCGCTCCTCGAAATTCTCCACGCAACGCTCACGTATTTCCAAATGGCTGAACACCTCATAGTCAGGCTCAATCAGGCGATAACTCAAGTAAGCATCCACCTCGTCTGCCACCACATGCCAAGAAAAAGGCAAGTATTCCGTCCAAGCACCCGTATTCGCATCACGAGCCGTCACCGTCACTTTCGCCTCCTTCCCTGTCGCCACCTGCATGAACGCCCTCCATTCATCTAATGGGAAACAGATTTCGTTGCCACGTCCCCCTGCTACCATCTCATAGTCCCCACATTCCACCCGTGCCTCCACAGCATCCACATCGCCCCTCACTAAGAAATTGAGAGGAGCAATGTTCCGAGGAATCGTCACATCCGCATAGTCAGGATAAACAGGAGCCAACACCTCTAACTTCCTCACATCCTCTGGACGGGGCGTACAAGCCACACACAGGATTGCACAGAATACGATAAAACAGATATTTTTTTTCATCATAATAATTACACTAAATGATTAGACACCTCCAGCCCAAGACCCACCCCAGAAGACCCTCCCCCAGCCCTCCCTGTGAGGGAGGGAGTGGTCACCCGGCTTGAAAGTGAAAAGTTGAAAGTTAAAAATGCCGTCCGGTTTGTTTGCGAATTTTTCACTTTTCGTTTTTCACTTTTCCCTCCCTCACAAGGAGGGCTGGGGGAGGGTCTATAGTTGGGGTGGGTCTTGGGTCTTCTGGGGAGGGTCTATATTATCAAAATAGTACCAATACGTGTTCTTCCATTTGGCAGCAGCAGGAGTACCGCGTACAGCATTGTAAGCATTGAAGTCCACCAGCTGCTGCTCATCTACAATGTAGCTCAGCATCTCCTCTCGCGACGCACGATTGCTCGCCAACCATGCCAGGAGAGCCTGCTGATAAAGCGGACAGACGCGAGGACGCCCACGATTCATGCAATACCTGTCGTAGAACAACTTGAACATCGCCACATTCCCCTGCACCAGCTCATGGCAAAGTAAATAATCCAGCGCTATTTCATTCCCTGCGTTGCTGTCTAATAACTCCGTCAGGATGGTACGTGCATCGTCGCCTACACGCAGGGTGTCAGCCCTGTTCACAAACGCCCTCTTCCGCGCATAGAGAGGATTCTTGCGAGCCTCCCTCGCCCACTCCTTGTAAGCGAGCGTATGATCCAGCAGACGCAAGTACTTCTCTGCCGCAGCAGAATCACCACTCACCAAGTTGCACTCAGCCAGCCGCTTCACCATCCGCACATTGCGGTTCGCCCGCGTGAACACACAGCCCATCATCGCAGCACGTTCAGCGTATGTCATGTCCCCCAGCTCATAGTAAAGCTCGTTCATCACGCGGATGATTGTAACAGGCGTTTCAGGACCAATCCTCCACAGCGTGCCCAACTCCACAGGGCGCTTCAGCAGCAAGCCCTCAGGCAAGCGACCCATCCGCGCATTCGCCAAGTTATAGTAGAAACCCGACACAGCCAAGTCCGCGCCATCCCCCGTTGCCAGCTCAACCACGCGTTCGTCGTGCCCGAAGTAGAACTCATTGTCCAAAGCCAAGTAGCGTTCCACCTCCATCTCTGGCATACGCCACCGTCCCCTCTCCGGCAAACCCAGCAACGCATACGCCAAGACAAAAGCAACAGGCAGCAGGCACCGCCGCAGCCAACGCCTGCGCAGCGGCAATAGCGTCATCAGCCACCACACAAGCGCATAGCCCAACAGCGACACCGTACACCACAACGGATAAGCATACCACAGATGCCGCCAACCCTCCAACGTCATCACCACCATCCCCATCGCCACCGCACCCACGCGGCACACACCCTCGCCCTCCAGGGCGCGACGCACCACGTCGCCCAACAGCAGCAGGCAAAGCGTCAGCAAAAGCGCACCAGCATAGAGGTAATAATAGAACTGCGTGAGGAAGTCACCCACCCAGCGAGCCAGCCAGCCGGCACCCTCCATCCTGTATCGGTGCCACTCGTCCCATGTGAATACAAACAACTGGTTCTGCTCCTTATAAAAAAAATGGTAAGGATAACAGAACTCCAAGAACGCCCAGCAGCCTACGCCCCACAGTCCAACGAGCAAGAAGCAACCATATTTTCGAAAAAAATCTTTCATCTATCCCATCTGCCATTCCTTCATGAAACGACCCCGCAAAGATAAGAAAATAAATACGAAAAATGAAAAAAAGAGCCAACAAGCTTTGGCTTAGCATAGTCAAAGGACACACAGGAGCCACAAATTACGTTTTTATAGATTTTTAGATAATCTGAAAGATTTAGCTACGCCGAGCTAAGGTTAATGACAAAAAAAGAAATAATTTGTTGACTGAACAGAATTTTTTTTTTAATTTTGCACATCCTTATTATATTATTCTACTTAGGTTTTAGTAAAAAAATCACCCCAAAGGTAGCAAGCCAACACCGTTTATGAAGACTCCGAATTTTTTCCGTCCTTCGCGCTCTATCGCTACGCGCCTGACATGGCGCATCTTGATTACGCTGTTTATCATCTTCCTCATCCTCTCTATCCTGTTTTTCGTCATCCTCTTCTTCGTGGGTTTCGTGATGCTGTCAGGCCTGTTCTACACGCAGATGAGCGTGACGGAGGAGAAGGTGAACAATATCTTCACTGAGGTTGAGATTGCCACGTCGAACAACATTCCCGAGGCGGAGGAGAGCATCGAGAGTAGCGGGAAGGAATATTTCGCCATTGAGCGGCTGCTGCAGCTGAACCCGAACATAGTGGGGGCTGCCATCGCGCTCAACCCCGAGGTGGAGCCAAGGAAAGGGCATCTGTTCGCTCCTTACGCTTACCACGACAGCCTTGGTATCCACAGCAAGCGACTGGACACGGATGAGTATGACTATGTTCACAAGGAGTGGTTCACGAAGCCGCTGGAGATGGGCAAGGGCATCTGGACGGAGCCATATGTCGATGAGGGCGGCGGAAACATCAGGATGACGACTTACTCATTGCCACTGCTGAACCAGAAGGGGGATTTGTTCGCTGTGCTGACGGCCGACTTGTCGTTGGACAAGCTGACGGAGCTGGTGGTGAAGATGGACAGCATCAACAACGAGGACTTCGACTTGAGCCTTGAGGAGAACAAGGTGGGGCGGTCGCGCACGTTCATCGTCACGCCAAAGGGCGCATTCATCGTGCATCCCGACCACAAGCTGGCCAGCAATGAACTGGTGGGCGACTACTTCAAGAGGATTTCGAAGTCGGAGGATATGGCTAAGAGGTTGATGAAGAGCTTTTTCTCGGGCGAACGTGACTATGAGGTTTTTGCGGACAAGGACAAGAACTTTTTCTTGGCATTCTATGTTCCCATCGAACGAACCGGATGGACGGCGGTGACGATTGTACCGTTCGGCGACATCCTGCCGCCTGTGTATTTCTTCATCAAGCTGGTCATCATCATTCTGGTGATTGGCATGATCATCATTTCCTTGGTGGCGAGGAAGAACATCCACAGCATCACGAAACCACTGCGCTTGTTTGCGGAGTCAGCGATGGAAATATCGAACGGCCATCTTGACACACCACTGCCCGTGATTAAGACGAAAGACGAGATGCTGGTGCTGCACGACTCGTTCGAAACGATGCAGCACTCGCTTGCCACGCAGATTGAGCAAATCAAGAAGGTGAACGAGGAGAAGGGTCGCATCGAGGGTGAACTGCTCATTGCCCGCAACATCCAGATGGCGATGATTCCGAAGACATTTCCTGCCTTCCCCGACAGGAAGGACATCGACATCTATGCGCTGCTGGCACCTGCGAAGGAGGTGGGCGGCGACCTCTACGACTTCCTGGTGCGCAATGAGAAGCTGTACTTCTGTGTAGGCGACGTGTCGGGCAAGGGTGTTCCTGCCTCGATGGTGATGGCGGTGACTCGTGCCCTGTTCCGCACGGCTACGGCTCACGAGAGCAACCCAGGCAGGATGGTGGGGGAAATCAATGACATGATGGTGGAGGACAACGACTCCTTCATGTTTGTCACACTGTTCGTGGGTGTCCTCGATTTGCCTACGGGCCGTCTGCGCTATTGCAACGGTGGGCACAACGCTCCAGTACTGATAGACGGCTCGGAGGTGGAACTACTGCCATGCGACGCGAACTTGCCTGTGGGTATCATGGCGGGTAGGCATTTCACGACTCAAGAGATTGTGGTGCGTCCCGACACGACGCTGTTCCTCTACACGGACGGCGTGACAGAGGCTGAGAACGTGGGATTCGAGCAGTTCCAGGAGGAAAGGATGTTGGACGTGGCGAGACAATCAGAACGGAAGCCGAAGGTTCTCATCGAGCGGATGAAGAAGGCCATTCAGGAGTTTGTAGGCGAGGCTGAGCAGAACGACGACATGACGATGCTTGCCATCCAGTACACGAAGGAGCAGGAGCAGAACGAATGGCTGTCGAGAGAGATTACTCTGCCGAACGACGTGGAGAGGGTGCCTGAGCTATCGATGTTCGTGGAAGATGTGTGCGAGGAAGTGGGGATGGACATGGGAGAGGTGATGAGCATGAATCTTGCCATCGAAGAGGCTGTGGTGAACGTGATGAGCTATGCATATCCGAAGGGTACGGAGGGGAATGTATTCATTGAGGCCAAAGCCAACAACGAATGCCTGAAATTCATCATCTCGGACTGGGGAAAGCCTTTCGACCCTACGGTGAAAGAAGACATCGACATCACGCTGCCTGCAGAGGAACGTCTCATCGGCGGTCTGGGCATCCACATCGTGCGACAGACAATGGACAGCATCAATTATGAGCGCACTGACGGTAAGAATGTGCTGACCCTGATAAAAAAAGTAAAGAAAGAAGAATAGACTAAGGAACAATGAAATAATAACTTGGTATAAATGACATGTTTTTTTAGGAAAGAAATTAAAATAATTATTATAATTACTCCAAAAATTAGGTGTTGTTTATAGTCAGTTCGGTATAAGGAGTCGCTTCGCGAGTTATCGAGTTTACTCGCTTTGCTCGCAAAGAAATCTCACAAATCTTCTCAAATCTTACAAATATGAATGAGATTTTGAATAGATTTGTATGATTTCTGCCTCATAGAGGCACTACAAAAGAACATATTTTGTTATATCGAACTCACGTCGTTTAAAACAAAAAACTATATATTTCTGAAAAAATTATTCTAATTATTTTAATTTCTTTCCTAAAAAAACGTACCAACTTATTTTTAACGATTACAAAAAGCACATGACAGACATTATACTATCAAGTTTCATCAGCCTTTTTGCACTGTTTGGAAAGGTGGAGCAGGTGGACGAGGAACGGGCTAAGAAGATGCTTGCCAACTACCTGCGCAGGCACTTTGGCATCCGAAATACAGACCTCTACTTGGACTTGTACAGCGACATGCGTCTTGCCTACGAAATGACGGACAATCTGGACAGTGAAAAGACTGTGGGAGTCATCTGCTCATCACTGCATGGCAAGATTCAAGCTCGTGAGGAAGCCCTGTTGCTGTTGCGTGTGATGGAGTTCTGTGGATGTAACGACTCGACTGACAACACAATGTTTCAGACGATGGCATCGCTGTTCCACATTTCGAAAGAACAGTACCAGGACTTCACCGACTTCGTTGCCAACCGCAGTACGGAACGCGTGGTTCTGCACAAAATTGAAGGATTCGAAGGGACCATCAAGACATTGCTTGGCCGTGAGACAGGTTTGCTCATCTTCACGTACAATGGTACTGACACGGTGACGCTCAACGATGTGCCTGTGTTGGCAGGTGTGTACCAGGTGTGGCAACAGAGCAGTGTGCTGAAGAACGCTAACGGAAAACCCGTTTATTATTCCTCCATCGTCAGCGCATACGAAAAGGACGTTCACGAAGCGGCAAAGGTGGAATTCTGCGGACGCAACATCAACTTCCGCTTTCCGAACAGCGACAACGGCATGCACAACCTGAGCTTCACACTCGGCAATGGGGAGATGCTCGCCATCATGGGTGGTTCGGGAACTGGCAAGACTACCCTACTCTCCCTGCTCAATGGAACTCTGAGACCCCAAGAAGGGAGTATCACCATCAATGGGCACGACATTTCCGAACCCGAAGCCAAGAACTTGATTGGTTTCGTGCCTCAAGACGACTTGCTCATCGAGGAACTGACGGTCTATCAGAACCTGTGGTTCACGGCTCGACTGTGCTTCGAGGGATTGTCGGAGGAGGAAATCGACAAGCGCGTCGAGAAGACCCTGAAAGACTTAGGGCTCTATGCGGCCAAGGACTTGAAGGTGGGCTCTGCCATCAACAAATTCATTTCGGGCGGACAGCGCAAACGTCTGAACATCGCCTTGGAGTTGATACGAGAGCCTTCGGTACTTTTCCTCGATGAACCGACGTCGGGACTGTCTTCGGCTGACACAGAGAAGGTAATCCTGCTGCTGAAAGAACAAACCCTCAAGGGCAAACTCATCGTGGTGAATATCCATCAGCCTTCGAGCGATGTCTATAAACTCTTCGACCGCTTGTGGCTGCTCGACAAGGGTGGATACCCCGTGTTCGACGGCAATCCTATCGATGCCATCACCTATTTCAAGGAAACGGCAAACTATGCCGATGCAGAAACCAGTACCTGCCCCACTTGTGGTAATGTCAATCCAGAGATTGTACTCAACATCATTGATGAAAAGGCACTGAGCAACACGGGAGAGGTCTCTGATGAGAGAAAGATGACTCCGCAGAACTGGCATGAGCTCTATCTGAAGAACCGCGAAGAAATGCCTGAACCAAAGGTCTTTGACATGCCTCCATCTGACCAGAAGAAGCCGAGCGCATTCAAGCAGTTTTTCATCTTTTTGCAGCGCAACATCAAGACGAAAATCACCAATGTGCAGTATCTTTCCATCACTCTCTGCATAGCTCCACTGTTGGCTGTCATCTGTGCCCTACTGACACGTTTCTCACCGCCTGAAGGTTACACAGTGATGAACAACAAGAACTTGGTGAGCTACTTCTTCATGGCTGTCATCGTGGCAACATTCACTGGCATGAGTGGTAGTGCAGAAGAAATCATCAAAGACCGAGCCTTGCTCAAACGCGAACGATTCCTCAACCTGTCATACGGAAGTTATATCTGGTCGAAAATCGTGTATATGGCAGGCGTGTCTCTTGTCCAGACTCTCCTGTTCATTCTGGTAGGCAACAGCATCATGGGATTGCATGGGCTTTTCCCCACATGGTGGCTCATCCTGTTCACCACCGCCTTGCTTGCGAGCCTGACAGGATTACTCCTCTCCCAATGCCTGAACTCGGTGGTAGCCATCTACATCTGCATTCCGCTGTTGCTGATTCCACAGATTTTGCTCTGCGGACTGGTGGTGAGTTTCAACGACCTCACCCCGAAAAGCACGACAGGGAATGTGCCACTGATAGGCGACATCATTCCTTCGAGGTGGTCGTTTGAGGCATTGGCTGTTACATCTTTCACAGACAACGAATACGAAAAGCATTTCTTTGCTTCCGACAAGGAAAAGTATGAGACACAATATTATAATATAGGAGTGCTTTACGAGTTGCAGTCGCAATTAGAAACGATGAAGAGCGAAAAAAACGCAGGCAAGGAGGTGAATCCTAAGCATTTAAACATCATCAGAACCAATCTTCCACTCGTGACATCGTATTGCGAAATGGATGCTTACCAAGGCGACTGGTCGTACTCATCACTGCACGACTACATGAAAGAAGCGGAAAGCATCTTGTCGAAACGAAGCAATCGAATCACCCTGCAAGCAGACAAGGAAACAGCTCGTTTCTTGCAAACAAACGGAAAGGACGCTCTGCTGGAACTGAAGAGGAACAATTACAACTTGCAGTTGGAGGACTGCGTGATAGGTGCTGAAAATCAGCGTATGCTGGATGTCGTTGACAACCATATTGTTGCTCGAACAGGTTCTGTGTTCCTCACTCCTCTGAGCCATAATGGACGTGCGCCTTTTTACAGCAGCGAGAAAATCCTTGGCGAATGGCATGTCAAGACGCTGTGGTTCAATCTTTCTGTCCTGCTCCTCATGAGTATCATAGTGATTCTGATGCTGCTGACGGATTGCCCAGGACGCTATATGAGAAAAGCAACTGATTAGGAAATAATGCTTGAAGATTCGGCGGAGAAATGCCGAAGACGGGACTAAAAGAAGAAAGGAAAAGAAGAGAGAATGGTTTTGAACTAAAACTCGATTGTTCAAAGTAAAAAAACAGTTCTCTTTGGTCTTTTTCTTTTTTCTTTTTCAATTTTTAATTCTCAATGATGCTTATCTTAAAAATTTTACTTATTTTTGCAACGGAATATGCACTTAACATATTGTTAAGGCATCCAATAAGACAAAACAAGTGAGAAGTGAAAAGTGAGAAGTGAAAAAAAGACCCACCACATCCCTCCCTGTGAGGGAGGGTTAGAGAGGGTCTATAAAACTCAAAATCTTATAAACGTAAAAAGAAACAAATAAATCCTAATTAATCATCAAAATTTTATTAACAATGAAGAAATTATCCATTTTGGCTATTGCTTTTGTTGTCATTGCTCTGGCAGCTTGCGACAATAAGAAAGCTAATCAGACAGCTCAAGCAGAAGTTGAGAAGAGTTTCGAACAGGAACAAATCGAGGCAAACATCAAAGTTCAGGTTGATAGCATTGCTGCTGAGTTAGGTAAACTTCAGCAGTTCCCTTTCCTTCAGGAAAACAGTGACTTTGCTTTGACTCAGGAGGAAAAGCAAGTGAAACCAGAGTACCTGCTTGACCCTGCAGTTTCAGAAGAGGCTGTTACACTCACAGAAAAATACCGCATTCTGAGTGCTCTCAGCGTTGACCGCAAAATCGCAGAGCTTTATGAAATGCCAACAGATGCTTATGACAAGGCTATCACCAAGTTGAGTGCTGACATCAACGACCCTTCATTCAAGGTGATGGACAATGCCAACAATATCTTTGAGACTACATCGGCTCTCTATGATGCCATGAGCGAGAATGGACGCATCAACTATTTCTGGCAGCTTGCTTCTGCTGCAATGGTTGAACAGCTCTATGTTGTGAACCAGAATTCAGACAAGTTCCTCAGCGTATTCGATGACAACGCAGCTTCTAATGTTACATTCCGTCTTATCCTGATTCAGGATGCTCTGAAGCATCTCGTTGATTACGACCCAGAAATCAAGCCTGTTGCTGATGCTCTGTCATCTCTTGACGTGCTTAACGCAACAACGGTTGATGAGCTGAAGTCGCAGATGGCTGAAGCTAAGGAGAAGATTGAAGCTGCTCGTAAGGCTTTGGTAAAGTAATACATCCACAACCATGACTTTGGATATTAAAGAACACGAAGGAGGAATGACAGCCGTATTCAGCGGTCGTTTGGATACTCCCTCCGCTATTAAAATACAAAGCGAAATCACCCCCCTTCTGAACAATGCGGACAAAGAAATAATCCTGGACTGTGAAAAACTGGAATACATCAGTAGTT
>Ga0247608_10004267_pt1 | contig 16117 bp, 16 predicted proteins | sample 176DNAGHGlowgp2_FD_193490 | JGI IMG/M metagenome (GOLD analysis project Ga0247608, IMG submission 193490) | Sheep rumen microbial communities from Palmerston North, Manawatu-Wanganui, New Zealand - 1766 DNA GHGlow gp2 | ecosystem: Host-associated > Mammals > Digestive system > Stomach > Rumen ... | reverse complement strand
GAGAATCCGCCGGACGATCCGGCCGCCCCTGGATACCATGCCGCTCCGGATGATCCGACGGCGCCGGACTACGGCGACTACGCGGACGATCCGACGATGCCGGTCTACGGACCGGCGCAGGGGAACTAGCCCCCGCGGAGGCCGGCGATGGTCGTGGCGCAGGTGGCGGCGGAAGGCGCGGCGGGTCGCGTCTTCGACTACGCGGTCCCCGCGGCGCTCGCGGGCGCCGTCGCGCCGGGCGCGCCCGTCCTCGCGCCGCTCGGCCGGCGCACGATCTCCGGCGTTGTTCTTTCGCTCTCCTCCCGCTCCTCCCACGGCGGCCCGCTCCGCGAGCTCTCCGGCCTCGCGCCCGGCGCGCCGGCGCTGCCGCCCCCGCTCGTCGAGCTCGCGCGCTGGATGGCCGCCTACTATCTTGCCCCGGTCGAGCGCTGCATCCGCACGATGCTCCCGCCCGCCGTCCGCGCGGGCGCGACCGGCGAGGACGGCTTCGAGCGGCGGCTCGTCGTCCGCGCCGTCGGCGCGGCCGACGGTCGAACGGTCGAACGGTCGAACGGTCACACGGTCGGACCGTCGGACCGTGTGACCGTCGGACCGTGCGACCGTGCGACCGCCGAACCCGCGCAGGCGATGTTCGACTTCGGCCGGAAGCCGAAGCCGCCGAAGCCGGCCGCCGTCCGCGCGCCGCGCGCGGAGCCGACGGCGCGGCAGCGAGAGATCCTCGAGCGCCTGGCGGGCGGCGAGGAGAGCCTCGCGGGTTTCTGCCGCACGTGGCGCGTCGCGCCCGAGACCCTGCGGCGGATGGAGGCGGACGGCCTCGTCGCGATCGAGGAGCGCGTCGTGCGGCGCGACCCGCTCGCGGGTCGGCGCATCCTGCCGACGAAGCCGCTGCCGCTCACGCCCGAGCAGGCGGACGCCCTCGCGAAGATCCGCGCGGCGATCGAGACCCCCGCCGGCGCCCCCGCGCCGAAGCCGATCCTCCTGCGCGGCGTCACCGCGAGCGGCAAGACCGAGGTCTACCTGCAGGCCATCGCGGCGGCGCTGGAGAAGGGCAGGGGAGCGATCGTCCTCGTGCCCGAGATCGCGCTCACGCCGCAGACGATCCAGCGGTTCGTCGGGCGCTTCGGCGGCATCGTCGCGGTGCTGCACAGCCGCCTCTCCGACGGCGAGCGGCACGACGAGTGGCACCGCATCCTCGCGGGCGAGGCGCGCGTCGCCATCGGCCCGCGCTCCGCGCTCTTCGCGCCGGTGAGGGACCTCGGGCTCGTCGTCGTGGACGAGGAGCACGAGCCGAGCTACAAGCAGGACGAGGCACCGCGCTACCACGCGCGCGACGTCGCCGTCGTGCGCGCGAAGATCGAGCGCTGCGCCGTCGTGCTCGGCTCCGCCACCCCCTCGCTCGAGAGCTGGCGCAACGCGGCGGAGGGCAAGTACGAGCTCGCGACGATGGCGCGCCGCGCGAGCGGCGAGGCGCGGCTGCCGAAGGTCGCCGTCGTCGACATGCGCGGCGAGGTCGCGAAGAACGGCGGCCGGCTGCCGGTCTTCTCCGAGACGCTCGCCGCCGCGATCCGCGATCGGCTCGAGAACGGCGAGCAGACGATGCTCTTCCTCAACCGCCGCGGCTACGCGCCGACCGTGCAGTGCCCGGCGTGCGGCCACGCCGAGACGTGCGACGAGTGCTCCGTCGGGATGACGTACCACATCGACGACGGCGTCCTGCGCTGCCACGTCTGCGGCGCGTGGCGGCCCGTGCCGGAGGTCTGCCCCGCGTGCGGCGCGCCCGGCTACCGCTTCGCGGGGATCGGCACGCAGCGCGTCGAGGCGATCGCGCGGCAGATGTTCCCCGCCGCGCGCATCGAGCGGATGGACCTCGACGTCACCACGCGCAAGGCGTCGCACGAGGAGATCCTCGCGCGCTTCCGTGCGGGTCGGACCGACATCCTCGTCGGCACGCAGATGATCGCCAAGGGCCTCGACTTCCCGAACGTCACGCTCGCGGGGATCCTGAACGCCGACTCGGGCCTCTCGCTCCCGGACTTCCGCGCGGGCGAGCGCACGTTCCAGCTCATCGCGCAGATGGCGGGGCGCGCCGGGCGCGGCGCCAAGCCGGGCGACGTCATCGTGCAGACGCTCTCGCCGGAGCATCCGGCCATCGTGCACGCGCGCACCGAGGACTACGAGGGCTTCGCCGAGGAGGAGCTCGCCGACCGGCGCGAGCTGGGCTATCCGCCCTTCTCGCACTTCGACTGCGTGACCTTCCGCGGGCGCGACCGCGACGCGACGGCGTCCTACGCGGAGCGCTTCGCGGCGGCCGTCGGGAAGTCGGACGACTACGTCCTCGGCGACGCCTGCCCGGCGCCGATCGAGAAGGCGAAGGGCGTGTGGCGCTTCCAGATCACGTTGCGCGGCGCCTCGCCGCGCGTCCTCGGCGGGCGCCTCCGCGCCGCTGCGGCGGCGCTCCCGCCGCCGGAGGGCGTCGGCGTCGCGATCGACGTCGACGCCGTCGGGCTGCTCTAGCGCGCTACTGGACGAGCCGGATCTCCATCCATCGGCCGCGCCTCCACCGGACGTAGAGGCCGAGGGAGAGCAGGACGATGTAGAGCAGCTGGATCCACCAGGCGGCCACGATGCCGCCGCCGCAGACGACCATCACGATCGCGACGGCGGGGACGTAGAACGCCCATTCCGTCCCGAGCAGCCACGCCATCGCGAAGCGCGTGTCGCCCGCGCCCTTGAGCGCGCCGAGGAACACGACGTTCATGGTGTCGAACATCCCCCACGCGGCGAGCATCGCCAGCAGCGACCGCCCGAGCGCCGCCATCTGAGCGGCGGTGTAGGGGGCGTCCGGCGAGCGGAACGCGCCGAGGAGCGTCTCCGGCAGGAGCAGGAACACGACGGCGCACAGCGCCATGTAGACCCACGCGAGGCGCAGGCAGCGCATGACGGAATCCTGCGCGAGCCGCGGCTTCTCCGCCCCCTGGAACTGGCCCGCGAGGATCGCGGCGACGTTGCTGAAGCCCATGAGCGGGGCGAAGGCGAGGTTGTTGATCGAGAAGGCGATGTTGCTCGTGGCGAGCGAGAGGTCGTCGAGCCGTCCCGTGAGCAGGACGAAGACCGAGAAGCTTGCCATGTCGAAGCAGAGCTGCACGCCGGCCGGGAGGCCGAACCGCACGATGCGGCGCACGAGCCCCCAGTCGGGGCGAATGAGCTCCCGCCGCGGCAGGGCGCGGACCTCGCGCTCCGCGAGGATGACGACGGCGAGGATGGCGTCCTGCAGCACGACGGAGGCGAACGTCGCCATGCCGGCGCCGGCGATGCCGAGCGCGGGGACGCCCGCCCCGCCGAAGATCAGCCAGACGTCGAGCCCGACGTTGACGGCGCACCCCGCCACGGTGACGAGCGCGTTGGCGACGACGCGGTTGCGCCCCGTGAGGTAGCCCGAGAGCACCCAGTGCAGCGAGACGAACGGCGCGCCGAGGAGCATCCAGAACGCGTAGCGGTCCTCGAGCGCGAAGAGCGCGGCGTCGCGCGCGGCGAGCGAGAGGATCCACGAGCAGAGCGGCAGCAGCAGCGCAAAGAACGGGAGGAAGAGGACCGTGAGCCAGACGCCCGCGACGCACGAGCGGATCGTCGCGCGCCGGTCGCCCGCGCCGTGGTACTGCGCGACGAACGTCCCCGCGTAGCCGGCCGTCGCGGAGAAGAGGCTCAGGAGGCAGAACGTGAGGATGCCGGCGGGCATCGCGGCCTGGATCGCCTCCGACGAGAACCGCGCGACGAGGACGCGGTCCGTGAACTGCATCACGGTGAAGGCCGCGTTGCTCAGCACCATCGGCACCACGAGCCGGAGCACGTGGCGGTAGCCGCCGTCGTCGGCGTGCGTGCGCGTCTTCGATTGCGCGGAGGTCTCGTCCATGTCGCGCGGGCGGCGAACGCCGTCCCGCGCTAGCGGGGGCCTCCCCGCTTGGCGAGCTCGGCCTCGAGCGCGCGGGCGAACTGGTCGGGGCAGGAGGTGCCGTTGCGGCACGGGACCCCCTTGAGGGTCGCGATCAGGTCGGTCGCCTTGCGGCCGACCGCGAGGCGGGCGACGCCGGCGGTGTTGCCGGGGCAGCCGCCCTGGAAGGAGCAGGAGGTCACGACGCCGTCGGCGTCGAGCTCGAACGTGACGGACTTGGAACAGGTCCCGGTGTTTGCGTAGGTGGGCATTTCTTCCTCCGCGGTTGCGTGTTTCGGCGCCATTCTACCACGCGGCGTCCGCGGAGTTCAAGCCCAGCCCGGCGCGTTCGCGCTTCTTGGCTCCCCCGCTGGGGGAGCTGGCGAGCGAAGCGAGCCTGAGGGGGTTCTCACGCGGAGTTCGCGGAGTCTGATTCCTCACGCGGAGCGTGCAGAGTCTGATTCCTCACGCGGAGCGCGCAGAGTCTGATTCCTCACGCGGAGCGCGCAGAGTCTGATTCCTCACGCGGAGAGCGCAGAGTCTGATTCCTCACGCGGAGCGCGCAGAGTCTGATTCCTCACGCGGAGCGCGCAGAGTCTGATTCCTCACGCGGAGGGCGCAGAGGACGCAGAGTGGTCAAACGAGCTCCTTCGCGAGGGCTTCGAGCGCGTCCGCGAGGTCGCCGTTCGGTCCGGCGGCGGCGAGCCACGCTTCGCGGATCTTCGCCGTCATCCGGTTCTTGAGGCGGTAGATCGCGTTGGGCGTGGTCTTGTATTCGGCGGCGAGCGCCGCCACGGGCGCCTCCTCTTCGACGAGCCGCAGGAAGATCTCCTTGCTCGTCTCCGACATCCGCGTCCGCGCGAACACGCGGTCGACGAGCGCCCGCCACAGTTCGCGCCGCAGCGCCTCGCGCTCCGCCTCCGCTTCGCCCTTCCGCAGCACCGGCTCCGCCGCCGCGAGCGCCTCGGCCGCCCTCGCGGCGAGCCGTTCGCGCCTGGCGAACGCGAGCGCCTTGTTGCGGACGACGCCGAAGAGGAAGTCGCGGAAGCGTCCCCGCGATCGGTCCCAACGGCGCTCCGGCAGGAGCCGCGCGAGCTCGACGAGCGTCTCCTGCGCGATGTCGTCGTCCCACGCCGGATCCAGCCACGGGCCCGACCGCCGCAGGATCGCGAGGTAGACGCGCGCCACCGGCCCGTAGATCCGCGCGAACCGCGTCCATTCCGCCGCCGGCGCGCCGGCGGACGAGAGCGCGTCGAGGAGCGTCGTCGAGGTGTCCGGCGCCGGGCCGTCCGTCTTCCGTTCGGTTTCCATGCGGCCCATTCTAGCAAAGCGCGCGCCGTTTTGCTAGACTGTGGCCCCATGCCGAACGACGCCCCGCCCCTCGCCCCCGGCCGCCCCTTCGGCGGAGCCTTCACGCTGCTGCGCCCGCTCGGCGCGGGCGGCGCGGCGTCGGTGTGGCTCGCGCGCGAGGACGCGCTCGGCCGCGAGGTCGCGCTCAAGGTTCCCGCCCGGGCCGATCCGGCCGCGCGCGGGCGATTCCTCGACGAGGCCCGCGCGCTCGCCGCCGTGCGCCACCCGGGCGTCATCGCCGTGCTGCGCTGGGGCGAGGACCCCGCCACGGGGCTTCCCTTCTTCGCGATGCCGGTCCACCCCGCCACTCTTGCCGACCGCTTCGCGCGCGAGCCGCGCCTCCCCGAAGCGGACGCGGCCGCGCTCGGCCTCGCGCTCGTCCCCGCCCTCGCCGCGCTCCACGCCGCGGGCATCGCGCACCGCGACCTCAAGCCGTCCAACGTCCTGCTCGACGCCTCCGGCGCGCCCGTTCTCGCCGATCCGTGCGGCCCCCGCGGCGGCACCCCCGCCTGGGCCGCCCCCGAGCAGCTCGCGGGAGAGAACGAAAACTCGTCACTCGTCACCTGTCACTCGTCACTCGTGCCGGCCGGCGGCGCCGCCGCCGACTGGCACGCCCTCGGCCTGCTGCTCTACCGCGCGCTCGCCGGCGCGCTGCCGCCGCCGCGCGGCATTCTCCCCGACGCCGTCGAGCCGCCGCGCGGCTCGCTGCCGCGCGACCTCCGCCCGCGCCCCTCGCGCGGCTGGGAGCCGCTCCTTTGCGCCCTGCTCGACCCGGACCCCGCAAGGCGCCTCGCGGACCCCGCCGCGATTCTCCGCGCCCTGCGCCGGCTCCGCCGCCGCGCGCTCCTTCGCGCCCGTCTGCGCCGGCTCCGCCGCCCCGCGCTTGTCGCGCTCGCCGCCCTCGCCGCGGCTGCGCTTCTCGCGACGTTCCTCCGCGCCGCGGTCGGTTTTGTTCCCTCCGGGAGTCCCGTTCCCGCGCCATCTCCCGCAAAGGATTGGACCCGGCAGTATGCGGACAATCTCCGCAAACGCCTGGCCACGGTCCTTCCCAATCCGGCGCCGGATTCGGAAAACCGCATCGTCGTGCCGGCCGGATCGTTGCTTCTTTCGGGGGACATCCCGTCCGCCGCCAATCCGCCGACGATCGTCCTCGACGGGGGGACTCTTCTTTTCTCGCCCGGTATCGGCGCCTTGCGGGAAATTGCCGGTCGGTGCGACCGTTTCCTTTCGGAAGCGCCCGACACCGCGACCGGAACGCCGGACGTCCTTCCCGCGCGGAGGGAGTGGTTGGCCAATCCAATCCTCGTCACGGCGCGTGGCGGATTTCTCGATACGGCGGACGGCGAAATCCATGCGTTTGTCACCAATTCGGTCCGGCTCGCTTCCGGCGCGGAATCCGCGACGCTCGACGTTTTCGGTTTCTCGTCGATCATTCTCGACCGGAACCGTCTCGATCCCGAACTGTCCGTCACCGGTTGCGGATCCGTCGCCGACTTCCTCCCGGACGGCCGCGTTCGCAACCGCCGCTGGTTCGACCCGGAAGAGCCGCTGTAGCCCCTCGCTGCGCTCGGGGCCTACGGGCGAGGACTCTGCCCTCCCCGAACCCCTCCCGTCACCGCCTTCCGAGCGCACGCGGACGCACTAGGGCGGATCTCCGCCCGCAATCGCCCCGTCCTCGCTCCGCCCGCCCTCCGGGGGGGGGTCCGGGGAGGGGCGCAGCCCCTCTCCCGTAGGATCCGGCCGTCAGGCCGGACCGATGCGCGCCCCGAGCCGGTTCATTTCCACGCAATTCGGCCGCGTGGTCTTGCCCCACGGCACGGTTTCCGGGAAGGGGGAGAGCAACACGGAATCCTCCTCGCCGATCTCGCGCGAGAGTTCCACGCTCGGATCGAACTTCGCCGGAATGCCGTAGGGCAGGAGTCGCACGTGCGGTCCGAGCCGCCGGGCGCGAACCGCTTCCAGCACTGCGCGCTCGCCGGGCGAAATGAACCCGCTCGCGAGCACCCAGCCATTGTGCGCCGCTTCGATGAAGGAGTCGACCAGGCGATTCTGCTCATCGCGCGGAATCATGCCCGAAATCTTCATGAACTTCAGGAACGGCGAGGCGAGCAGCAGCACGTTGCCGAACGCGGTCCACGTTGCTTCCGCCGGGAGATTCGCCCGCTTGATGCCGACGAACCTGACGAACCGGTCGGAATGCATCCGCTTCCACAGGGCGCGCTTCGGATTGTTCTTGATGTAGCGTCGGACATTCGCGAGCGCGGCGCTTTCGAACGGCGTGATCACGTAGGGGCGTTCGTCGCTCCAGACTTCGTCGCCTCCGGTCTCCTCCTGGAAATGCCGGAGCACCTCGGATGCTCTCGTGTCTCCGCATTGGTCCAGATCCAGGATGAGCAGGCCGTGGAAATGGTCCGGCATTACGCAAAAGGTGGAGGCCGTGATGCCGGGAAAGTGCGCCCGAAGCCCGATCCACGCGGCTACGACCCGCTCGCCAGCGGGGGCAAGCGCCACGCCGGTCTCGCGGAGCGCGCCGAAAAGCGGGAATCGCTCCCGCGCGACCATCGTCGCGAAGAAGAACCGCAACCGCCGCCCGACCTTTCTGTGCGCGCCCTGCATCGTGGCGTGGATTCTACCAGAGCGCCGGGGGCCGAGCAAGCCCCTCGCTGCGCTCGGGGCCTACGGGCGAGGGCTCCGCCCTCCCCGAACCCCTCCCGACACCGTCTCCCGAGCGCACGCGGGCGCACTAGGGCGAATCTCCGCCCGCAATCGCCCCATCCTTGCTCCGTCCACCCTCCGGGGTGGGGTTCGGGGAGGGGCGCAGCCCCTCTCACGTTGCCTACGGGCGAGGGCTCCGCCCTCCCCGAACCCCACCCGCCACCGCTTCCCGAGCGCACGCGGGCGTACTAGGGCGAATCTCCGCCCGCAATCGCCCCATCCTCGCTCCGCCCGCCCTCCGGTGTGGTCCGGGGAGGGGCGCAGCGCCTCTCCCGTTATCGCCAGGGGAACACCCGCGGAAACCGGTCCCGCCGGCGCATTGCCGCTGGGGTCGGAACCTTCCTGCCGCGGCCGCGCCTCGGCTTTCGGATAGCCCACGCGTAGTTCAGCTCGCGGTAGATCCGGTGCAGCCGCCGGCCGAGTTCCGCCTCGTCCAGCGGAATCGCCTCGATTGTGTCGGAGACGCCGGCCGGCCGCTCGGGCCGCGGTTCGCCCTTGACCCCGTGCTGGAGTTTCGCCAGATAGTAGAGAACCTCGAGCTTCCGCATCGCGTATTGCAGATACGGATGGATCGAATTCGGGGCGATCCGGCCGTTCCAGGCGACGCGAGGCGGCTTGCTCCGCCGCGTCCGCGGCGGCTGGCGGAGGTCGGCGAAGATCGCATGCGTCGGAAAACGCTCCCAGCAGGACACGTCGGTCCGTTCGCGGCGGTCGACCGTCTCCATCGGCGCGTTCCGCCCGTTCCACGCCCGGTTCAGGTGCTTGTAGACGTAGTCCATTGACAGAAGCAGCCGGCCTTCCGTGAGCGGCCGTTCGCGGTTTTCCGTCGAAGCCAGCTCTTCGCAGTATTTCAGCTCTACGCTGACGATTTCCCCGAACACGGCGTGCTGAACCCGAGCCAACAACAAAGCCAGCTCCCCTCGCGCGTCGCTGAGGTTCCAAAGGACCGGAATCCAGTTCGTTGTCATGGCAAAATCAAAGTGCGTGTCTCTCGACCACGGAAGCGATCGTCTCCGCGAACTCGGCATTTCCGACCTTGATTCGCGGAAGATACGACGGGTGGTATGTCCAGACGACGACGGACGAACGGGATTCCTTCGACACCCGATAGACGGCCACTTTCAGTTTCCCCCTGGTTTCGTCGCCGATCTTTTCGTACTCCATTCCTTTGAAGTAGTCGCCCTCGCTTCCGCTCCAAGATGCGATGATCGAAACATCTGGAGCGAATGCATCGAACAACAGTTCATATCGGTCGAGATGCTTTTGCGAAGCCGCTTTGATCCTCCAATACTTGTCCGTGTCGATGCTGTCCCAGCACTTTTCGTTTTGGAGCGATTCCGGCAGTTCGATCGAGTTCAGGTTACCGTATCCCATCTCGGCGAGGATTTCCGGCGAAGACATCTCGTCGACGATCTTGCCCAATCGGATTCGCAAATGCAATAGGTTCATCACGTGCCAGAACGAACCGGTCCATCCCGCCCATCCGGCGACCCGCTTCTCAAGGGGCAACGCGGTGGCGTTCATCGTAAGATAGCCGGCAAAGTCTCCTTGGTCGTATTTGTCGAAGAAGTCGGAAAAGCCGCCACCGCCCAAGTCCCAACCGAACGTGTCTCTCCCGATGTAGAAGAGCCGCCGTTCGCCGTTCCAATACGCCGGATGAACGTAGGGCAGCATCGGCGGCCAGGGCAGAACGGCATTGTCCGCCCGGCAGTCCGTGACTGAGTCGCCGAACGCTTTCAGCGCGACGAGCAACTTCGTCAATGCGGCGTTCCGCTTGTCGTCTTGGTTTTCATTCATTGATGTGTATCGCTTGGGGTGATGTTGACTGGGAGCCGTTCCGTTCGCCCTCGGTTGACCAGTGCATCGGACGAAGTTGTTCGCAGTCACGAAAGGCGCCTCCCCAACGTGTCTGTCCCCTGACAAGAGCAGCCACCGAACCTTGATCTTGAGATATCAGAAGGTCGCCTTCCTCAACAGAAAACTCGTCATGCTGCTTTTGATTCCATGACCTATTTTGGGTCTTTACGGGACAAAGGTAATTCCCGTCCGGAGTCACTTTTCCAATGACAGGCCCTTCACAATCACCAGTTTTAGGATGGAACACGATATTGTCGTTCAGTTTTATCGCTTTGACGCCGAAGCCGATATGTGGATGAGAGGAGACGTCTCCCAACTCGACAAAACACAAGTTGTTTGAAACACTGAAAACTCTTCCGGCGACTTGCAAATCACCTCGAGAAGCAACAATGCCGACCACTTCATCGGGCGACCATCCTTTCTGTTGTTCGAAAAGCAAACAGCCCTTTCCATCTATTGATACGAGAGGCGAGTAAAGAATGGTTTCGTCCTTCTTCTTCTTCCTACGAATGATCATTTTCCAGGCAATGTTTTGCGGAATGTTTCCGGCAAGCGCCTCTTGCCGTTGGTGCATCTTGTCTATTTCCGCTTGAAGTTTCGAAAGGTTCTCGCGTGCGCTTTGTTCCCGGAGACGAAAGTTTTCCACATCCGCCCTGGCTTGTGTTGCCGCGCTCTGCGCGCGCTGGGTCTCTTGCCTTGCTTGATCGCGTTCGGCCGTTGCGATTTCGGCCTCTTGCCGCGCTTGATCGCGTTCGTCTGCCGCCGATGCTGCATCTGCCTTGGCTTGCTTTTCTGCATTCTTCGCTCGCTCGGCTTCTTGTCGTGACTTGTCTCGCTCGGCAGTGGCGGTTTTTGCCCTCGCATTGGCTTGATCCTCCGCCTTCTTCGCGCGCTCGGCTTCCTGCTGTGCCTTGTCTCGCTCGGCGGTGGCGGTTTTTGCCCTCGCATTGGCTTGATCCTCCGCCTTCTTCGCACGCTCGGACTCCTGCCTCGCTTGATCGCGTTCGACTGACGCCAATTCGGCATCTTCCCTGGCCAACGTTTCCGCCATCTGCGCTCGCTTGGATTCCCGACGCGCTTGGTCTCGTTCGGCAGCGGCTGACTCCGCGACCAGTTTGGCCTGGGCTTCTGCTGCACGCGCGCGTTCCACTTCCTGTCGCGCTTCGGACAAAAGACGCCGTCCTTTATCTATCTCGTTCTGCGTGATCGTTCGAAGAGGTTTCACGCTCTCCTCAGGAACTTCCGAGAAGCCTCCGGACGACAGGCTCATTGCGGACAACACCAAGATGTCGCACATCGCCAAAACGATCGATTTGTTCATCGTTCCGTTCAGCCCCTAGCTGTTCGCCGGGTTTTCCTGTAGCTGTCGCTTGATCGGACGAAGAAGAAAATAGCGCATCGCCGCAGAAAAGAGGATGCCGACTATTGTGGAAATGTAGGAGACGTCCCTGCTGCTGGCAAAGCCATGCGCAATGAGACAAAAGCCGAAAACGGTTCCGAGAAGACCGAAGTAAAGCGGAAGATCGAACAGAATGTCTTCGTTTTCGATGAGTTCGAGTTTTCGGGAAGAAGAAAGCTCCGTCCTGCGCTGAATCGCCTTCAAAGAGCGTCTCGCCGCAACGAATGGAATCAAGTCGATCAAAAGAAAAAGGACGGTCCAGGTAACCCAGGAGTCCAACAGACCGTGCGAAGGGGATTGGTCTGGAATCACGGCAATCGTTTCGGAAACAGTCCCATTGGATTGCACCACGGAAACAACGGTCGGCGGACGTTGGATGGTCTTTGCTTCGTTGTCCGAAGACAGGAACTGCTTGTGGATGAATACAATCCACATGATGCCGATTGCAAGTCCCAACACGATGTATACAACTTTCATCGTCGATCTCCCAGACAACTTGCTACCACCACTCCGGACCGTAAGGACCGAAAATGATAAACAAAAGCAATGCGACGATTGCCAGCCCGATGCCAACCATGGCAATCACAATGTTGCCACGTTGATTACTCATGGGAAGTTTCCGTTGCTTCGCTTTTGGTTTTCGCATCAACTGGCGCAGATCCTCCCGATTTGGAATCCTCGGGCCATCTCGGCTCAAACTCCAAGCCAGGATACAATATGTCGACAATACGTTCTGCCTGTTGTTTTGCACGCTCAACACGCTCTGATTGCAACGCGGTTTTTAGCATGGCATCTCGAAAATCACTATCCATGGCGCGCGTCATTTCTTTCGTATTGACGTCTCCCGTCCCCTTCGAGTCATAGAAAATCCACTCGTCAATAAAAGGCTCCGCAACGAGTTTGGGGAACTCAATGACGAGTTTCCCGTTTACACGGTTTGTGTTGATCTTCGAGAAATCCAGCGATGTCGTGACATGTCCTCGCATGATTCGACGGACATAAACTTTTGCATTTTCCAGCTTGTTGGTTTCGGACGGGTCGAAACCCGCCCAAGGATGAAGAAGACGATTCATTACCTTTGTGGTTGAGTCTGTCCCGTAGCGTACAGTACATACTTTGCTGAAGTTCAATCGTTGCACGGACAACAGACTGATTTCCTTCATATCCACAACGTCAAGATAAGATCCTGACGGGGCTTTGGCTTCTGGGAAGACATACGGAATCACGGCGGAAATCAATGGGAACCCGACAAATGCGATAGCAAGTCCGATTAATGTCCACTTGACCGGCGATGTTTTCAGCACCGAAAGAAATGGCGACAATGTCATGGGATCCTCCTAAATTCCACTTTAAGCCAGGGATAATTCCGTTTGTAGTAACCACGCAGGATGATCTGGGCCAGATTGTTAGCCGTGTCAACGTAGTATTTTTCCTGCCCAATGTTGCGGAAGTCGCCTAGTGCATCATTGCAAAGCTTGACTTCCAATTTGTCCAAGTTTTCCGAATCTTCAGAGTTTGTTTTTCGTTCCCAAATACTGACATCATCGACACAAACCTCTGTCACTTCAGCCTTCGGCAACGTGATGGTCAAGCGACTTCGAAGAAAGTCGAGGTCAAATTTCGCCTTGGAAAGATCTATACCTAACCTCGTGAACCCCGAAAACGTAATACCTAGTTTCGACTTATCGACCGGTTGAGCTTTCCACGCATTGAAATGTGCATCGATGCCGTCGAACTTGATGACGGACTCTTCCAAATCCAACACAGAAAGATGGTTCTCGGGATGGAGTATTCTTGCCGTGCTTCTTTCGACGGCGACCCACGCTACACCAAAAACAATGGCACACAAAAGAAGCAGTGCGAGTGCGGTAACACTCCATTTTGAACTTTGCACCAACTCAATTCGTATCGTGCCTGGAGCCAGTTGGAGTTGATGCGTATCTTTCGCATCTGGAGGGCTGGGGGAGGATTGATCGTCACTCATGGTGTTTTCCTTGATACTGGTCATTCCACCGTAACAGTAAACTCTCCGGGTTGGATTACCCGGCCCTCATGCGATGTCCCGCCCCAAATGTAGTTGATACCTGCAACAATAAGATACAGGGCAACGATGGCCCCGGCAATGATGGCAATCCATTTCGTCATTGTGCGAATCCTTTCTTTTGTCATAGTGTGAATCATTTCTTCTGAATGAACCAAGGTGGTCTACGGCAGTTTCTCCCACGCGACCCACTTGGAGCAGGTGCCCGAGTAGAACTTCGGCGCCTTGATCGCCATGCAGTCGCCCTTGGCGTCGCTTTCGACCTTGAAGGGCTTCTGCGCCCAGAACACGATTTGGCGTTCGCCCTGCCACCATCGGCAGGTCGCGCACTTCCTGTCATTGAGTCCGGTTCGTTGCATGGTTGATCGTTGTCCTTCTCTTTCGGGTCTTGGTTTCGTTGTTTTGTCAGTCCGGGGTGAAGGGGGCGCGCCTCCGGGATGTCTCCGCAGAAGGCACGGCCAAGCGCCTTGGAAAAGAAACATGCCGAGGACGTGCCCGGGGGCGCGCGACGGACAAGCGCTTTTCCGTTTGAAACCGGCGCCGGAGCGCCGTTTGGCCGTTTCTCTGCGGTTGGGTTGCTTGTCCAGATCGAAGTCGATGCTGGTGCCACGCCGCTTGCGCGTCGCGACAGCCCGCATCATACTCCTCCCGCGCGTCCGAGGCAAGCGAAAAGTTCCGCCGGCCGCCGGGCGCGCCCTCGACATGCCCCTAGAAGGATTCAAGCTTTTTCTCCATTTCCAAGCGGCGCCGTTCTTCGGCGTCCTCCCGCTCCTTGCGCTGCGCGGCGGCGGCCTCGCGCGCCGCCTCCTCCTTCGCGGCGACCATCGCCTTGAACAGGACGCGGTCCACGATCGAGACGGCGGGCTTGCCGCAGCGTTCGTTGGAGCTGCTCCACATCGCGAAGGCCTTCCCGACCTCCTCGCCGCTGAGCTGCGGGGCCGCGATGAGCCGGAGCTCGAGGTCGTCGTTGCCGAGCGACACCTTCCCCTCTTCGTCCACGTGGATCTGCTGCGAGGAGGGCGAATCCCAGAACAGGGAGACCGCGCGGTTGTCCAGGATCCGGACCGCGGCCTTCTCGGACGAAAGGACCACCAGTGCCTTCCGGATCGTGTAGACGGGAAGCCGGACGAGCGGGAGGATCGTCTGGCCGCCTTCGGTGACGGTCTCCTCGGACGACTTCCGACGGCTGCCGGGGACCTCGGCCTCGTACTTCTTCGCGAGGGCCTCGACCGTCGCGCCGCCGTCAGTGAACTGGATCTCGCCGGAGACGAGGACCCGCTCGGCGCCGTCCGGGGAGGGCGAGCCGAAGGTCAGCGTCACGAAGCGGCCGTCGTCGAAGAACGTGATGTTCGTCGGGCAGTGGACGAAGAGCGACGTCTCGGTCTCCTCCACGCGATCGAACTCCTCCGGAAGCGGGCGCTCCGTCGCGCCCGGGACGCCGGCCGCCATGTCCGGGAAGGACCTAACGCGGTTCGTCGTCGCGTAGCCCTCGCGCCGGATGTACTCCTCGGCCCACGCCAGCGAGCATCCGGTCCGGAACGCCTTGTAGACGGGTGCCGAATCCGGGAACGACGCCCGCAGCGGGAACTTGTAGGCCGGATCGTCCTTCCGGGCGAGCCAGCGTTCGGCGTCCTCGCGTTTCGCCCTCTCTGCGGACGCGAGGCGTTCTTCCTCTTCGCGGCGCGCGCGTTCCGCCGCGGCGCGTTCTTCCTCGGCCAAACGCTCGGCGGCAATCCGTTCCGCTTCGAGGAATTCCACATTCCGTTTGTAGCGTTCCGGAGTCAGTTTGGAAACGATCACTTCGGACAGGGCCTCGGCGACCGGGGTCTCGCGGTCTTCGGGAACGAACAGCCACGGGAGGGTGAACCAGCTGATCCAGGTGTTTCTTCTGACTTGACCCGATTCGGAACTGGACGACGCCGGAAAGGAGATCGAAAGATGGCATTCCGATTCCGATGTCCAAATCGCCGGGAACACGCCCACCGAGAAAGCGCTCAGAAGAGTGGTCCAGCCCTTGGTCGGCGTTTCGACGTCCTCGACGAACGTTTCGTTGACGACGATGTCCACGGGAACGGTTTCCCGGTGAGGAGCAAGGGGTTGCTCGTCAATCGCAAAGGGATCGAAAAAGAGTTCCGCGGGATTGTCCATTCGCTTGGCGATTGCGTCTCGAAGCGCCGGCCAGTCGGCTTGACGAATTTTGGTTCTTTGCAGTTGCTTGTGGCCATGTCCATCGACATCCACGTTTTCCGTGGAATCGAGATTTCGGACGATGCTCCGTATGCGGAAGTTCGTTTCCCCGTGTTTTGCGCTTTCAATGGAAATGGCAAGGTCGTTTTTGTTGACTTCGAGCGAATCCGATTTTGAAACGGACACGCAGCCGCAACCCAGTGCCGCAGCGATTGTGGAACAGAGGAGAATCTTCCTTTTCATTGTTTTCGGTTGGTTGGATTTGGATCGAAGGCGCGACCCCGCGCGCCATTCTCGTATTTTCGCGAACCTTCCGAAATCTGCCGCGGGAGCCGCTCCTCTGGAACACCGAACCTACGGGAGAGGGCTCCGCCCTCCCCGAACCCCTCCCGCCACCGCCTTCCGAGCGCACGCGGGCGCACTCCGCCCGCAATCGCCCCATCCGCGCTCCGCCCTCCCTCCGGAGAGGGGTCCGGGGAGGGGCGCAGCCCCTAGCCCGTTGCCTACGGGAGAGGGCTCCGCCCTCCCCGAACCCCTCCCGCCACCGCCTTCCGAGCGCACGCGGGCGCACTAGGGCGGATCTCCGCCCGCAATCGCCCCATCCGCGCTCCGCCCTCCCTTCGGGGTGGGGTCCGGTGAG
>Ga0247608_10004260_pt1 | contig 16135 bp, 15 predicted proteins | sample 176DNAGHGlowgp2_FD_193490 | JGI IMG/M metagenome (GOLD analysis project Ga0247608, IMG submission 193490) | Sheep rumen microbial communities from Palmerston North, Manawatu-Wanganui, New Zealand - 1766 DNA GHGlow gp2 | ecosystem: Host-associated > Mammals > Digestive system > Stomach > Rumen ... | reverse complement strand
GTCCGAAGAAAGTAAAGGAAAAGAAGAAAAGGGAAGTGAAAAATCTTCCGAAAAAACAACGGAAAAAGACAGTGAGAATAAATCGGAGAAAGCATCGGAAAACTCTTCCGAACTTCCGGAAAAAATGTCGGATATCGCGCAGAATGCGGATCCGGATGGCAATCCGGGCACGGATCAGGCGACGGACCAGAACGGAAATACGGGTACCGATCCGAATGCACAGCCGGCCGCGGAACAGCAGCAGGTTCAGACACCCGTCATTCCGGAGCCTCCGCAGGTTGCCCTTGTAACACCTCCTGCGGCAGCAGTGGAGAGCGGAGATTATTTCGCACCGATTACGTCCGGACAGACGCTTTTCGGAAGGGACAACTGGTTTTTCTTAAACGACGGAAGAAATCTGGCTTACTACACGGGTGAAAACATTCTTTCAAACGGCGATATGGCTGCCTATCTGAAACGTATGGAAACGCTGAATGCCATTTGTGCACAGCGGGGAATTATTCTCGGATTTATCATCTGTCCGGATAAAAACCAGATTTATACCGAATATATGCCGACACTGCCGAGAGTGAATACCTATACGAGAGTGCATCGTTTTGCAGACTATGTAAGAACGGCCGATCCGGGGATTCATTTAAGCTATCCGCTTTATGAACTCGTAAATGCCAAGGCGGTCGGACAGCCGTATTACAAATACGATACCCATTGGAACAATCTCGGGGCATTTGTGGGCTTACAGAATCTTTATGCAAACATGGGGCTTCCCGCCACGGGGCTGGAAAGTGTCGGAATATCGGAGATGAGCGGAATTTTTGCATCCGACCTTGCAAGACTCGGAAACATTGATATTTCGGATTATCCGGGGGATAAGGATTATTCCGTTTCCTATCGTCCGGAGGTAAATGTAACGTCGAGGTCCGGCTCGGGGAACGATGCCGTTTATACTTCCACAACCGACAATCCGAACGGACTGAAACTGGCTCTGGTAGGGGATTCCTATCGTGTTTTGATGGTTCCGTACGTGGAAAAGGATTTCTCCCAGAGTACCGTCATGCACCGGAACAGCGTTCCGACTGCCGCGGCACAGATTAAAGAGTGTAATGTCCTGATTGTGGAGTGCGTGGAAAGGTATGATAAAGAGATGTTTGCAAACCTGAATCAGCTGATTACCATTCTGCAGAATTAACCGGAATTTATTTCCGAAATGTTACAAAAAAGTTACGGTATTTCTTGACGATAAACGCAATAAATAGTACAATAACAAAGGTTATACCACAATTTGTTGTATTTTTGAAAAGGAAGGAAAGTATCATGGCCCAGGTCGGTATTGTTATGGGATCGGATTCCGATATGCCCGTAATGGCGAAAGCCGCAGAAATGCTTGATAAGTTCGGCATTTCCTATGAAATGACGATTATTTCCGCTCACAGGGAGCCGGATGTATTTTTTGAATATGCGAAAAGTGCGGAAGAGAAGGGATTCCGGGTAATCATTGCCGGTGCCGGAATGGCGGCGCACCTTCCGGGAATGTGCGCGGCGATTTTTCCCATGCCCGTAATCGGTATTCCGATGCATACCACATCTCTCGGCGGAAAAGATTCTTTATATTCGATTGTTCAGATGCCGTCCGGTATTCCGGTTGCAACCGTAGCCATTAACGGCGGTGCAAATGCGGGAATTCTTGCGGCAAAGATTCTTGCAACTTCCGATCCGGAGCTGCTTGGGAAGGTAAAAGACTATGCTGCATCCTTAAAAGAATCCGTTCAGAAAAAGGATGCCCGTCTTAAAGAAGTCGGATATAAGGCATATATGGATCAGTAAAACAGATCTGCGAAAGGAAACAGGAGAAAACAGGAAAAACGAAACAGGAGGAACACAGATGGATTACAAGTCCGCAGGTGTAGACATTGAGGCAGGTTATAAGTCTGTCGAACTGATGAAAAAGTATGTAAAAGAGACAATGCGTCCCGAGGTACTGGGCGGAATCGGAGGCTTCTCCGGAGCATTTTCCCTGGACAAAATCAAACAGATGGAAAAACCGACACTGGTATCCGGAACGGACGGTGTAGGTACCAAAATCAAACTTGCATTTCTTATGGATAAGCATGATACGGTCGGTATCGACTGCGTTGCAATGTGCGTAAACGATATTGCCTGTGCAGGCGGCGAGCCGCTGTTTTTCCTTGATTATATTGCATGCGGAAAGAATTATCCCGAAAAAATCGCTTCCATCGTAAAAGGAGTATCCGAGGGATGTATTCAGGCCGGATGTGCATTAATCGGCGGTGAGACTGCGGAACATCCGGGACTTATGCCGGAAGAGGAATACGATCTTGCCGGATTTGCGGTCGGTGTAGTGGATGAAAAAGATCTGATCACCGGGGCAAATATCAAGGCCGGAGATACATTAATCGGTATTGCATCCTCGGGAATTCATTCAAACGGTTTTTCCCTGGTTCGTAAAGTGTTCAACGTAAACAGGGAAAATCTCCATCGTTTTGTGGACAGCCTCGGAATGACACTCGGTGAGGCACTGATTACACCGACGAGAATTTACGTAAAAGCATTAAAGAGCGTAAAGGATGCGGGCGTTACCATCAAGGGCTGCAGCCATATTACGGGCGGCGGTTTCTATGAGAACATTCCGCGTATGCTTCCGGACGGAATCGGGGCAAAAATCGAAAGATCGAGCTATGAAGTGCCTGCCATTTTCTCACTTCTTCAGAAGACGGGAAACATTACCGATCAGATGATGTACAACACCTACAATATGGGTGTCGGCATGGTACTCTGTGTCAATCCTTCCGATACGGACAAGACGCTGGAAGCACTTAAGAATGCAGGTGAGACCGCATACGTAATCGGAGAAACCGTAGCAGGCGAAAAGGAAGCTGTGATATGTTAAGAGTTTGTGTATGTGTTTCCGGAGGAGGCACGAATCTGCAGGCAATTATAGATGCGGGAAAACGCGGGGAACTCGGGGATACCGAAATCGTCCGTGTCATTTCCAACAATCCCGGGGCTTTTGCTTTGGAACGGGCAAAAAATGCCGGAATCGAAGGCATCTGTGTTTCGCCGAAAGAGTTCGAAAACCGTGCTGATTTTCATAAAGCACTGCTTTCGGCAATTAATGAGGCGAAACCGGATTTAATTGTACTTGCGGGATTTTTGGTGGTGATTCCGGAAGAAGTAATCAGGGCATACAGAAACAGAATCATTAACATTCATCCTTCTTTGATTCCCTCCTTCTGCGGAACCGGATATTACGGTTTAAAAGTGCATGAGGCTGCGCTTGCAAGAGGTGTAAAGGTAAGCGGTGCCACGGTGCATTTTGTGGATGAAGGAACGGATACGGGACCGATTATTTTACAGAAGGCCGTTGAAGTAAAGGAAGGCGATACACCGAAAGTACTTCAGCAGCGCATCATGGAGGAAGCCGAGTGGCAGATTATGCCGAAGGCAATCCGTTTAATATCCGAGGGAAAAGTAAAACTCGGAGAGTAGTACAAGAAAAAGAAAAATTCAGGAGCGAAAAGATGAAAGTATTGGTAGTAGGCAGCGGCGGCAGAGAGCACGCCATTTGTACTTCCATCCGAAAAAGTTCAAAGCTTGAGAAATTATACTGTGCACCCGGAAATGCCGGAATTGCACAGATTGCAGAGTGTGTACCCATCGGGGTGATGGAATTTGACCGCATTGCGGAATTTGCCGCAGAAAAGGCAGTCGATCTGGTGGTAGTGGCACCGGACGATCCCCTGGCGGCAGGTCTGGTGGATGTGCTGAACGAAAAAGGAATTCGTGCATTCGGACCGAATAAGGCTGCGGCAATTCTCGAAGGAAGCAAGGCTTTTTCGAAGGATTTAATGAAGAAATACAATATTCCGACCGCAAAATACGAGAATTTCGATGACCCGGAAAAAGCGATCGAATATTTAAAGAATTCAAAATTCCCCATTGTTTTAAAGGCAGACGGTCTTGCACTCGGAAAGGGTGTACTGATCTGCAAAGATTATGAGGAAGCGGTTGCCGGCGTAAAGGAAATCATGGAAGACAAGAAATTCGGTGATTCCGGAAACCGTATGGTAATTGAGGAATTCATGACCGGTAGGGAAGTGTCGGTACTTTCTTTCTGTGACGGAAAAACGATTCGCATCATGACCTCCGCGCAGGATCACAAGCGTGCAGGTGACGGAGATACCGGTCTTAATACGGGCGGTATGGGAACATTCTCCCCGTCGCCTTTCTATACCGAAGAAGTGGATGCATTCTGTAAAAAAGAAATCTACCAGAAGACGGTGGATGCAATGAGTGCGGAAGGCAGACCTTTCAAGGGAGTCATTTTCTTCGGATTAATGATTACGGCGGACGGCCCGAAGGTGCTTGAATACAATGCAAGATTCGGTGACCCGGAAGCACAGGTTGTACTTCCCAGAATGAAGAATGACATTCTGGAGATTTTTGATGCGTGCATCGACGGAACGCTTGACCGGATTGAACTGGAATTTGAAGACAATGCTGCAGTCTGTGTCGTTCTTGCATCCGACGGATACCCGGTATCCTATCAGAAGGGCTTTGAAATCAAAGGCCTGGATGCATTTGAAGGCAAAGACGATTATTTCTGTTTCCATGCGGGAAGCAAAGTCTCGGACGGCAAAATCGTGACAAACGGCGGCCGTGTGCTCGGTGTTACCGCAAAGGGAAAGGACTTAAAAGAAGCCAGGGCAAAGGCCTATGCGGCAACGGAATGGATTGATTTTGACAATAAATATATGCGTCACGATATCGGGAAGGCGATTGACGAGGCATAAAGACATAGAATTTCGGCAGAATTCTTTTTAGGGGAATGATGAAAGGAAGGAGCATTTGAAGATGACTAAGAACAGCTATATGAGAAAGACAATCGGATCTGCGCTATATAAAGTAATCGGAAGCTTGGCAGGTGTGGTTCTGGCAGGTATGATTTCCATTACCGCATTGGCTGATACACCGGGTACCGTAACGGGTGACCGTGTAAACGTTCGTTCCGAAGCAAATACAACCAGTACGGTTCTTACCAAGGTAACCGCAAACGAGAGTGTAACCATTGTTGATGAAACAACCGGTTCCGACGGGAATAAATGGTATAAGATTAAAACTTCCGGCGGTACAACAGGATTTGTACGTGCCGATTACGTAAAGAGCGGCGGCGGAAATACAACCACCACGACGACTACCACTACCACTACCACAACACCTGCAACAAACGATACCCCCAACGTTACGACTGTTACCGATAAGACGGCGTATATCAAGGGCGAAGACGGAACCGTAAACATTCGTAAAGGACCCAGTACAACTGCTGATCTGGTTGCAAGTGCACAGGCCAAATCAGAGATTACCATTACCGGTGAGACAACAGCAACGGACGGATATAAATGGTATCAGATTAAGTTTACCGCAAACGGACAGAGCATGACCGGTTTCGTTCGTTCCGATCTGATTACCTATGAGGCACCCGCAAACAATACTACTCCCGCAACTACCACGGTAGAAGGCGGAACCGGAACACCGGAGAATCCTGACGGAACCGGTGAAGGCGGAGAAGGTACCGGCGAAGGCGGAGAAGGAACAGAAGAAGGCGGAGAAGGCGGAGAAGGAACATCGGAGACCACAACGGAGCCTGCTTCCTCACAGACGGCATCCACGGCATCCCTTCAGTTTTTAGAGCCGGTCGGTGAACCTGCAAACGTTCCTGCGGGATATGAAAAAGTAGACGTTATGATGGGCGATCAGGTATATTCCGCATGGGCAAAAGGTGATTATTACATTGTTTACGGTATTTCCGGAAACTCTGATGCACAGTGGTACGTATATGATTACAAGAACAATTCGTTTGTATCCTATGACGGACTGTTCGGAGACGCGGATGCAAAAACCAAGAAGGGTACATCTTCCAACCTGCTGATTCCGCTTATCATTGCAGGTGCTCTTGCAGCGATTTTCTTAATTACGACGATTTTCTTTGCAATCAAGGCATTCTCCGGTCGTGATGAGTATGATGACAACTATGACATCGGCTATGATGACGACGATGAGGATGACGGCGAGGATTACGAAGAATTCGATGACGATGACTATGAGGAAAAACCCGCAAAAACCAAGCGCGTAATCGTTCCGAAGAAGGCGGAGCCGAAGGCAAAACGTGAAGAGTACTATGATGACGAAGAAGACGAAGAGTACTATGACGACGAGGAAGATGATTACGAAGACGAAGACGAGTATGAAAAGCCTTCCAAAGCATCAAAGAAGAAAGCAAAAAAAGAAAAGAAATCCTTCAAGAATAAGATTCTCGATTACTTTACCGTTCAGGAAGACGATGACGATGACGACGATGAAGATTACGAGGATGAAGATGAGTACGATGAGGACGATTATGATGACAATTCCACAGGGGATATGAATTTTATCGACCTGTAATCGGACCTTGACTTTTCCGGAATTCATTTATGAAAAATTGTTGAACGGGTTTGACATTACTGCCTCTCTGTTATACGATATATATAACAGAGAGGCTTTTGTTTTTGTAAGGTTTAATTCTTGATAGAAAGCGGGTGAAGGAATGGACCTGGTTTTTGAAATTGACTTTCAGTCGGATGAAGCGTTATATACACAGCTTTGCAATCAGATTATCATCGGGATTGCAAAGGAGATGGTGCATGAAGGAGACCCCCTGCCGAGTGTACGCCAGCTGGCTGATGAAGTCGGAATCAACATGCATACCGTGAACAAAGCATATACGGTTTTAAAGCAGGAAGGATTTGTAAAGGTAGACCGCAGAAAAGGAGCCGTAATTGCGGTCGATATTAACCGTTTAAGGGCTCTTGCGCAGACAAAGCATGATTTAGCCATCCTTCTTGCAAAAGCGAGTTGTATGAATGTATCCCGTGAGGAAATTCACGCGCTGATTGATGAAATTTACGAAGAATACGGAGGAAGCAATATCCATGGAAATTCCATTTAATAATTTCAGCAGGCAGGCACAGACTGCCATAGAAAATGCCTATCTGGCTGCAAAGAAACAGCATCTTCATTTTGCCGGAACCGAGCATCTTTTACTAGGACTTGCAATGGTAGAGGATTCGGTTGCCGGAAAAACGTTAAAGCATATGGATGTGACTCCGGAGGCGATTGAGAAGATTATAAAGACGCATGGCTCCAAGGATATTCTTGAGAGGAAAAGAGGAGCGGTAAGTCTCACCTCGTCTGCAAAATATATCCTGGACGAATCCATGGAACTTGCGGAGAAAACCGGTGCACAGGAGGTCGGAACGGAGCATATTCTGCTTCTGTTAATCGACTATCCCGAACTGATGTCCCGTAAAATTCTGGATTTACTGAACGTAGACATGAATAAATTCCGTACGGTTCTGCTTTCTTCCATGAGCGAGGATCCGGTTACGCTGAGGGATGAAATCGTACCGAAACTGCAGCAGTTTTTCCAAAGAGACGAAGAAGCGGGAACGTTAAAAAAATACAGCCGGGATTTAACCATGCTTGCCAAAAAGAATAAGCTGGATCCGGTCATCGGCAGACAGAATGAGATTGAGAGACTGATTCAGATTGTTCTTCGGAGAAGCAAAAACAATCCCTGCTTAATCGGAGAGCCGGGAGTCGGAAAGACGGCCATTGTGGAAGGACTTGCACTCCGGATTGCAAACGGTGACGTTCCGGCACCTCTTTTGAAAAAGAAAGTCATGTCGCTTGACATGTCAGCCATGGTGGCGGGATCAAAGTACCGCGGTGAGTTTGAGGAACGTTTGAAAAACGTGATTGCGGAAGTGACCGCAAACGGAAATATCATTCTGTTTATGGACGAAATCCATACCTTAATCGGTGCAGGAGGCGCGGAAGGAAGTATCGATGCTTCCAGTATTTTAAAGCCTTCCCTTGCAAGAGGCGAAGTGCAGTTAATCGGTGCCACTACGATTGCCGAGTACCGCAAATACATTGAAAAGGATGCTGCCCTGGAACGCAGATTTCAGCCGATTATCGTCGAAGAACCGACGGAAGAGGAAGCTTTTTCAATCCTTCAGGGAATTGCGGGAAGGTATGAGGAATACCACAAAGTGAAAGTGGAAGAAGAGGCACTCCGGGCTGCCGTAAAACTGTCTTCAAGATACATTAACGACCGGAACCTTCCGGATAAGGCTATTGACGTCCTGGATGAAGCATGCAGCGCCGTTAAACTCCGTGGAATGGGAAAGTCACAAACTACGGATGATTATTCGAAACGCATTACGGAACTGGAAAAAGAAATCGATCATCTGATTCTGGTTCGTGATGCCGAGGGATTAAAGGAAGCAAAGAAGGAACGCGAAGCTCTCCTGAAAAAAATAAAAAAAGCAGAGGACGTTGTAAAGAAAAAGAGGAAGGAAGCCGATAACGTTGTTACGGTATCCGATGTGGAACACGTTATCTCCGTTTGGACCAGAATTCCTTTGGAAAAACTGGCGGAAAAAGAGTCAGAGAGACTTATGAATCTGGAAAAGACACTTCATAAGCGTGTCATCGGGCAGAATGAAGCAGTGGAGGCAGTGGCGAAGGCAGTAAGAAGAGGAAGGGTCGGAATCAAGGACCCCAACCGGCCGATCGGATCGTTTTTATTCCTGGGCCCTACAGGTGTCGGCAAAACGGAACTATCCAAGGCTTTGGCAGAGGCACTTTTCGGAAACGAATCCTCGCTGATTCGTGTAGATATGTCGGAGTATATGGAATCGCATTCGGTATCGAAAATGATCGGTTCCCCTCCGGGATATGTCGGGTTCGAAGACGGCGGCCAGTTGTCCGAAAAGATCCGGAAAAATCCATACAGTGTCGTATTATTTGATGAAATCGAAAAAGCACATCCGGATGTTTTCAACGTGCTTTTGCAGGTTCTCGACGACGGACGTATAACCGATTCAAAGGGCAGAACGGTAAGCTTTAAGAATACCGTCTTAATCATGACTTCCAATGCCGGTGCAAACCGTATCATCGATCCGAAGAATCTGGGATTTTCCAGGGTTCAGACCGAGAAGGACGTGCATGAAAAGATGAAAGCCGGCGTCATGGAAGAAGTGAAGAAGATTTTCAAACCGGAGTTTATCAACCGCGTGGATGAAATCCTTGTGTTCCATCAGATCGGCAGGGAGGATATGAAGAAGATTACGAATCTTCTGACCACCAATCTGGAGAAGCGTGCAGAAAAAAATCTCGGCATTCATCTGACGGTGGCGGACTCCTTAAAGAATCACATTACGGAAAAATATTCCAATGCGAAAATGGGTGCGAGACCTTTAAAGAGAGCCGTTCAGAGTGTGATCGAGGATGCTCTTACGGAGGAGATTTTACAGGGTAAAATTGCAACCGGAGACAGCGTCAGTGCGCAGTATAAAAACGAAAAAGTTACCTTTACAAAGAAAGCGCGGAAAGGTATACTTTAACTATGGGGACGCGAAAAAAGAGAGGATGGGAAGGTCTCGATTTTATCGCATTATTAAGGAAAGGGGTACCAAATTATGGCAGCCATCAAAGAACTGATTAAAGAAGAAGCGGACGGAACACTGAGTTTCGGTGATTACACCAGAGCTGAGAAAGCAAAAGTGGAAGACTTCAAGCATGCAGGTGATTTGTACAAGGTAAAAACGTTTGCCACCATGACGAAGCTTGAAAAGAACGGACAGTTCTTATATGAATCCGTTCCGGGAACCGGAGTTACCGAATTCGCCGAAGATGAAAAAGGCGTTTCCTTTAAGGTAGAAAGCAATCAGGATGCCCAGATTACGGTGGGAATGGAAGAGGATACCGAGTATTCCGTTTTCGTTGGAGGCAAGAGTATCGGAGTATTAAAGAGCAATCCGAGCGGTAAGATTAATATCAGCGTGGAACTTGCAGACGCCGGCGAAGTGGAAGTGAAGATCAGTAAGTAAAAACAACTGAATAGCAGCAATTTAACAGGATATTCAGCAGAAACAATTAAATTGCAACAAAAAAGCACTAATAGGTTTACGGTTTAACTGAATAAGGAATCATCGGATGCGGGATAAAAGTCCCGCATTCGTCATTCAAAGGCATGTTTTTTCCGGATTATAACCGGGAAAACAGGTAAGAATCTTTAACAGAGGGAATATATGGCAACATCCAAAATGAAAACAAAAACGGTTTTTTTCTGCAACGAGTGCGGATACGAGTCTCCGAAATGGGTGGGACAGTGTCCGGCCTGCAGGGAATGGAATACGATGGTGGAAGAGCGTATTTCCGGTACGGCTTCTTCGATTAAGAGTACAAAGGAAGCCCTGACGAAGGGAGAGACCGTTGTGGCATCCGTTTCGCAGATTTCCCTGGAAGAGGAAAGTAAAATTTCCACCGGAATGAAGGAACTGGACCGTGTTCTGGGAGGCGGAGTGGTACCGGGTTCCCTTACACTGGTCGGCGGCGATCCGGGAATCGGAAAATCGACGCTTCTTTTGCAGACCTGCAGATTTATGGGAAATGCAGGAGAGAAGATTCTCTATGTTTCGGGAGAGGAATCCTTAAAGCAGATTAAAATCAGGGCTTTGAGAATCGGGGAATTCTCCGACAACGTGGAACTGATGTGCGAGACAAATCTTGCAATTATTGAGGAAGTGATTCGAAAGAAACAGCCGAAAATTGTAATCATCGATTCCATTCAAACCATGTATCTGGAAGAAGTAACTTCTGCACCGGGAAGCGTATCGCAGGTTCGTGAATCCACGGGGATTCTGATGCGGATTGCAAAGGGGATGGATGTTTCGATTTTTATTGTCGGTCACGTGACCAAGGAAGGCACCGTGGCAGGCCCGAGAGTGCTCGAGCACATGGTGGATACCGTTTTATACTTTGAAGGGGACAGACATGCCTCCTACCGCATTCTGAGGGGCGTAAAGAACCGTTTCGGATCCACAAATGAAATCGGCGTATTTGAAATGCGCGGGGAAGGACTGGTCGAAGTGGCAAATCCTTCGGAATTTATGCTTGAAGGACGCCCGAAGGATGCAAGCGGCTGTATCGTTACCTGTTCCATGGAGGGCAGCAGACCGATTCTTGTGGAGATTCAGGCGCTGGTATGCAGAACGAATTTCGGAATTCCGAGGCGTCAGGCACAGGGTGCGGATTATAACCGCCTGAATCTGTTAATGGCGGTTTTGGAAAAAAGAATGGGACTTTCTTTGGGAGAATGCGATGCTTATTTAAATATCGCGGGCGGAATCAAGGTTACGGAACCTGCAATCGACCTCGGAATCATAATGGCCGTGGTTTCCTCCTTCCGTAACGTTCCTTTAAGCCCTGATATGGTGGCATTCGGGGAAGTCGGATTATCGGGTGAGGTAAGAAGTGTTCCCCAGCTGGAAGGCCGTGTAAGAGAAGCGAAGAAGCTTGGCTTTAAAACCTGTGTGGTTCCGGCAACCGGGGAAGAAACCCTGAAAAAAACGGACGGCATTAAGATTATTTTTGTCAATTCCGTAGCAGAGGCAATTGATTTGATTCACTGACGGAAAGATTCATGGAAGAAAAAGGTTGCGTTCGTATTTTTCTTATGATATAATCTCTTTCGGTGCGAAAAAGGCACCGAAAACATAGGGGATTGGTCAAATGGTATGATAGGGGTCTCCAAAACCTTTGGTGGGAGTTCGATTCTCTCATCCCCTGTAACCCTGAAATGTTGATAACATCAATGTTTCAGGGTTTTTTCTTTGGAAGACCTTTGGGATACCGCGAAGTATATAAGACGAATGGAAGAGAGACTGTCAAAGCTTCCCCATGAGTGCGATGCAGAAAGTATGGTTTATGAGCATGCTACACATTTTGTATTTCCGGAGAGTCTGTTAAAGGAAATGATGCCGGTAGGCGGCAGCCTGTTTGTCGGTTTGTTTAAAGCGGGACGTGATTATAAAAAAGAATGCAGGGAAGCACGCATTGATATTGACAGAAGAGTAAGTCTGGCAATCAAAAACTGGATTTCGGAGGGAACACCGGACCGGAGGGACATTAGTGGTTCATAAAATGACAGACTTTGAAAGAAAGTATGGCGACGAGTTTGTTTTTAGAGTATCATTTTGGGCGGAGGATTTTCTTGTAAGCAATATCTTACTTCCGGCTGGAGAATTGGGAGAAACAAAATGACGAACGAAGAGTTAAAAAGCTTTTATTTCGGCGCATACCGGTTCAGTGAAACCCCGGACGGGTATCTTATGGCGCATCAGTACACAAAAAAACAGGAAGAGTATTTCCGCGGAAAGGATTTATACTGGTTTGAAAGGTGTAATGCATCCAATGCAAAGACGATAGAGTTTATTTCCGGCGCGGAGGAGGTTTCGTTTCGATACCGGTTTTATTGGAGAGGGTCGGAAGACAGCATTGAACTCTGGGTTGACGGAAGACCGTTTGTTATCACCAAAGTATCGGATCTTCCGAAAGAAGGGACTCTTGTTTATCCGATTCCGGGAGGAAATACGGAAAAGAAAATGATTCTGTATCTTCCGTCGGATTCCACGCTCTTAATCCGGGATTTTACCATCGCTGCACCCGCGGTGCCACCGGTTAAAAAGAAGAAAATACTCTGGATGGGAGATTCCATTACGCAGGGTTACGGTCCGATGCGTTCCGCCATGACTTATGTCAGTGTGGCAAACCGTATGCTTGATTATGACGTTATCAATCAGGGAATCGGCGGTTATATTTACGATGCGGGCTCCGTATCGGAAATGCCCGGATACCGGCCGGATGAGATTTTTGTATCCCTCGGAACCAACCAGTTTGAAGAGAACTCACATAAAAGTGTTGAGGCCTTTTATGTAAAACTTCGGGAAGTTTACACAGATACGGTTCCGGTGACCTGCATAACGCCGGTGTGGCGGACGGACCTTTCGGAGAGGGAGTTTGAGAAATTCATCCGGTTCTGCGACGGAATCAAAAATGTCTGCAAAAAATATGATAATATTAAAGTGACGGACGGTTTTGAGCTGATACCGCACAGCCCGGAATATTATATCGACGGGCTTCATCCGAATGAAAAAGGAACGGCGGAGTATGGCAGAAATCTGGTTCATTCCTACCTGGACATGTTAAAATAATAAAGAACGGGGGAATGCAGGAATGGAGTACGGAAGAAGGTTTTTATTCATTTTGATTTGTGTTTTCGTGATGAGCATTACAGGCTGCAGGAAAGGAGATGTTGAGATGATTGATAATCTGATAAAACCCGGATATGTACCGCAAACCGGCGGTGTTTCCGATCATTCGGATCCTTCCGCGGTGAAAGAGATTCAGTCCGATGAACTGAAGGAATTCCGGTTAAGATGCGAAAATTCTTTCGGCATATCCGTATCGGCTTCGGACGGAGTATCCGCTCCGACAAATTATCCTGCCGGATATTATAACTATGAAATGATAAAATCGGGTGACGGTGCTGAGGTGTCAGTGGATTTTGCGGGAGAGGAATTTAAGTTTACCGCGGATAATGAGGAACTTTCCAATTTGGCCAAACTGCTGAAAGATCACGATGTGGCATCCATGAACGGTCATTCCAAGCGCAATTCCGCACTGGGTACCTATATCGATTTTGAAGCCCTTTATGAAAGCGGTGAAAAAATTTCAATTTATGCGGAAGGAGGGGCTTCTGTTGAACCGGATAACTGGAACCCTGTAATCTACGTGGAATTTTTCGACGGACTCATAAAGAAGTATACCGGGCAGTCCTACGGGGAAACGCTGTTAGAAGACAAAAGCGATCCGGATGCATTAAAGGAATTTACATCCGATCATATTCAGGAAATCTATCTGGAATTCGATACGAATCCGAATAACGGAGAACGTGACGGTTTTGAATACGGAACCTACCGGTTTCAGATGCGTGAGGGAGGAGTTCCCTATCAGGGTGTGGATACGAATGCCGCGGTCTGGAGGGATGCATACATTGTTACTTCGTTCGATATGACGGACGCGGAAATTGCGGCATTTCAGGAAATGCTGAACGAGAAGAATTATCTGTCATTAAACGGGTGGGATAAAAAAGATCTCGTAAATTCCTATTCCTTGTTGGAACTGCATGTTTATTATGATAACGGGGAAAGTCTTACAATAGACGCAAGAGGCGATTCGGCGATGCCGCCCGGGTGGAATTCCACAGAGATGCTGCATTATCTGCAGGCTCTGGCGGAAGCACATGGAACATCGATTAAGTGATTGAAGAAAGATAAATGTTTTACGAAAGAAGGAACCATATGTGATGCGAATCTGTTCCGTCATTCTGAATTCCGTACTGGCTGTGGACATGATTGTAATGACAATTCTGCTTTTCTTAAAAGACGGAAAGTGGGATTTTGAAACCGGAGTCCGGAGACAGAAATATTTTACTGTTTTAAGCAATGAATTCTGCGCGATAACCTGCGTTTTTATGATTTTCTTTCCGGATTTCCATCCGGTCAGGATTTTGAAGTTTACCGGTGTGATTGCCATCATGGTAACGTTTGTTACCGTACTTGTTTTTTTGGGGCCGACACTCGGGTACAGGAGAGTAATGGAGGGCAGGGATTTTGTTTTACATGTTGTAAATCCCGTTCTGGCTGCAATTTCTTTCGGGGTATTCGAAAGAGAGAAAATTGCGTTTCCGCATTGCCTGTTCGGAATGGTTCCGGTGATTTTGTACGGAATCGTTTATACCTATTTTGTGATGCTTGCGCCGAAAGAGAAGCGAGGAGAAGATTTCTACGGATTTAACAAAGGCAATAAATGGTATTTGTCCATGACTTTGATGGTATTGGGGACATTGATTTTGTGCGTGGGGTTCTGGGCAATTACGCTGATCTGATTATCCGGCAAAACCTGCCGATACGAAATTCAGCACAGCTTCCGGATTGCTTTTCCGACGCCGTTATGGTCGTTATCATCCGTTGTCATTTTACACATGGATAAAATCTCTGCCTCGGCATTTCCCATCGCAACGGGAAAACCTGCAATGCCGAGCATTTCACGGTCATTGTCGGAGTCGCCGATTCCGACGGTATCCTTTAAATCGATTCCGAGCCTGTTTGCAAGAATCCGAAGCCCCAGAGCTTTGCTGACACCGGGTGCGGTCATTTCCAGAATGGTATCGCCGACCGTGGCAAAGCAGAGCGGAAGATCTTTTAATTCTTCAAATGCGGCCTCGCGGTCTGCATGGGTTCTGAAATAGATATTGACCTTCGGAATGGCAATTCTTGTTTTGGCCTCTTCGGACATATCCGGAACTTTCTTTGCAATTGCTTCAAACAAAGGCTGGTAAACTCCCATATTGTAATCATCCATATGCGTTACCTGACTTTTGTCTGCGGTGGAATCGACAGCAAGAAAATGCGTCATTCCATCGTATTTTTTTGCCGTATCACTGATGATTACCGCATATTTTGACATGATTTCCTTACTGAAAACGACTTTGTCTTCTTTAAAATCATATACCACGGAGCCGCTGCAGCAGATCCCGTAACGGATTGAAGGAAGACTTTCCAGGTAAGGGCGGATCTCAATTACGGCCCGACCGGAGCAGTACACGACTTCGGTTCCCTTCGAAGAAGCATATTCAATATCCGTAACGGTGTCCGGATGAAGTGTTTTGTCTGATTTTAACAGAGTTCCGTCCATATCGACGGCGATGAGTTTATACATGGTAATTCCTTTCCCTGACTGCCTATGTAATATATCAGGAGGACCGGAAAAAGTCAATTACGGAGAGCACTTACGAGCGCGGCAGACAAAAAAGGCAAAAACTTACGCTAATATATTGTTAAAAAATAGCAATTTAGTTATAGATTTTACTGCTTGCGGCAAATATAATAATAACAGAATTAGTAATAACTACTAATTACGATTCCGAAAGAATTCCCCTTTTACACAAACAGGAGCACCGAGGTTAACACCCCGGTGCTTTTGTTTTATGCGATTGTCCGTGTTTGCCGGTTTCTTTTCATATGTTTTATCACGCGGTATTTTATGTTATACTGACTCTGTACGGGAATCGGATTCTTAACGGAAATCCGGTCCGGTTCTGAAACTGTGATTTCTGGTATAAAACCTGTTTTATTGGGGAGACCGGTTGAAACTATGTACCTCTTTATTCTGA
>Ga0247608_10004259_pt1 | contig 16142 bp, 10 predicted proteins | sample 176DNAGHGlowgp2_FD_193490 | JGI IMG/M metagenome (GOLD analysis project Ga0247608, IMG submission 193490) | Sheep rumen microbial communities from Palmerston North, Manawatu-Wanganui, New Zealand - 1766 DNA GHGlow gp2 | ecosystem: Host-associated > Mammals > Digestive system > Stomach > Rumen ... | reverse complement strand
TGGCATATATGCATGCAGCCCGGAAAATTCCAGCTTCACGGCTCGATTTACGGATATGCAGGTGACGGAATGCGCATGGAAAGCGCACGACGGCCAACAACCGGATGCGTAAACGTAATTCGAAAATGCCCCCTTGAGGGTGTATGGATGCGCGCCCTTATTCCCCCTCTCGCAGCAGCCTCTCGAACAATGGGTGATACACGGCGATATCTTCCAGCTGCATGATGGTCGTGATCTTGTTGCCCGCGTCCTTACTCGAAGCTCCACAGTGGAAAAGTTTCTCGCTGTCGGTCCCGAAATCCAGATAGATGTATCTGTCGTGGAACACGTTCCCCGTAGTGCGAACATCGCTAAGTTCAACATCCGGGCGGGCAGCCCTGAAGTCCGCCAGCATGCTCTCGGTCAGGCGGGTGCGCCCGTGCTGCTCGCTGAAAAACTTGACAGAAACACCCTTCGCCACGCACCGCAGCAAGTCGAGAGTCTTTACATCCAAGTAGTCATCTACAATCAGCACCGACTTCTTCGCCATGCTGTAAATCTGCGTGTAGGCGACATCGGCCTCAAGCCGCTGCCCGTTCAGAATCAAAAAATGCTTGAAAGTGCTCGGATCGACGAAATTCGCCATGACCTTCTGGAGAAAACTCTCGTTCCGTTCCACCTTGTTCGAAAGCGTGCGGACATCCGTGGCAATCTCGGCAATATCCCGCGTGTTCTGGCTAGTCTGCGTCGCCAGTGCGACCATCCCCGCAGAAACATCCGGCGCATTCTCCGCCGCAATGTAGTCCTTCATCTGCTTGAAAAGACGGATAAGGGCCATACTCTGTTGTACTGCCAAATCGCCTTTCAACACAGTCATAAGCATATAAATGCCTTGCTCCGTAAAAACGAAGGGATTGGAGCGGCTCATTGTGCTAATGTTTGTGGTGCAATTTTTGCACCGCAAAATTTCTGCGTCATTTACACCGGTAATTGCGGTCAAATTTTTTGACCGCAATTCTTCGTCTTCCTTTTTGGACAGTTGAAAACGGAAATCCTCCGCAAAACGCACAATATTATTCTTGACCTGCTGATTAAAAGACTTGGTCGAATATCCGTAAATCTCCGCCAAATCGGCATTGAGCATGACCTTAACCCCGCGGATGGTATATATCCGCGACTTGAGCAAATCCTCGTCTATCAGGGAAAATTCGGGCTTTTTCGGCGCGACGGCCCCGGCCGCACTGGCCGCACTGGCCGCAACATCTTTCTTCATCGTCAACTCCTCTGGCATACAAGCGTAAAAAATGCCAAAGACTACACACTTGTGCACTAAATATAGATTCAAAAATCCCGTTTGTCAATAGGCCCGCGCGATTTTCTCTGAAATTTGCCTTTATCACCTTAATTCCGTATATTCCTGATTCATTTTTGATATATATTTGCAAACAAGGTTTCCCATGGAAGTGAATAAGAAAGACCTCTCCGAACGCGACATTGTCAGCAAGTTCATTTTGCCCAGCATTATCAATGCCGGGTGGAATCTTGATGCGCAAATTCGTGAAGAGGTGTCTTTTACTGACGGTCGAATTTTTGTTAAAGGGAAAAAGACTGTTCGCGGTGAACGAAAGCGTGCCGACATCATTCTTTCTTATAAGCCTAACTTGCCCATTGCTGTTATCGAAGCAAAGGACAACAAACACTATGTAAGCGATGGTATCCAGCAGGCGCTCGCTTATGCAGAAACTTTAGATATTCCCGTAGCCATCAGCAGTAATGGCGATGGATTTTCTATCCGCTATCGGAAGGGCTGCGGCCCCCAAAATACGGCGGGTGAACCCATAGTCGTAGAAGAACGCGACTTAGAACATTTCCCGACTATTGATGAAATCTGGAACAGCTATAAGAGGTATAAGGGAATTGATACCCCCGAAGTAGAAACTATTGCGACTCAGGATTATTTTGTCGATAATTCCGGTTACAAACCGCGCTACTACCAGCAAATTGCCATCAACCGAACTGTAGAAGCGATCGCTAAGGGACAAGACCGAATTCTTTTAGTGATGGCGACCGGTACGGGTAAAACCTATACGGCGTTCCAAATTATTTGGCGCCTGTGGAAAAACGGTTGGACGAAGAACAAGGAGCCGGGCAAGACTCCGAGAATCCTTTTCCTTGCTGACCGCGAGAATTTGATTTCGCAAACCAAGCGCGGCGATTTCAAGCATTTCAAGGACAAGATGACGATTGTCCGCCATAAGCAGATTGACAAGGCTTATGAAATATATTTGGCTTTGTATCAGGGACTGACCAACTACGATGAGGATGCCGACGCCTACAGGGAATTCTCGCCCGACTTTTTCGACCTCGTTGTCGTTGATGAATGTCATCGTGGAAGTGCTGCCGACAATAGCGCATGGCGAAAAATTCTGGATTATTTCAAGAGCGCTACTCACATTGGTTTGACAGCTACACCGAAAGAAACAAAAGACGTATCGTCTTCGGAATATTTCGGCGATCCGATTTATACATACTCTTTGAAGCAGGGAATTGATGATGGATTCCTCGCTCCCTACAAAGTTTTGCGTGTAGGCATTGATGTGGACCTAGAAGGTTGGCGCCCCGAAAAAGGTAAACTCGACAAAAGTGGAAACGTCGTCGAAGACCGAGTTTATAACACGAAGGATTTTGACCGCAATTTGGTTCTGGAAGACCGCACTCCGATTGTCGCCCGTAGAATCGTAGAATTCCTGAAGCAAAACGACCCGATGGCAAAGACCATCGTCTTCTGCATCGATCAGGAACATGCTAGTCGCATGCGTGACGAGCTTTGGAAAGCCGCTCCTCCAGAATGGCACGAAAAGTCTGACGAGTACATAATGCGAATCACCAGCGATGACAAAGAAGGCAGACTGAAAGTTGATGATTTCAAGAATCCAGAAAAGCCTTACCCCGTTATTGCGGTTACGTCAAAACTATTGAGTACTGGTTCTGATACAAAAACTTGCAAACTCATAGTCTTGGAATCCAATATTGGCTCGATGACCGAGTTTAAGCAGATTATCGGTCGCGGAACACGAGTGTATGAAGAATACGACAAGCTTTTCTTCACGATTATGGATTTCCGTAATGTGACGAACTTATTCTCGGACCCGGCATTTGACGGCGAGGCCATCCGCATCAAGGAAGTCAAGCCCGGCGAAAACCTTCCGACGGAAACCTCTGACGCATCGGACGATAATTCCGAAAATGAAATTGACCCCGTCACCGGTGAGCCGGTTACGTTCCCGGAACAGCCCGCATATCCGACGCAGCCCACTCCGGCGATTACACCCGAAGTCCATGAGAAAAAGGATAAAGTCTATGTGGCGGGCGTTTCGGTGTCTATCCTGAACGAACGCATGCAATACCTTGACCCTTCGGGCAAGCTTATCACGACGACGCTTCGCGAATACACTCGTCAGGGCATCTTGGGCAAGTATCGCGATTTGCAAACCTTCTTGCAAGAATGGAACAGTGCCGAAAAGAAAAAGGCAGTAGTTGAGGAACTTGAAAAACAGGGAATCATAGCCGAGAATTTGCAAGAAGAAACTAAGCAAGATCTTGATATATTCGACCTTATTTGTCATATAGCTTATGACCAACCTGCCCTGACTCGCAAGGAACGTGCCGAAAACGTCCGCAAGAGGAATTTCTTTACCAAGTACGGCGACAAGGCCCGTGCAGTGCTTGAAGCTTTGTTGGATAAATATGCCGACGAAGGAATCGACAATATTGAAGAGACTACGGTCTTGAAAGTGGATCCGCTTTCTAAATTTGGCACCCCGATAGAAATCATTAAACTGTTCGGCGGAAAACTTGAATATCAGCAGGCGATACGCGACCTGGAAACTGAAATTTATAGAGGAGTAGCCTAATGGCTGACATTGGTGGTATTATCAAAGCCTTGCAAAACATTATGCGCAAAGACCAGGGCGTTTCTGGCGATGCACAGCGAATTGAACAACTTGGCTGGATGATAACGCTCAAGATTATTGACGATAAAGATGCCGAAATGGAAGTCATGCAAGACGACTACAAGTCGGTTATCCCCGAAAAATTGCAGTGGCGCAACTGGGCCGCCGATAGCGAAGGCATGACGGGCGATGCCCTGCAGGAATTCGTTGACAACAAGTTGATTCCCGGCCTGAAAAAGATAGACGTTTCTACTGGCAACAAGCGTGCCATCCTGATTCGCGATATTTTTGACGGCATCAACAACTACATGAAAAACGGCACCATCATTCGTCAGGTGGTGAACAAACTGAACGAAATTGATTTCAACGTGTCCGAAGACCGCCATCTGTTTGGCGACATCTACGAAACTTTGCTGCGAGACTTGCAGAGTGCGGGCAACTATGGTGAATTCTACACCCCGCGTGCCATCACCGAAATCATGACGGAAATCGTGAACCCGCGACTTGGCGAACGCGTGCTTGACCCCGCTTGCGGTACAGGCGGATTCTTGACCTGTGCTATCGAAAACATCCGCAAGCAAGATGTTCATTCCGTAGAAGACTTGAAAATGCTCAACGCGACCATTCGCGGGCAAGAATTCAAGCCACTCCCGTTCATGCTCTGCGTGACGAACCTGATTTTGCACGACATCGAAGTACCGAACATCCTTTACACCGACAGCCTGAACCGTGAATACACAAGCATCGGACCCAAAGACCGCGTGGACGTCATCTTGGCAAACCCGCCTTTCGGTGCTTCCGTCAGCGATGGCGTTGAGACGAACTATCCCGCCTCTTTCCGCACTACAGAAAGTGCAGACCTGTTCCTGCTCCTAATGATGCGTTACCTCAAGGACGGTGGCCGCGCGGCAATCGTGTTGCCCGACGGCTCGCTCACCGGTGACGGCGTAAAGGAACGCATCCGCAAGGAATTCTTGACACAGTGCAACGTGCACACCATCGTGCGACTGCCCAATTCCGTTTTCCAGCCCTACGCAAGCGTCGCGACCAACCTGCTCTTCTTTACCAAGGGCGAAAAGACCAAGGATGTCTGGTATTACGAGCACAAGGTGCCCGAAGGAATGAAGGCGTATTCCAAGACCAAGCCTATTCAGAAATCGGAATTCGAACCGCTCAAAAAGTGGTGGAACAAACGCAAAAAATCCGATGTCGCCTGGAAAGTCTCGATAAAGGAACTCGAAGAGAACGGCTACAATCTCGACATCAAGAACCCCACCGTCCCCGAAGAAGAAGTCGTATATACCACCGCCGAACTCATGCAGAAACTCCACGAATCCTTCAAGGCAAGCGAAGAACTCCTCGCCGATTTGAAAAAGAGCTTGAAGTAAGGAATAGGGGATTGGATGGAATTTTCTGAATATTATGTAGCCTACTTTGATGTTTTAGGGTATAAGGAAGCCTTCAAAAAATCACAGGATATTTCCGCCCATCTTGTCAAATCAATAGAAGCATCGATTCTTTTGATGAGAGCAATTTTGTTAGTAGTCAACACTCCACCTGATGAACCAATTGATAAAAATCCTGAAATTGAATACAAGATTTTTTCAGACAATATTCTTATTTGTTATAAGAAAACAGCAGATTCATTATCTGCAATTCCTTTAGTTTATTTTTTACGATTGATCGCTTCTATACAACGTGTGTTTTTTGAGGGCACCCAATTGATTGTTCGTGGTGGAATAACAAAAGGTTCTTTATACTTGACAAAGGATTTTGTTGGCGGCAAAGCTTTGATTGACGTCGTAGAGCTTGAAAGCACTACTGTTTATCCAAGGATTGTTGTTGATGATTGCATTCTTAATGAATTGGATTCATTTAAAATGCAAAATGATATTTTTAAAAGTTTTATTGATGCTTCTTGCCTGGATTTGCTTGTGAAAGATACTGATGATAAGGTATCTTTGAATTACATCATGTCTTATGATGCATGGATAATGTATCCAAAAAATGGATCGCAATTAAAGCAAGTTGAAAGTTTTGAAGAATTGGAAAAAAATGTTAGAGAAGGTCGCCAAAGCAAACCGATATACAACCCAGAAAGTCTTAAAACAATTTATGCGATTTTGAAAAAGCACAAAAAATTTGTAGAAGAGAAGGTGAATGAATTTAGCCAGTCTTCAAATGATGTAACGGAAGAAACGAAAAGATTGAAAATTCTGAAAAAATATCTATGGCTAGTTTTTTTCCATAATAAAATTTGTGATCATGAATTATACAGGATGTCTGAATTAAAGATTAATTTAAAATCGGAATTTAATGAACAGACTCTGGCTTTTGATGTGAGTGTAGGTTGATATGAGCGAATGGAAGAAAGTAAAGATTGGTGATGTGTGCAAAATTGTCAAAGGCACAACAGGGATTGCGAGTGCAGTACCTGGTGAATTTCCGCTTGTTGTGACCGCCGTAGAACGCAAGACTTGTTCTACTTACCAATTTGATTGTGAAGCCGTTTGCATTCCTCTCGTATCTTCTAGCGGACATGGTAAAAAGTCGCTGAACAATGTGCATTACCAAAGCGGAAAATTTGCATTAGGGACAATCCTTTGTGCAGTCATTCCGAATAATCCCGAAGAATTAGATGCTCGCTATTTACACCAATATCTTCAATTCTATAAAGATACGGTTCTTGTCCCATTGATGAAAGGGGCTGCGAATGTATCTCTTTCAATGAAAGATATCGCAGGCGTTTCAATTCCTCTACCACCTATTCAGCGTCAACGTAAACTGGCTGGGATGTTTGTTATGCTGCAACAAAAGCAAAAGGAACTCTTTGCTGAATTCGAAAAACAGACGGAATATGCAAAACAACTCCGTCAGAACATCCTCCAAGAAGCCATAGATGGAAAACTCACCGCAGACTGGCGCAAACAACACCCCGTCCAAAAAGGCAACCCCGACTACGACGCCGAAGCACTATTTGAGAAAATCCAAGCGGAAAAATTAGAAACCAAAAGCACAAAAAAAACAGTCGCCCCCATCGCAAAAGACGAAATCCCCTTTGAAATCCCTATAGGTTGGAAATGGGTGCAATTGGGAAACATCGGTATTATTTCTGGAGGGAAACGACTGCCTGCAGGGGAATCCTTCTCCGTAAATCCAACAGAGCACATTTATATAAGAATAAAAGATATGAAAAATGATTCTGTTGAATTACATGACTTGAAATACATATCAGATAGTCTAGCCGAAAAATTAAAACGATATTGCATATACAAAGATGAGTTATATATTACAATTGCAGGAACTATTGGCCAAGTTGGTATAATACCAGATTCTTTAGATGGAATGAATTTAACAGAAAATTCGTCAAAAATGAAACCATTTGTTGTGTCAAATGTCTTTCTGAAATATTTTATCAAATCCAGTTATGTTCAAACGCAATTAAAAAATGCTGTTTATGGGATGGCTCTTCCCAAACTCGCGTTGAAGCGTATTGAAACGGCTTCTCTTCCACTCCCCCCATTAGCAGAACAAAAAGAAATCGTTGCCCGAGTAGAACAACGCCTACAAACCATCACCCAACTCGAAACCCAAATCGCCACCCGCGAAACCACCACCAAACAACTCATGCAAAGCATCCTAAAAGACGCCTTCGAGGAGAAGTAAATGATTTTTATTGATTCTAATCAAATTGAAGATGAAGAAAAGGCTTTATCAAAAGTTGATTGGATTGAGCCTAATATAAGCCAAATACCATACAATTCTTTAGGTGGTCGGAATTTTGAAATTTTGGTGTACAGATTATTTGAAAATAATATTCCTGACGTTTATAAAGATAAAGAATTGAAAATATACTTAATGGAAGGTGTTGGTGATCAGGGACGGGATATTTCCTTTGTCTTAAATGGGCATGTTGATGGTGTTGTGCAATGCAAAAATTGGAAAGAAAAATTTTCAAAGCCATTATTAATTAAAGAAATTATTAAGACGAGTCTATTCATGAAATTGAGTGGAGAACTTCAATATTTTAATAAATATTGGATTGTCGTTCCTGAAGGTTGTACTTCGGATGCAAAAACTCTAATTCGAAACTTTTCGTCATTGATAAAGCAAGAGAAAATTGAGGATTTATTTAATCAGGTAATAGGTGAATACGAAACGTTCAAGGATCTGTCATATGAGAATGAAGAAAAAGATTTGTTAACCTTATTAGAGAGAATTCAAATTTCTGAAATAACAAGAATACAGTTGGATTCACTACTAGAAAATTCTCCAAATGTAAAAAAGATGCATTTTAAGTTAAATTCAATTATAGATTGTGATACAAATCAAAAAATGATTGAGAGAACTCTTGAATGTTTTGGCTTAAGAATGTTTACGGATGTGGATTTAAATATTTTAAAAGAAAACATTGAAAAAGTTCCTGAAAATTATAGAACTAGATTACTTGGATTTGACATATTTGGCTTACCTCAAGAAATGTTTGGGACGACTTCTGATGATGAACGTGATTTTTTACAATCCGCAGTAAATCTTTGGTCAAAATTAAATATAATGGTGATGAACAAAGTTGTTGATGAAATCAACAATCTTATTTATTCACGAATAAAAATACCTTTAGTTCACACAAATCAAGTGCATTCGCATTCAGTATCCTTTTGTGCTCCTTATATTACAAAATGCACTATATTTGTGATAAATGAAAATTCTATGCCAATATCAGTTTATGGACCAATTAATCGCAATGATGTTGAAAAGGAATGTAAGGAGCGAATTATAGCAACAGCATCAAGTGTTTTTAATAGCGATAATTCTTCTTTTACGAGTGATGCCTTGCTAGTCAAAAAAAAGAAATTACTTATGAAGTTGTCTTTGGAAGGTTTGAATTCTGTTGAAGAAGTTGTTTCTCAGTTAGATAAAGATTTGTGTCTATTGAAGCCAATATGTGATGAAATTATTGATTCACTTTTAGAAAAATATAAATATTCAAAAACAGTTGTTGTTCACGATTTGTCAATTTGGAAAGATTCTAAATATATGGATAATGCTGCTAAGACCCTAAAAAATTTCAAGTAAAGAAAATGCAAATTACGTGTCATCTTAGGCAAATTTTAGAGGTTTGAATTAATGGCGAAAAAATTACTTTCAAAGAAAATTGATATAAATACAGGTAATGCAGATTCTTTTGGTTGGAAAACTAATGAACCCGCAGGTTTTCAGTCTTTAAAAACGGCTCTAAAAGCGTATTTTGAAACATATCGTTCAACTTTGCATGCTCATCCCATTTTGCCCTTGACAGCTCTAAAAAAAAGAACTCGATTTGAAATCGAAGAATACAAAGCTTTATATTTTACAACAATTACCCATTTTCAACATTTTTTTGAGTTTATCTTAAAAGATTGTTTAACAAGAATAAATCCAATTCTTGCAACTAAATTTGATCAAAAAGGTTTTAAAAATGTTTATCTAGCCCTTAACGGCCGTTCCGGTTTATCATCTTCTGCAGAATCTTTTTCAATAGAATTTAGTGATGCCCTGGATCGTTTGCTAGAATTAAGAAAAATTGACCCGAGTAATGCTGTAATTACCGAAATAAGTTTCCTTTTAGATCAAGCGAATGTTCTAAAATCATTAAATATGCTAAGAAATAGAATATGGCACAAAAGTTTATTCTTTTTACAATATCATAATTTAGACCTTTTTATGGGGCAACATATTTTACCTCTTGTCAAGGAGGTTATGGTGTTGCCAAATTACACAAAACAACGATGGAAATATAAACCGCTTTATTGCAAGAAAGATCCTATAGATGAAATTATTCATGAATGTAATTTAAAAAGACCTTCTTTTGACAAAATTGCATTATTGAAGGAAATGGGGCGTGCGGCGTATGAAAATCCCATTGTTATGATGCACAAGCCCAATTCTAGTTGGTTCCGAGCTTTTAATCATGACAAAATAATGGAATCTAAAACGAAAGCGGATGCAGTTTGCAGGGAATTTTTTTATACAGACGTTTTTGAATGTCCGGTTTGCGGTCAAAAAACTTTAATTAAATATGAATTTAGCGATTGGCGTGAAGATCGAAATGGAAATTCTGTAGATGTTACAATACCGGACAAATTACATTGCGAAACGTGTTCGTTTTGTATAAAAGAGAATATAAAAAGATTGTCCTTTATAGGGATTAATGACAAGAATTTTTGGGATGAACATTAAAGGGTATTCATTTTATGTCTCTTGGATATTTTATGCAGCCTCAGCAAGCCCGTCAGGTAAAATGGATTGACAGAAATCGAACCATCGGTGAAATGTTAGATGATGGTTCAATGACTCTTTCTATGCTTGCGAAGGGCATGGAAAGCGAGAACCAAAGTATTAAGGCTGCGTGCTCAATTCTAAAAACAGAACGTGAAAATCAGATAAAATCATATATCGCATCTGGTCAAATGCCGCGGAATTTAGATGAAGCTCGCGCTGTTGTATGGCCTTATGATAGAAGAACGCAAAAACCAGGCTGGACAATAGGGCAATTATTAGACAATTGTGTAATTAGTCAAAAGGACATTAACTACGCTATAAATAAAACTTGGAAAGGACAATTATATCAGGCTTGCGTTATCGTTTTAAGCGACATTCTCAATATTGAAAGTAAAAAGATGATTTCTGGGAATGGCCCTTTACATGTAGAACAGAAACGAAATAGTTTTATGAGTAAAGAGGGCGAAGCTGCTACCTATAAATACGGATTTTGGATGGGAATGACCTGGGCTTTTTGGATGGTCCTTGTCTTGGCTGATATAGGCTATCTCATCTATCAAATAATCGCCAAAAATCTCATTGACGGTTTGCTAAGTTTGAATTGGATCAGTTGGTTGGTTCTCATCTTGGGCGTCGCTGTTGGAAGCCTTGTCTGTGTCAAAATGTTAAATAGAACTATTTTTCGCCGTATCGATCATCTTGAACTTGATATAAAAAAGCACAAAGCGGGTCAAATAGGAGAAGATAAAGTCGCAGATGAACTGAGAAAGAATCTCGACGGTTCATGTCATCTATTTAGAAACTATCACATCAACGGGAAAGAACAGGATATTGACGAAATCTTATTATCTCCATGGGGTGTATTTGTTATAGAGATAAAGAACCCTAGTGGAAACAACGCTTTTGAATTATGTGGTGAAGAGTTCAAAAAAAGAATTGGGAACAAGTATGTTCAAGTAAAGGACAAGAGAAATCCTATCAAGCAAGTGCGTGGAAATGCGAGAGATTTAAAATGTTTCTTAGAACCGATTCTTAGTGAAAATGCCTGCTCTGCGTGGGTGACGCCTATTTTGATATGGGCAAATGCCGATGTCACGAGTTATGATAAAGATTGTGTCATTGATGTATGGAAAATCAACGAGTTGTCTCGAAAAATTGATGAACTAAAACAGAAACCGCAAAAGATATCGGATAAATGTTATAAAGAAATTGAAAAGAAGTTGATGAAATTTTATGAAGAATGAATTTGAGACAACTATTTAAATTAGCCTTATTCGATATATAGAAGTTTTTGCCCTATTGACAACCAATATGTGAGAACTTATATTTGAAAGTGTACAAATGTGCAAAGTTCACTTTTTTTTGTAAGATGGTCCGATATGTCAAAATTCTCACGATACAATACAAGGTTTAATGGAACATCATGGGAATCTATGATGCAAATGCTGTTATTGCATGAAGATTATCAAGTCAAAGCGTTTTCGCGTCCGGGAAAGGATAATGGCATTGATGCGATTAGTGGAAATGGCCAAATTGTTTATCAAGCTAAGTATCATGAAAGTCCCTCTATTAGCAAATGTATAGCGGATTTGCAAAGTGAAATGGGAAAAATAGGAGAATATAAGGAAACCCTTGAATATTGGAAACCTGTAAAAAAATGGGTTCTTTTTACAAATATTGAGGAAAATCCTAATGATAGGCAAAAATGGGATGAAGCCGTAAAGGAATGTGACTGTCATGGATTAGAAGTGGAATTATGGAATTGGACTGCTATTTGGAATCTGTTAGAAAAATATCCAGAAGTTAAAAAAGAATATATTGAAGACGAGGTTCGGTGTTTTTTATTAGAACGAGAATTTCTTGAAATTAATTGTAATAGCTATTTGCCAGAAGCCTACGACATTGAATGTGTTGGTAGAGAAAATGAATTACGAGAGTTTGATGAGTTTTTGAGTTCTGATAAAAAAATTTGGGCGGTTTCTGGACCAGGTGGAATGGGCAAAAGTCGGTTTCTTTTGGAATGTGCAAAACGAGTTGATCGAAATAATCGAAATGTATTTTTCGGCATACCACAGGTTATGAAAGCATCTTCATCATGGATCAAAAGACTCGTTTTTGAACATCCTTCGATTTTGTTTATTGATGAACTAAGCGATCTTGGTCTTTTGAAAATGATTATCAGCGTTCTTTCTAGTGAAGCAAAAAAATGGAAAGTCGTCTTTTCAGAGAGAAATGCTGATGCTCAAACAATAAAGGAATTAAATCTTCCAAGATATGAGTCCTTCAGAAAAGATACAAGTGGTCTTTCAAGATTAAATTATCAAAATCGGAAATTATTTTCAGAACGATTGCTTGATGTTGTTGAAACATCTCGAAACATTAAATTTAAAGATAAGGAAAAAGTAGCTCACGTTATTTGTACAACTTCTCAAGGAATTCCCCTATGGATATGCTTATCTCTAAAGTCTATTCTGCAGAATAATGGTTCTATTGGTGATGATTTTGAAAAAAATGCAGTAACTCTATATGAAAAATATACGGAATCAATCATTCCTAATTTGGATGACAATTTGATTTCGAAGGTACAATATGACGCTATTTTAAAGTGGTGCTCTTTATATAAAGAACTTTCGTTAAAACAGGCGAAACTGATTGATTTTATATGTTTAAAAGCAAATGTTGACAAGCCCATACTTGTAAAAACGTTTCAAGTTATGACTAGAAACGGGTTAATGCAAAATTATGGATATGAAAATAAAACGTATTCTATTTGTCCTGATGTAATTCGCGAATATATTTTAAAAGACAGGTTGCTTTTTGATCAAAATCTTTCAAATTGGGGTGAGGAAGTTGTTGATGGATTAATCAATAATGATATTCCGTATCCTACCGCTGTTGTAGCATCATTAAGTCATATTGAAAATTCACTCTCTGAAAAAGAACCTGTTGATGTATTAGGTGCTTTTACGGACGCATTGAAGAAAAAATTTGAAACATCCGATATTGATAATCATCGGCAGTTATGGGATTTGGTAGAGAAACTATGCGCCAGTAAAACAAAGGAAATTCTTGAAATTGTCAATGTGCAATTAAATAAGTATCTGGCGTACAAAGATGTTTATAACTGCTTGTGGATGAACTATATCAAAATTAGGGATATATTGCAGGATTGTTTGTATTATTGTGAGGATTATAGCTCAAGACAATTGTGCTTAGAAAATATTTTAATTCTGTGTAAAACAGGTCATCTATCTATTGTAGAAAACCAGGTTCTGGGGAGTGTTTTAAATCCAATTTTTGAAGGAGAATTGAGAAACGCTTACAAAGAGAATGTAGATGAAGTGTTGTCAAATTGTTTTGGCGTTATTGAAAACGATGATTCAAGTGATGTTGATTATTACATATTAAAATGTTTTCTTGACGGATGTTTTGCTGTGAAATACAACGCAAGTGTTTGCTTTAACGGAACATTGTCTTTTCGGCAAGGCTATCTTAGACTAGATGCTGTATCCGATTCGTTTAAATGGGTGCAAAGAATTCAGAATACCCTTGAAAAAAAAGTTTTGCCAGAGGAATTGTCGCGTATTTTAATTGACTGCTATGGAAAAATCTTCCATGAAGTATTGCATTATCCGTTGTATTATCTAAATCAAGAAACAAAAAAGATTAAAGAAGAATTTATATCAGAACAACTCCAATGGACGGCATTATTCATTTCTTCTGGGCAAGGTCTGAATCCTAAAACAAGAAACCATATGCGAGAAGTTATTTGGAGTTGGCTATTAGAATATGGCGAAAAATATGATTCTTGGGAACTTGCTAAAAAATGTGAAGTTGCTTATTGTTTGGACAAAACTGATGAAGATATTTTGTCTTATATAAACATGCAGTATGACGAAAATGAAAAAGAAATCAGGGCTGATTTAATTAAAAAACATCTTCTTGATAAAGAGGAAAAACAGGTCATCGCCTTTGTTGATAAATTGGCTTTTTATACAACTCATGACTTTTATCGAATAAATAACATTGCTTTTGAATATGGACAATCTTTGCAAAACAAGGACTTTATTATATCTATAACACAACAACTTGCTCAAAGGTCATCAAATAAAATTTTTGAACAATTTTATCTATCTGTGATAAATGGAATCGTAAGCAAACAGAGCGATGTTGATAGTGCGATAATATTTATAAGAATATTTTTAAAGCAGGGGCTAGATATTTTGGATGTTTTATCATCCTGCTTAGGGGAAAAGCGATTTTTTTGCATAAATACATATAATTTAGTCAAAGAAACAGTTTTGGATAAAGACATAAACAAATATGTGCTATTGATGAGTCAATTTACACTAAATATGCCTCAGGATTTCCTATATGAAATAGACTCATTATGGTCAAAATGGTCTGATCTTAATAAAAAAATTTTTTTGGGAAGTTTGCTAAATGATGCATACGCATCCGCATCCGGATGGTCCCAAAATTCATTTGAATGGAATGAGTTTACCTCAAATTGGATTATAGAAAAAATAGCACGAACAGAGAAACTCGATTCCTTTGCTAATGAAATCCCTCATTTTGAAAAACAAAAATCTTTGTTTTCTATACGAAAAAATATACAGTGGCTTTATAGTGTATTTCTTTTCAGAAAAGACCGGGGTTATCATTTATCGCATGATTTCTCTTTAACCTATTTTGTAAAATCAAATTTCGATGAGAATGAGCGAAATGCTTTTGCAAATATTATCGATTTGATTTTGAGTTGGCAATCAAGTAGAATAAAGAAAGATATCGCGTTATTAGATCCAGAAAATAAATGTGTTGGACAAATTGTTGTTAATAAATTCAAGTCCGCAAAAACTGAAAAGGAAAAACTTGCTTTTGCCGGTATCGCGGGATACTTTAGAGATGATTCGTCTGCGTGGTCTGAAATATCTGCAATAGTATGTGAATATGCGAGACGGTTGCCGGACAAGCAAAAAAAACAGTTTTGGCAAGAACTTGAATGGAATGATCCTGAGGTAGTTTGTGGTGCCTATGGTCAAGTCGCAAAAAATTATTATGACCATGTAGAACATTTTGAAAAAATGCTAAAAGAAGAACAATTAGAAGCGAAAAAAGAATATTGGGCTAGCCGTCTTGACGATGCTCAAAATGTGTTGAAAGATGCAGAAGAAAGAGCAAAAGTTCAAAGAGGTGAATGATTTTAATTGAGAATGGGTTTTAGGGGCAGAGCCCCTAGGAGAAGGGGTAGCGGAAAACGCCGAAGGCGGTTGCAGCGAGGGGAAAGCTTTCCCCTTCCAAATAAAAACTCAAAATGTCAATTTATGTCTTTGTAAGAATGTATATTTAATCGTGAATGCTGATAAAGGGATATGACAAATGACTGAGCCAAAAGTAAAACACCTGAAAGTTGCGACTAAAAGCGAAAGCAAGTTCTTGGACGAAAAAGCTCAACTTGTTCAGAACGCCAGGAATGCGGCCAACAGCGCCGTCAGTTCAATCATTGTAGTCACAAACTGGAATATTGGGCGAAGAATTGTCGAACAAGAACAGAAGGGGAAGAATAGGGCTGCATACGGAGATCGGCTTATTGAACTTATTTCGGAGGATTTGACTAGAAAATTCGGGGATGGCTACGGCAAACGGATTGTTCAGTATTTCAGGAAGTTTTATCTGTTGTTTAACGATTTTGAGATTGTGAACACATGTGTGCGCAATCTTAATTGGTCCCATTTTAAGTGTCTGTTGTCGGTGTCGAATGACGATACTCTAGCTTAAATCCAAGAGAAAAGCTTGCTGCTCTTAAAATAAAACTTTGAAATATCAAGCGCCCTGATTGGCAAAAATGAGGCAATTGAAGGGGCTGATGTCGGTATAAGCGACGGTATAAATGTCGGTATAAATGAGCAGAAGGTAATTGGGTTGATTGTCGAGAATTCCCATATATCC
>Ga0247608_10004258_pt1 | contig 16152 bp, 14 predicted proteins | sample 176DNAGHGlowgp2_FD_193490 | JGI IMG/M metagenome (GOLD analysis project Ga0247608, IMG submission 193490) | Sheep rumen microbial communities from Palmerston North, Manawatu-Wanganui, New Zealand - 1766 DNA GHGlow gp2 | ecosystem: Host-associated > Mammals > Digestive system > Stomach > Rumen ... | reverse complement strand
CTCAGTTCTATTTCAGAACAACAGACGTTACAGGTGTTGTAGGTCTTCCTGAGGGTACAGAGATGTGTATGCCTGGTGACCACGTAACAATCACCGGTGAGCTCATCACTCCTATCGCTATGGAGCAGGGCCTCAAGTTCGCTATCCGTGAGGGTGGCCACACAGTTGGTGCTGGTACAGTATCTACTATCATCGAGTAATTCATAGTTTTGGATTAACAACACAAAGGCTGTCCTGTTCGGGACAGCCTTTATTATTTGCTTTGAATATCAAAAAATATCTTGTCAATGCCTTATTTTACTTGTATAATTAGGTTCGCTTTTTGACGAGGAGGACAAATGTCTTTTATTGATATTCTTTTTACGATACTTATAAAGCCGCTTGAACTTGTTTTCGAGCTTATCTTTGCATATGGTTACCGCATCATCAATGATCCGGGACTTACGATCATCATTACCAGTATCGCTTTCAATCTCCTCGTAATGCCTCTTTACAGAAGAGCTGATGTTATCCAGAAGCAGGCCAGGGACAAAGAGAATGAGATGAAGCCCATGGTGGATCATATCAAGAAGTATTTCAAGGGCGACGAGCGCATGATGATACTTCAGACCTACTATAAGCAGGAGAACTACAGTCCTCTGTCTTCAATGAAGAGCCTTATCTCACTTATACTGCAGGTACCTTTCTTCATCGCTGCTTATCAGTTCCTGTCACATCTGTCACTTCTTGATGGACAGCCTTTCGGACCTATCCCGGATCTCCTGAAGCCTGACGCGCTTCTTACGATCGGCGGAGTGACGATCAATGTATTGCCTATAATCATGACTGTCGTTAACATAGTATCTTCCGAGATCTATACGCACGGACAGCCTTTCAAGTCGAAGCTCGTACTGTATGCCACGGCACTCATCTTCATCGTGCTCCTTTACAATTCACCTGCAGGTCTCGTCTTCTATTGGACGATGAACAATGTGTTCTCTCTGGTCAAGAACCTTATCACAAAGCTGATCGAGAAGAAGAAGAGCACAGCAGACAAGAAGCCCAAGAAGGTTAAGCCTGAAGTTGAGTATACTGTCAGGAAGCGAGAGAAGTTCACATTCTTCTTCAGCGCACTTTACATGTCGGCGCTCACGGGACTTTATATCCCTTCACAGGTCGTAGGCTCTGACGTTGAGAGCTTTACGGACTTAAGGCACATCGTATCACCGTCATCATATGTATGGTATTCGCTCTGCATGGCTTTCGGATTCTTCTTTATCTGGATCAGCGTTTACTTCCTGCTGTTCTCCAACAAGTGGAAGAAGATCGCTGCATACTCGATGTTCATGGTGGCGCTCGCATCAACCGTAAACTATCTGTTCTTCGGTACTGAGCAGGGTGTCCTCTCATCAGAGCTCCGTCTTGATGATGATCTCCGTATCGGTTTCTACGAGGCCGGCATCAATACGTGTATCGTATTGCTCGTCATGATCGCAGCTTACTTTATCTACAAATACATTCCCAAGATCACGGCTTACGTTATGCTCGTCTGCACCCTTGCCGTTGTCGGCATGAGTGTCGTCAATGTAAGCAGGATCGACAAGGAATTCAATACATATGTCGGTTACAGCAATATCGAGGCAGTTCCTGAGATCAAGATCAGTAAACACGGTAAGAACGTTGTCGTTATCATGATCGACCGTGCACTCGGTTCGCTTGTACCTCACATCATGTCTGAGAAGCCTACGCTGAAGGAGGCTTTCGACGGGTTTACATATTATCCGAACACAGTATCGTTCGGTTGTTTTACGAACCTTGGTACTCCGTCACTCTACGGCGGTTATGAGTACAACCCTGAGAAATTGAACGCCAGAGCTGATGAGCCGCTGTCCAAGAAGCACACTGAGGCACTTCTCTTAATGCCCAGGATCTTCAAGGAGCACGGATTCTCCGCATCAGTCCTTGAGATGCCTTACGTTAATTATAACGGCGACCTTACTGTCTACAAGGATTACGGTATCGATGCATATCAGCAGGCTGCGATCCCCTGTGACAAGAATGATGAGCTCGTTTATATGACTGACATGGCAAGGGACAGGAACTTCTTCTGCTACAGCCTCTTCAAGACAGCTCCCTCACTGTTCCAGGAGACGTTCTATGATGACGGTAACTATCATTCACTCGACGTTATCTACAATGACCAGTATAAGGATGCCATCGTATATCCTGAGCATTATGACGGCAAGTCAGTTGCAACAGGTATCGATGCCAAGTTCCTGTCGAACTGGTATGCATTCGGTCAGCTGTCAGAGATCACGACCATAAGCGATGGAGATGAGAACAACTTCTTCGCAATGAACAACCGTATCACTCACCAGCCTACGCTCCTGCAGACCCCTGATTATCAGCCTGCAAACCATGTTGATAACACTGCATACGATGCAAAGCAGAAGGTACGTGCATATGGTACTGATGGTATGATCGACCTCACGAACCACAGGAGAATGGCATTCTATCACGCCAACATGGCTGCATACCTGCAGATGAACAAGTGGTTCAAGTTCCTTAAGGAGAATGACTGCTGGGACAACACAAGGATCATCGTCGTATCCGACCACGGCCGTAAGACAGGCCTCTATGGTGACACAACGATCTTTGGTCCCGACCTTGATATCGAAGATCTGCACTGCGTACTTATGGTCAAGGACTTCAACAGCCACGGCAAGTTCGCTACGTCTGAGGAGTTCATGACAAATGCTGACGTTCCCACTATCGCTATGGAGGGACTTATCGAGAACCCTGTTAACCCTGCTACAGGCAATCCTGTAACAAATGCAGAGAAGTTTGAAGGTCCCGTTCACATCACTACTTCACGTATGTGGGATGTCAGGATCAATGGCGGCAACCAGTATCTGCCTGCAAGATGGTACTCAGTAACAGGCAACATCTTCGACAAGAATAACTGGAAGCACCTCGGTTATTATTGATCAGGATCCTCTCCGCAGGACTTCATCTCAGGTTCTTCTGTCTCTGAATCTACGGAATCCACGCCTTTCTTGACGCTCTTGACGCTCGCTTTGCCGAGGTCCTCCGCAGTATTCACGAAATCGCGGCCGAATTCCTTCCAGCCTTCCTTCATTGAAGCCTTCTGTGCGGAATTGTCGGTATCCCTGTCTTCTGCCCAGTCATCGATCTTGGCCGCACCGATCTTGGCAGTCTTGACCAGTGTCTTCCCGAGCCCGGCGAAAGTCTTACCCATGCCCTTACCGACATCCTTCCAGTCGTCTCTCAGGGATTCATTGTTATTATTTGTATTGTCGCTCATATCTGTGTCTCCTTATCCTGTATAGTACATATATTGTAGCACTTCAGATATAATATAATCTGTGAAATAACGTGCATTAAGTGTCAGGAGGTATCGTTCAGTGGGTAAGAACGTGATGGTGACAGGAGCGGGCAGAGCTTATGCCCTTGGCTATAATCTCGTGCTGAGATATCTTGAGGCCGGTGATACGGTCATTGCCACGGTCAGGAAGAAGTCTGATGATCTTGAGAAGCTGAAGGAGCAGTACGGCAGCAGGCTCATGATCCTTACCATGGATCTGCTCGATACGGCATCTGTCAACGCCGCAGCAGAAGAGCTGGCAGGCAAGACAGATCATCTTGACCTTCTCATCAACAACGCCGTAGGCGTATCGCCTGACTGCGACAAAGGGTTCTTCGAAGCAGACCTTGACCTCATTGCAAGGACTGTCGATATCATCGCCGTCGGCACGATGAGGGTCATCAAGGCATTCTACGGACTGCTCCATAACTGCCCGGGCACCTCTCTCATCATGAACATATCATCTGAGGCCGGGAGCATCTCCAGGTGCTACAGGACTGCCCAGATCGATTACGGGATGGGCAAGGCTGCGCTCAACATGGCTACGATGAATATATGGAACACCATAAAGGATGAGAAGAAGGTGAATATCTTCGCGGTGCACCCCGGGTGGATAAGGACGGACGGCCGGGAAGACAATCCCGCACCGTTGTCGTCTTATGAGGCGGCAGGGATCCTTAAGGATCTTTTTGAGAAGAGAGCATGTGACTTTGAGGGGCACAGGTTTATAACTAATGAGGGGGAGGACTATCCTTTCTGATGTACGAATATGTTTTATTTGATCTGGACGGCACATTGTCAGATACGAGTGCCGGTGTGACCAAAGGCGTCCAGCTGGCGCTGAAGGCTTTTGGGATCGAGGCGGAACTTTCTGAGCTTACGAAGTTCATCGGCCCGCCGCTGACTTATTCTTTCCCGGCTTTCTACGGGTTTGCGGGAGAGGATCTTGATAAGGTCATAGAGATCTTCCGCGGTTATTACGTTAACGGCGGGGGAATGTACGATAACCGTCCGTACGACGGCCTTCACGAGCTTCTCGACAAGATCCATAAAAACGGCAGGAAACTCGCTGTGGCAACGTCTAAGCTCGAGGATGCCGCGATCGACGTTCTTACCAGGAATGGTCTTGCGAGGCATTTCGACATGATCTGCGGGGCTCTGGCGGACGGCACCAGAACGACCAAGCAGGATGTGCTCGAGAGTTTCTTTGTAAGAGCTGGCAACCCTGACAGGTCCAAGGTGGTCCTGGTGGGTGATACCGCATTCGATGCGGCAGGAGCCAAGGCGGTTGGAATCGACTGCATCGGTGTGCTCTACGGATTCGGAACGAGGGAGGAACTCGAGGCGGAAGGCGTCAGATACATAGCGCCCACGGTTGAGCAGATCTACGATTACTTGTGAAAATCCTATTATAATATTATTATATAGCGTATGAATATCGAGATCGACGGATATAATATCTGCTATAAATACACAGGGAACGGTGATAAGACCGCAGTGATCCTCCAGGGATGGGGGACGGAGCTCGGGCTTTATGATTCAGTCGCAAATGCCATTGCCGACAGCTACCGCGTCCTGCAGTTTGATTTCCCCGGCTTTGGAGCAAGTGATGAGCCCAGGGAGCCGTGGAGAGTTGACGATTATGCCGACTTTGTTATAAAGCTCCTTGATAAGCTCGGGATCACCGGGGCAGATCTCATAGGGCATTCATATGGCGGAAGGGTCATAATCAAGCTTGCTTCAAGGGAGAAGATCCCTCTGGAGATCGGCAGGATCGTCCTTATGGGAAGCGCCGGCATCGTTCATGAGAAGACATTTAAGCAGAAGATGGCCGTTAAGAGGTTCAAGTTCTTAAGGGGCCTGTTCAACATCAAGTTCATATACTGGCTTTTCCCCGAGATCATCGACGACTGGAGGAGCAGGCAGGGATCAGCTGATTACAGGAGTGCCACGCCCGTCATGCGCAACACGCTCGTCATGGCAGTCAATGAAGACCTGAGGGATCTCCTTCCGAAGATCGACAGGGAGACTCTTCTCATATGGGGTGACAAGGATACGGCAACACCGATAGGTGATGCGAAGATAATGGAAGAGAAGATCAAGGGTTCGGGACTTGTAGTGCTCGAAGGTTCAACACACTATGCCTTCCTCGAGCAGCCTGCAAAGTTTAGGAGCATAATAAGATCCTTCTTTGGTCTGGAGACGGCATCATGATAGTAAGAACGGTGATCACGGCGGTACTTGCGGCATATGCCATCTTCATAACGATGCGTTACAACATGCATATGTTCCAGCTCAACGGCTATAAGAACGGCGAGCATGTCAGGTGGCTCATGAAGAACATCCGTATGCAGTGGGTCCTCATTGCTGCACTGATCCTCGGCATTGCCAGGATCTTCATAACCCATATCGCACTCGATATCGTCATATGGTTCTTCCTGTGGCTCATAATAGTGGTGTACCGCGCCTTAAGAAGGATGAAGGCGAAGAAGAAGCTCGTCTATACAAGACGTGTCATAAGGATGATCATTTGCATGGTGATCCTCATCGCGGCCGCGTGTGCCGCTGCCGTTCTGTTCGGCAGGCTCGAGATCATAAGCGCAGTCCTCATGATCCTCACAGGTTCGCAGTTCTTCCTCTACATCATCGTCAATATCATCAACCACCCGGTCGAGTACATGGTAAACAGGCATTTCATAAACGATGCCAAGAGGATCCTTAAGTCCGTTGACGGACTGACCATAATCGGAATAACCGGCAGCTATGGCAAGACGAGCGTCAAGTTCTACCTCAAGACTCTCCTTCAGGACCGCTTCAATGTCCTTGTAACACCTGAGAGCTACAACACCCCCATGGGCGTCGTAAAGACCATCAGGGGCTCCATGAAGCCCACCCATGAGATATTCGTCTGCGAAATGGGTGCAAGGCACATCGGCGACATCAAGGAGATCTGCGACATCGTCCATCCCCATCACGGCATCATAACGTCGATCGGCCCTCAGCACCTTGAGACGTTCCTTAATATCGAGAACATCAAGAAGACCAAGTTTGAGCTTGCAGATGCGATCCCTGACGGGGGAATGCTCTTCCTGAACGGCGACAATGAGCACATCCGTGACCACGCCAAAGGATACGGCAGCAAGGAAAGGATCTTCTACTATGAAGAAGCTGACGGTGACGGATACAAGGCGAGGGACCTCAAGCTCTCACAGACCGGTACGGAATTCACGGTAACTGCTCCGAACGGGGAGGAGGAAGTATTCAGCACAAGGCTCATAGGCGGGCATAACGTCATCAACATCATGGCAGCGATCTCCGTCGCGCACAGGATGGGAATGTCACTGAAGTCCCTCAAGGTCCCGGTAAGAAGGATCGAGCCCGTTGCCCACAGGATGCAGCTCATCGATCACGGCGATGTCACGATAATCGACGATGCATACAATTCCAATCCGGTAAGCTCCAAAGCCGCAGTCGAGACGCTGGCGCTCTTTGACGGGATCAAGATCCTCATCACCCCCGGCATGGTCGAGCTCGGCGAAAAGGAAGAGGATTATAACTACAAGTTCGGAACATATGCTGCGGACTGCTGCGACTACATCCTCCTTGTCGGAAGGAAGAGGAGCAGGCCGATCAGGGATGGCGTCCTGAGCAAAGGTTTCCCTGAGGAAAAATGCCTTGTATATGATAAACTTGAAGATGCTGTACAATACGCTTATAAGATAAAAGGTCAGGGCCACAAATACATTCTCCTTGAGAACGATCTGCCCGACAATTACTAGGAGGTACCAAAGTGAGATTAAGAGTTGCAATGCTGTTTGGCGGCAAGAGTGTTGAACACGAGGTCTCCGTAATCACCGGCATCCAGGCTCTCCGCAGCATGGACACCGATAAGTATGACGTGATCCCGGTCTACATGACCAAAAAGAACGAGATGTACATCGGAGATAATATCGGTAAGATCGAAGCCTATAAGGACATTCCTTCGCTCCTGTCATCATCGCAGAGAGTCATCATGATGAACGATAACGATAAGGTCGTACTGATGCCTTATCCTCTCAAGAAGTTCGGCAAGAACAATGCCGTGGAGATCGATGTCGTATTCCTTGCAGTTCACGGAACGAACGTTGAGGACGGCGCACTCCAGGGATATATCAAGACGCTCGGGATCCCTTTCGTGGGGTGTGACGTAACAGCTTCCGCTGTCGGCATGGACAAGTTCATCATGAAAGCGATCCTGAAGGAATACGATGTTCCCGTCCTTGATGCGGTAACATATTCGCTGTCGGATTATGCGGATATCGAAGCGATCCTTGACGGCGTCGAGAAGAAGTTCGGATATCCCGTCATCGTCAAGCCGGTCAACCTCGGTTCGAGCGTCGGTATCAGCGTGGCCAAGACGAGGGCGGAACTGACCACGTCAGTAGATGATGCGTTCAGGTATGCAACGAAGATCCTCGTGGAGCCTGCGATCACCAACCTGCGCGAGATCAACTGCTCCGTATTGGGTGACGAGAACGAGGCGGAGGCGTCCGAATGTGAAGAGCCTCTCCACTCCAAGGACATCCTGAGCTATGAAGACAAGTATGTGAGCAATTCCAAGAGCGGCGGCGCGAAAGGCATGGCAAGCGTATCACGCAAGATCCCGGCCGAGATCTCACCCGAGCGACGTGAGGAGATAAGATCTCTCGCAGTGAAGGCTTTTAAGGCGCTTGGCTGCAATGGTGTTGCAAGGATCGATTTTATGATCGATGAAGATACGGATAAGCTTTATTTCAATGAGATCAACACGATCCCCGGGTCACTGTCGTTCTATCTGTGGGAGCCCGTCGGGGTGCCGTATAAGGAACTCCTCTCGCGCATGATCGATCTCGCTTTGAAGAGGCAGAGGACAGAGGAAGGGATCACATTCTCGTTTAATACGAATATCCTGAGCTCGGCAAGCTTTGGCGGTTCCAAGGGCGGAAAGGTGTAAAAGGCGCTCGGGCGCTTCGAATACAAATTCTGAGGACAGTCGCTCGCTGCCGCTCGGCTCCAAAGATCCTCAGAAATTGTATTCTTCGCTATCGGGGAGTGGATGGAGAGGATTTTTCTGATTGTTCAGACTGACATTCAGACTGGAGACGGTTAGTCTGAGTGATTGTCTGACTGACAATCCTTGTCCAATACACCTGGTGAGACTGGCAACGCCGGATGCCACCAGGGACACCGTTGATACGGCAAGGAGTCATGGAGTTGGATCAGCTCATTCTATAAAACACTCTATGTAAATCCATTACATAGAGCACTACATAGAATACTCTATAAACCACTCTATGTTTTCCCATTACATAGAGCAATTTATAGAATGGAGATCGTCCGGCAGCCTTAACTCAACACCAGTATGTCACCCGGGACACCGTCACACCCATGCATCTGTAACAAACACCCCGGCAAGGCTCCCATTGAAGCTGATCCCAAATGTTTAAAATTAATTAATCAACAATACTTGAGAATGGGTTCGCGATGAATGTATAATTACTCTAACAGCAGTTCTCGGAGGGCAGTTTACATGAGAGCTTATCTTACGAAGATAATGGCCGTTCCGGTCATTATGTGTTTAATGCTTGATATCATTGTTGCAGATATCAGGGCAGAAGAAGATCCCCACGGGGACGATACTTCCACGGAAGTGGTGGATATTGGCGGTCCGTCCGCAGAATGGAAGCTCATCGAAGGCAAATACTACCTTTATAACACTGTTACAGGCGAGAAACTGACCGGCTGGCAGGAGATAGGCGGCTCCAGGTATTATCTCAACAGCTCGGGAGTCATGCAGACGGGCTGGGTTACCGTTAAGAAGAAGATCTACTATCTGGACACGTGTGGAAGGATGGCTGCAGGCTGGAGGAAGATCTCCGGCAAGACATATTATTTCAGCAAGAAGAACGGATATATGCTCACCGGATGGCATACACTGGGGGGCAAGAGGTATCATTTCGCAGGGTCGGGTGTTGTAGACACGGGCTGGAAGAAGATCTCGGGCAAGAAATATCACTTCAGCTCCACAGGCGTGATGGCTACCGGCTTTAAGAAGATCGGGAGCAAGAAGTATTATTTTAACTCCAAGGGCGTGATGAAGACCGGATGGGTCAAGACGGGCGGCAAGTGGTATTATCTCTCTTCGTCGGGACCCGTGCAGACCGGATGGAAGAAGTGGAAGGGCAGCTGGTACTATCTGAAGAGCAGCGGTGCAATGGTAACGGGCCTTAGGAAGATCGGCAAGAACTACTGCTATTTCAATAAGTCCGGATCGCTTAGGACGGGCAGGAAGCCTAAGAGCAGGAGCTCGCTCAAGGTACACATCAATATCAACACATACAGCCAGAACAGGCACGGCTATCCTTTGGGATGCGAAGGCGTGTCACTTTACATGGCACTTAAGGGACTTGGGTACTGCAAGGGTGTATCATTAAGATCTTTCATGAACACGATGCCCAAGGGCTCAAATCCTTATAAGGGATATATGGGCAACCCGAGGATCGGAAGAGGCGGTTCCAACAGGGGCAAGAGGACATCGATCTATCCCGGTCCCGTTACAAGATGGGCTAACAGATACGCTCATGCAAAGAACCTGACAGGTGCATCGGTAAGCACGCTGAAGAAGGAACTCGACAAGGGACATGTCATCGTCCTGTGGGCAACCAACGGCTGGAACAGGCCTTACTGGAAGCGTTGGTCCTGGAGCCGGACGAAGAAGGGTGAGGTCACGAACAACCACTGCATATGCGTTGTGGGTTATTACAGCGACGGTTCGTTCATCATAAATGACTGCGGCCATCATTACGGGGAATACAGGGTGTCTGCGTCCAGGTTCAGATCTGTTTACAACGCGAGACGTTTCGCAGTGTCAGTTTATTGATATAATGGACGTATGGCACATTATAATTGTCTGATCGTCGATGATGAGATAGAGCTCACGAAGATGACCGCCGAATATTTCGAGATGTTCGGCGTAACGTGTTTTGTAGCAAATGACAGGCAGTCGTGCCTTGATTTTCTCGCGGGGGATACATGTGACGTGGTCCTCCTGGACGTTAATCTCGGGAATGACAGCGGGTTTGAACTCTGCAGGAAGATCCGCGAGGAGTCTGACATTCCGATACTGTTCATCAGTGCGCGCCAGAGTGACGATGACGTGCTGATCGCGCTTAACATCGGCGGTGATGATTACGTGAAGAAGCCGTACACGTTAAGTGTCCTGCTCGCCAAGGTCAAGGTCATATTAAGGCGCAGCTCATCCCGGACATCTTCCGAGGACCTCCCGAAAGATAACGGCTCGCCGATGGACAAGGCGACAATGAGCGTTGTCATAGACGGCAGGAAGATACAGCTCAAGGCCCGCGAGTTTGCGCTCATGGAATACCTTTACGAGCACAGGAATACGATAGTTACGAAGAATGATATCTTCGAGGCGGTCTGGGGTGATTCCTTCTTCAGTGACGGAACTTTAAACGTCCACGTCAGAAGGCTGCGCGAGAAGATCGAGAAGGACCCCAACGATCCTCACTACATAAAGACTATCTGGGGAACCGGATACATGCTGGAGATGCCCTAAAGTGAAGTTCAGGTTCATCGTCATGGCGTGGATCATACTTCTCGGGGTCTGCCTGATCCCGGTGTTCATGCGGACGGAAGTGCAGACACGCGACATGGTCTACTACAATGCCTGTGTCAGGTATGTGGAAAGCGGCGGGGAAGTCCCTGAGGGCGCCGTCGTGATCAGCCCTTCGGACAAGGATTACGAGGCGCGTCTCAATGCATATCTGAAGAATGGCGCGCTCGTTATGGACATCAAGGATGACGGCATGGTAACCGGCAAGATCATTTGGGATGATTCCGGTGAACATAAGGCAGCAGAAGAACGCGGCATGTTCATCCGCGGTATGATCATCTGGGTGGCTGTTGCAGTCTGCGGAACGTGCCTTATCGTGTTCATCTATCTGAGATACATCAGGCCTTTCGGCAAGCTCAGGAAGTTTGCTGGTGAGGTTGCCAAGGGCAATCTTGATTTTCCGCTGGAGATAGGGAGGAACGACTTTTTCGGAGGGTTTACGGAGAGCTTTGACATCATGAGGACGGAGCTGCAGAATGCACGTGCCAAGGAGGCATCACTCCAGAAGGCCAAGCAGGAGATGTTAGCGGAACTCTCGCACGACATAAGGACGCCGCTAGCGACGATAAGCGCGACATGCGAGGTCCTTGAAGTGAAGAATCCTAGCCCCGATGTTACGGCCAAGACCGGTGTCATCAAGTCCAAGGCGGCGACGATAGACAGCCTTATCTCCAACATGATGAGCGCATCTCTTGCAGAGGCGGAGGAACTCAGGGTGGATCCGCGCGAGGAATCATCTGAACTCATCGTGACCATGGTCAATAACCTCCGCGATGTCGGAGAAGTGAACGTCAGCGGAAAGATCCCGGAATGCCTGCTGTACTTTGATCCGCTGAGGCTGGAGCAGGTCATAGACAATGTGGTCGGAAATTCACTTAAATACGCCGGAACGGCGATAGATATCGGGTATACCCGTCAGGACAGCGGAGTGGTCATAAAGATATCGGATAAAGGACCGGGCGTCAAGGAGGATGAACTGACGCTCATCACGCAGAAATTCTACCGCGGAAGCGAATCTGAAGGACTGTCGGGAAGCGGTCTGGGATTGTACCTTGCAGACTACTTTATGAAGAAGATGGAAGGCGACATCGCATTCCATAATGCCCCCGGAGGCGGCTTTACCGCGGAGATATTTGTTCGAAAAGTATAAATCTCACCCCCTTCATTATCTGCTATAATTGTGCATGACAAAGTTTAAGGGGTTTTTGAACATGAAAGATAAAAAGACGATAGTATCCTTTACGGTTGTGGCGTTAGCCCTTGTTATCAGCATCATCATCGCGTGTGTACTCGACAAGAACCGCGAGCAGACATCAGAGCAGGATTCACTTAAGCAGTACTGGTCACAGGACTCTGCTCCTGCCAAGGAATTAAGAGATTATGTTGCACTTGTGACCAACCCTGATGATGCGGAGAACTTCATCCCGGAGAAGGACAGGATCGCAGTGTTCGACATGGACGGAACACTCACCTGTGAGACATATTACACATACTACGATACGATGATGTTCATCGAGTACTGCCTGCTCGACCATCCTGACAGGGTATCTGCTGAACTCAAGCAGGTGGCTGCTGCGATCGAGCCGGGTTACAAGGCTGATGAGACTCTCGCCAGGAATTTCGCCAAGGCTTATGCAGGCATGACAGTTCAGGAATTCTCTGATTATGCAGTCGAATTCGGACAGAGGAAGACGAACAGCTTTAACAACATGCGTTACATCGACGGCTTCTATCTGCCCATGGTGGAGCTCGTTAAGTATCTCTATGATAACGGATTCACGATCTATGTAATAAGCGGTACGGAGCGCACCACAACGCGTGCCATCATCGCCAATTCACCCATCAGGAATTACGTTACGCCGAACCATGTCATCGGAACTGATTTTGAGATCAAGGTCAAGGGCTATGAGGATGTCAGCTCCAACATGGATTTCAAATATGCAAACGGTGATGAGCTCGTGCTCACGGGCGGATTCATCCAGAAGGATCTCAATGCCAACAAGGCGATCTATATCGAAAGGGAGATCGGACAGCGTCCGGTACTTGCTTTCGGCAACAGCGGAAGCGATACGAGCATGATGAACTATGCGATCGACAGCCGCAATCCTTACCCTGCAAAGGCATTCATGGTCGTTGCGGATGATACCGAGAGAGAATGGGGCACACAGGACTGGGCAGAGAAGTCTGCAGAGTATTCAGGAATGGGATATACGCCTGTATCTATGAAGAATGACTTTGCCAAGATCTACCCCGATAATGTTACCAAGTCTGAGCAGCAGTATCAGAAGATCGATCTGGGAGCACAGGAGCAGCAGGAGGCTGCCTGATCCCTTTCCCGGTTACTTCACGTCAAAGCAGCCCAGGAACCTGATATCGAGCTTGCTGTCTTTTGTGATCCTGAGGAGAGCCTGATAGGATAATCCTTCACACTCGATAAGATAGTTGTAATGGCCGAGGTCCGTCTTGAGCGGGCGCTCGTGGATTGTTATGAGCTTTGCATTGTACCTGTCTATTCCTGCGATAAGGCCGGGCAGACATTCTGCCGGTCCTGACGCTACGAACGCGATCCTTTCCGAATCGGCGGTTGATGCCGCTTCCGTGGAAAGCACATAGAACCTTGTCCTGTTGTTGTCATTATTCTGGATGGACCGGGCCAGGATCTCAAGTCCGTAGACCTCTGCACATCCTTCAGCTGCGATGGCGGCACATGAAGGGTCTTTGCCTTCGGATACCATCCTGGCACCCTCAGCGGTGCTTGATACTTCGATCACTTCAGCATTGGGGAGATTTGCCTTAAGCCACGGCCCGGACTGGGCGATGCCCTGCTTGTGTGAATAAACGGTCTTTATCCCGTCCAGTGATGCCCCCGGCATAACAAGCAGATCCTGATCGATGGTGAGGACGACCTCGCCCCTCACGGATATGCCTTCAGTATCAATGACGTTGTCAATATACTCGACCACGGCGCCTCCTATCGTGTTCTCCTGCGGTATCACGGCATAATCGCTCCTGCCTTCCGAAAGGGCTGTCACAGCGTCTGATACGGTCTCATATGGATCAAGTCCTGCCGCCTTCCCGAAAAACTCCCTGCACGCCATCTGGGTATAAGTACCCTCCGGTCCGAGGTAGCTGACCCTGGCACCTTCATAAGAGATATCCGCAGTCTCCCTGGGCTTATCTTCCGTTTTGCCGCATCCGGCGGCCAAAGCGGTCAGGAAGCAGCACAGTATCAATGACAATATCTTTTTCATAAGGGCATTATACACGCATCATTGCGTTTAAGAAACAGTTAAGGATCTTGTAATCTTGGGGTTAAGATTCCCGGGGATATCCCTGCTATACTCAAGTCATCAAGCAAAGGAGGATCTTAGGGATGAAAGACTACGATATCAAGATCAGGAACGGAAGAGAGATAACGTTTTTCGGCACAAGTGATGACACGATCGTCGTGCCTTCAACCGTAAAGTTCGATACGGACTGCAAGAGGGCAGACATCGAGATCAATGAGGAAATGGCTGTTAAGATCGGTATCCCCAACGTGGCAGAGCACATCGAGCTCGATGTCGCAGGCGCAAGGATCGTCATCAGGGATCTCACTTTCGACAGGATGGAGATCGATGCGAAGGGCCAGATCACCGTAGAGACAGAGAATATCAGGGGCAACATCGACATCAACATGGCAGGCGGCAAGGCCGAGCTCATCGTCGACGGGGACTACAGGTTCGATAAGGTCGTCAAGGGCAGGAACAACAATATCGAGACGGACATTGAGGCATCACCCGAAGCTCCCTTCAAGGTCGAGCTCAACGGCAAGGACAGCGTTCTCAAGATCACAGCGAAATAAGGGATAAGGTGCAGATGGACCGGGGGTGCTCATATATGGGCACCCCTTTGTTTTGGTGGGTGGGGGAGGTTTGGAGGGTATTACTTACTCTCAACAAAATCGGGATTTACTCTCAACTTTGCTGAGAGTTTTGTTGAGAGTTAAGGCACAACTTTACGGATCTCAATTCAAGCCTTTATTTGACTGTGTAAATATCAAGAAAATTTGATGAAAATGAACAAAAAATAGCCCTTTTTTGACCCAAAAGTCTCACGACCCCCTCAAAAGTCTCAATTTTTTGGGGTAAAATCAACAAATTATTGTTTTCTGTTGCACCCCGTGTGTATTCTAATAACAAAGGGGCGTGATATTATGTTCTTATCGTTTGAGCAGGCAAAGATCAGGTTGAGGTATCTTGAGAAGAGGCTGGAGAAGCTGCCGAAAGGGAAGGTGACGGAAAGGGTTGAGCACGGATATAGCTGCAAGACGGTATGGGTAAAGGAATTTGCCGGCCATAGCAAATACAACAGAAAGTACTACAGTATCAAATGCGATCCCGGTGCTTCATTGCTTCCTCTGGTTGAGGAATCGTCCGGACTGATCCGCGAGGTAGACGATCTTAAAAGAAAGATGGAAGCAGCGGGTCTTGAGGTCCGTATAGTCTCGCAGATAAAGCGACGCAATGAACCGGTGAAGATGAACCGCAAGTATTTTGAAGAATTGAAGAAGACCGAAGACAGCAATCCCATGGAGAAGATCAATCCGATCGAGCACAACGGCATCCTTATGAGGTCAAAAGGAGAGGCACTTATAGCCACAAAACTTGATGAACTGGGTCTTGAATACACTTATGAATCAAAAGTTTTCATTGGACGGGACGTCTATCCTGACTTTTCTGTTTATATACCTGAGATCGACAAAGTTTTCTTTATCGAGTTTATGGGTGGCATGAGTGATCAAAAGTACCGCTTCAATGGGGATTTCAAATTCTCTGAATATGCCGGATACGGATTCATGAACGGCCGCGACATTATCTTTATCTGCGAGAACGACGGAGATAAGGCCGATGTCGAGCTTCTTGAAGCGCAGATCAATGCGCTGATAATGGCGAATACAGAAGTGAGGAAAAAGACTTCCTAGCAAAACCCGCATATTATCCTAGCATTGCTAGGAAGAATTGCCCTTTTTGCTAGGACTCATAACAAAATCAACTTTTTTCCTAGCATTGCTAGGAAAAAACGGTCGATTTGCTAGGAAATACCGAGCCGTGCCATCAAGCCCCCCCACTGTGCAATCTGCAAACCTTCTCCGCCT
>Ga0247608_10004257_pt1 | contig 16152 bp, 14 predicted proteins | sample 176DNAGHGlowgp2_FD_193490 | JGI IMG/M metagenome (GOLD analysis project Ga0247608, IMG submission 193490) | Sheep rumen microbial communities from Palmerston North, Manawatu-Wanganui, New Zealand - 1766 DNA GHGlow gp2 | ecosystem: Host-associated > Mammals > Digestive system > Stomach > Rumen ... | reverse complement strand
GTTCACCCAGAAGGATCGATTTGGAGCCACCTCACTCTATTCCTTGTCAGACTATAAAGTCAGAAGTGATGCTCCTTTCGAAAAGGATTATCTCAGTGGTAAATATGGAGCCACACCCATTATCGGAAATCTGGAGTCAGTATTAAGGAGGGCAGAGTGATGGCACGCAGACAAAACCCCAAGATTGAGCGTACACTCAAAAGGACAAGCAGCCTATGGCAAGCGGCGTCGCAACCGTCTACCTCACCATCTTTTTCCCTTTATAGATATATAGTCCACGAGCAGGGCGGCTGATGTGCTGACCTGAAAGGTTGTAATAAGAAGCCTCCTGTTCACCGTCAGGCTCGTTACGAAGGGTCTGGATGCCCGTCGGGTTGCCCGTAACAACCACGCCGAAGCGCTGGGTGAAGCTGGTGGTGCCGTCGTTGACGGTGATGGGATAGCTCAGTATGCAGGACGCGAAACTGGCGGCAGTGACCCTCATGGCCGTGCCGCTGAAGTCAATGCTCACTCCGTTGTCTGTCTGCTCATAGCACGAGAACGTCGGCGTGACGGCAGTGCCGTTCTGTCCGAAGAATCCCGCAAAGTATTGTTTCATGTCAATAGTACCCTGGGTACCCTGCTGAACGACGATGTAGGGGTGCGCCATGAATTCGAGATAGTCCTCTAACAGCGTCCAGCCATCGCCGTCGGGGTCGTCGTTCTGGTTGGCCTGGCTGGCATTGCTGCCCATGCATTGCTCCCACCAGTCGGGCATGCCGTCGTGGTCGCTGTCCCAGTTGTCGGCGCGGTGCTCCTCGGGATAGTCCTCCCATCCTCCGGGGTGCTCGGTGATGTCAGCCTCGGAGTCTATCTCGCCCTTGATACCCGACTTTGAGCCTTTGTAAGTCCAGGTGCCGTCAAGAGTCTCGCGGACGTTGCGCACATGATGTTCGTCGCGCAGGGGCATGGTAGCCCCGGCATACGAGGTGACTATCTTCATGGCTTCGTCGGCCGAGTGGATGGTGGCATACGAGTCGAAGAGCGGAGCACCGACGACATAGTCGTAATGAGAGGGTACGTTGCCGTTGGCATTGTACGTGTCACCCTTATTGTCGTAGGTCTTCGAATGATCCTTGTTCTCGCGGATGTTGCCACTGACGTATGCCTGGTCGACACCCAGGGGGTTGATGGCATCCTCGAACTGCTGGGTGAAGAGCAGCTTATGGCTGGTGTCAGCACCCATCTTGTAGTAGTTGCCAACGAAATTGACCGCATGGCAGTTGCCATCGGTGGTACGGCTCTTCCAGTTGTACACCACATTGTTGAACAGGTCCAGACCTCCGATGGGGATGTTCTGAGCATCCATGCCGCCGCCCATCGACCAGTTACGCCCCGCACAGTTGACCAACAGATTGTGGTGCCACGAACCTATGCGCCCGTCAATGGTGGCCGCATAGCCGTGGTTGGTGCCGTCCGTGTAGTTCTTATGTCCCGTAATGCCCAGGGCCTCGCTGATGACGCTGTACTGGAACGAGACGTTCAGCGCCCCGCGTCCGCTGACGGTCTCGTCGGTACCCCAGGCTGCCGTGCAATGGTCTACGATGGCATGGTCGGCGCCAGTCATACCCATGGCGTTGCCCGTATTCTCACCATAGACACCCAGTCCGCGCTTGAAACGGATGTGGCGACAGATGACGTCGGAGCCGATATTGATGTTTGAAGCCTTGATGCAGACACCCTTGCCAGGTGCCGTCTGGCCGGCAATATAGGCGAAGGGCTTGGTAAAATGCGAAGAGAAATCAAGTTCGATAATGCCACTGACATCAAAGACGATGTAGCGGGGCTCGTTCATCTCGGTCAGTCCGTAAAGCAGCGTACCAGGCTCCGTACCTCCACTAAGCGAGGTGACATGGTAGACCACGCCGCCGCGACCGCCAATGGCAAAGCGGCCGTAGCCTTCAGCCTCAGGGAATGCCAACTGACGGGGCTGGAACGACCACACATCGCCCTTATGCACCTTGCCGTCAGCGTCCACCTCGTCCACGCGCCAGTAATAGCGCTTCGACGACTGCAAGCCACTGATGACATAAGAGGTTTCCGTTCCTATATACTGATAGTTTGTAGACGAGGCCACTTCTGAAGCATCCGTACCCCACACCAGCCGATGACCGACAGCCACGGTGGCAGGTGCCCAGCTCAGCGTCACGCTGCCGGCATCAGCATCTACATGGTAGTCCGTATGGTGAGGAACAGGGTCTGTGGCCACCAGTGGCGAACGGTCTATCAGCAGTCCATTGAGCATCATACATGTGGTCTGATAGCTCTTGCCCGTCTGTATCTCTGTAGTATAGGTGATGGTGACGGGCTGCCCCTCCTGAACGACATCGAACTCGACATACGAATAGGCGGCATCAGCCATTTTCAAGTCAGAGGCCGTTGACTTCACATTTACATACTCCACCCCTGTCTGCCCCTCTAACGATGTATCCACATACTGCGTAACACTGCCGTCGGTCTGCGTGTCCTTGCGCACCACGTCAACCCGGATAGTGGGCATGTCGCCTGTCTTTGGGTCTTTGTGCACATGGTAGGCTGCTACAGAGTGGTGGCCCAACGGCAACCCCTCCAGGGTGACGGCAATACTCATGGGCTTGCTGGTCTGGTTGGGGGTATTGTTGTCACCATCCTGAATAAACGACATCACGCCGTCACCCATCAGCCGCAGACCCGTTTGCCCGTCCTGACCTGCCTTGCACGTATTCTTATGCCATTGGGCACGCAGGGTGTTCGACTGCCCTGCTGCGGCAACAGTAACCGTAATACCATTATCGAGCGTTTTCGACTCGCTGGCCACTTGGTTGACCGCCCAACCGACGTAGCCTGGCTCAGTGACCTCTGCGTCCTGACGATTGTTCATGTTGAAGTCTATGTTCTGAGCTATCATGGCACTGGCACACCATGACAACAAAAAGGTTGCCGAAAGCTTTCTCATATCGTAGTTTTGTTTTGTTACTAATTTGGCAAAAAGACGAAGCAAAGAAGGCTTTGCACGCAAACAATCTGTTAAATTAATATAAATAACACCATTTTTACTTCCTTTAAGGCTCCTACTCTACTCATTTCTCGTTTTTTAGCAGTACCTTTGCAGTCCGATTTGGGGAGAGACTTAGAATCCCCGTTGAATGAGCGTGTGAATAGCGGCGTCTTTGGCCGGACGTGGTGGTTCGTGAATCGCTGATTCGAAAGTCCTGAAAGGCTCAAAAGCCCGTAGGGAGCGTGCGTTAGACTAACAGCCGGGAGTTAGACCTCGGATGTGGTTTTTATGCGCGTACATTATTTAATATATAAGTAAAACTGTTTTTTAGTAGTAAATTTAAAAAAATGAACACTTTAAGTTACAAGACCGTTTCCGTATCGAAGGAAGCTGCTCGCGAGCAGAAGGAATGGGTGGTCATTGACGCTACCGACCAGGTAGTAGGACGCCTCGCTTCAAAGGTGGCTAAGATTATCCGCGGAAAGTACAAGCCAACCTTCACTCCTAACCAGGACTGTGGTGACAACGTCATCATCATCAATGCCGAGAAGGTGGTATTCACTGGTAAGAAAGAGACCGACAAAGTCTACACTCGCTACACGGGCTATCCCGGTGGCCAGCGTTTCAACACTCCCGCCGAGCTGCGCAAGAAGCCTTTCGGCGTAGAGCGCATTCTGAAGCACGCCGTCAAGGGTATGCTGCCCAAAGGCCCTTTGGGACGAGCACTGCTCAACAACCTGTATGTCTATAACGGCACCGAGCATCCCCATGAGGCTCAGAAGCCCAAGGCAATCGACATCAACCAGTACAAGTAAATTAAAGATTAAAGTTTAAAGATAAAAAAGATGGAATACATCAATGCAATAGGTCGCCGCAAGAGCTCAGTGGCTCGAGTTTATCTGTCAGAGGGTACTGGCAAGATCACGATCAACAAGAAAGACTTGGAAGTATACTTCCCCTCAGCCATTCTGCAGTATGTGGTAAAGCAGCCGCTGAACCTGCTGGAGGTTGCTGAGAAATATGACATCAAGGCCAACCTGGATGGTGGTGGCTTCACCGGTCAGAGCCAGGCTCTGCGTCTGGCCATCGCCCGCGCTTTGGTAAAGGTCAATGCCGAGGACAAGAAGAACCTGAAGGACCACGGTTTCCTGACCCGCGACTCTCGTGAGGTTGAGCGTAAGAAGCCGGGCCGGCCCAAGGCACGTCGCCGCTTCCAGTTCAGTAAGCGTTAATCAGACTGGACAACGTTTAGTATCTAAACCGCAGGGACTCTGGCTAGGACGTCTAGTGATACTAGTTCAACTAGACTACCCTGCAGTTGATCTAAGAAAGATTAAAAAGAAAGTAAACAACAAAAAGTAAAGAAAACAACAATGGCAAGAACAAATTTTGACCAATTACTGCAGGCTGGCTGCCACTTCGGCCACCTGAAGCGCAAGTGGAACCCCGCTATGGCTCCCTACATCTATACCGAGCGTAACGGTATCCATATCATTGACCTCCACAAGACGGTTGCAGAGATTGACCGTGCTGCTGACGCACTGAAGCAGATTGCCAAGAGCGGCAAGAAAGTGCTGTTCGTCGCTACTAAAAAACAGACCAAGGAAATCATCGCCGAGAAAGCTCAGAGCGTTGGCATGCCATACGTAATAGAGCGCTGGCCGGGCGGCATGTTGACCAACTTCCCGACCATTCGCAAGGCCGTAAAGAAAATGGCGAACATCGACAAGCTCATGCAGGACGGAACCTTCGCAAACCTGTCGAAGCGCGAGCTGCTGCAGGTAACCCGCCAGCGCGCCAAGCTGGAGAAGAACCTCGGTTCTATCGCCGACCTGACCCGTCTGCCCTCTGCCCTCTTCGTTGTTGACGTGCTGAAGGAGCAGATTGCCGTCCGTGAGGCTAACCGTCTGGGTATCCCCGTGTTTGGCATTGTTGATACCAACAGCGATCCCAAGAACATTGACTTCGTCATCCCCGCTAACGATGACGCTAAGGACTCTGTAGAGGTCATCCTCTCAGCCTGCTGCGCAGCCATCAACGAGGGTATCGAGGAGCGCAAGGTTGAGAAGGCTGACGAGAAGGCTGCTGATGCTCAGGCTGAAGCTGAAGAGGAAGAAGCTAAGCCCAAGCGCCAGGCCCGTCGTCTCCGCAAGGGTACCGACGAAGCTGCCCCCGCTACTGAAACCGAAGAGGCCGCACCCGCTGAAGAAGCAAAAAGTGAAGAGTGATCAGTGAATAATTTGCTGCCGCCCATTGAGGACGGCAGCAATTAAATCGTAAATAGTAAATTCTTAAATCGTAATATAATTATGGCAATTTCAATTGACGATATCAAGAAGCTTCGCGCAATGACCGGCGCTGGTCTGGCTGACGTAAAGAAGGCTCTGACCGAGGCTGAGGGCGACTTCGACAAGGCAAAGGAACTGCTCCGCGAGCGTGGCCTTGCTATTGCTGCTAAGCGCAGCGACCGTGAGACTTCAAATGGTTGCGTACTGGCTAAGGCCGTTGACGGCTTTGCTGCCATCATCGCACTGAAGTGTGAGACTGACTTCGTGGCTAACGGTGCAGACTTCATCGCACTGACACAGAGCATTCTGGATGCTGCCATCGCCAACAAGTGCAAGGATTTAGAGGCTGTCAAGACACTTGACATCAACGGCCAGACCGCTCAGGAGGCTGTCACTCAGCGCTCGGGTATTACTGGCGAGAAGATGGAGCTTGACGGATATCTGGTATTAGAGGGTGAGAATATCGAGGTCTACGACCATATGGGCAAGCACACCCTGTGCACCATGGTTCAGACGAACAAGCCCGCATCAGAGATTGGTCACAAGCTGGCCATGCAGGTAGCTGCTATGAAGCCCGTAGCCCTGAACGCAGAGAGCGTTGACCAGAAAATTCTGGACGAAGAGTACAAGACTGCCGTCGAGAAGACCAAGTTGGAGCAGGTAGAGAAGTTCGTTGAAATGAAGCTCAAGAAGGCTGGTATCAACCCCAACCTGGTGGACTCTGAAGACCACATCGAGAGCAACATGGCTAAGGGCTGGCTGACAAAGGAGCAGGCTGACGAGGCTCGCAAGCTCATCGAGACCGCTAAGGCCGAGGGTGAGGCACAGCTGAAAATGCCTATGATTGAGAACATCGCCAAGGGTCGTGTTAACAAGTTCCTGAAGGAGAACTGCTTGGTCGACCAAGAGTTCCAGTTCGGCGACGGCGACAAGGCTACTGTTTCTCAGTGGCTCGCTAAGCAGGACAAGGATCTTGCCATCTGCGACTTCAAGCGCTTCACACTGGTTGCTGAGTAATCATTACAGGTGTCATATAGAAAAAGGTCGGAGTTTCATGCTCCGGCCTTTTTTCTGTAATGCCACAGTTCCAGCGAGTTGATGATGTTCTGCCACAGCACGTAACAGCCTGCGCCAATGGACGCGACAGGAGTCAGATACATGTAAGCCACCCAAATACTCAGGGCAGTATTCTTCTGAAACAGAGCCTGACCGGCATTCACTTCCTCACCCAAACGACAGCCCACGAGTCGGCCAATGCCGAACTGTACGAAGCAGAGCACGAAGGTGGAGACAGCTATCAGCAGCAACAATAGCAGCGAAGCACTGCTGTTGATGATGTTCTTTACGGTAATGCCTGCCGTGATGCTCAGCGAAAAGGCCCAACAATAGAAACTCAGGTTGGGTTGTGCAGCTATCTTCCGACACAAGCCCTTCACATAGTGTTGCATAACCCACCCCAAAACTAAGGGCAAGAGCAAAACCATAGACACCTTATTCAAGATAATCAGAAAGGCATCGATGAACGTCACGTCAGCACCAGACTCCAAAATAGGGAACACCGCAGGAATCATCAGTGCCGACACTAACGACGAGATGATGACATAGCTGGTCATCGTCGAGATATTACCGCCCAACTTGCCAACCACAACGGGTGACGCAGAAGCTGCAGGACCAATGATGCACGTCAACACTGCTTCCCACAAAAGTTTTTGCTCATGGTCGGCCTCAACCAGATAGATGATGCCAATATTCAGTGCGACAAGCAACAACTGTGCGATTAGCACACCTGTATGCCAGCGATGAGGCAGCATCTGGTGGAAGTCAACCTTACAGAACGTTATGAACAATGTAAAGAACACTGACAGGGGGAAGAGCACATCGAAGACTGGTTCCAGCCAGTTTCCCAACCCATCGAGCTGTGGCACATAGTAGAATGCCAAATAGCCCACAGTGCCCACAATAATGGCCACAGGCAGTGTCCAGTCCTTCAGAAAACGCATCAGACCGTTCATACTTCTTTCTGACGCAGGTAGTTGGCAAAGATACGGGCAGCACTCTCCACCTTGGCAGCGCAGGGACGTTGTTTGTAATATTCTGCCGTACGCGGTGAGGCCACATAGCTCGAATGAGCCTTCTCATGCCCCTTCAGTCCCAGAATTTCGGCACAGATAAGACTTCCGTTCTCAGCCTCCGACTGTGCCAGCAGCTGCTGTACCACCTTGTAGCACGCCGACTTTCCGTCACGGTCGCCGCCCTCGGTCTGTCCACAGTCCAGACCCACCAGCATCACGATGCCCGACACAGCACCGCACATCATGCGCAAGCGTCCTACTCCGCCGCCAAAACCAGCGGCAATCTTCTTGGCCTGCAACTCATCAAGACCATAAAGGTCTGCAAAAGCTGCCACTACACTCTGGCAACAGCCGTAGCCTGCCATAAAATACTCTACAGCACGTTCCACACGTTGGTTCAATTCTTTTTCATACATAATTACTCCATTTAGAAACTAATGTACGGCATCTTGGATGACTAGTCCTGCCAGCATAAAACCGAAGATGGCGGTGATGTGAGCCAGGGTGCCGTTGATCTGAGCTTTCGAAGAGCACCATTCATGATTCAGCAAGGTAGGGTCGCCAGGACCTATCTTTGCTTTTGGACACATACACTGCTCTGTGCCACAGGTGGCATTATGGCCTTTGTTCTGAAGCAATTCGTCCGAATACACACACTGAAACTTGCGTTTGGGATATAGCCCGTCACGCTTGAAACGATTGCGGAGGGCACGGGCCAGCGGGTCGCCCTGTACCTTCCAGAACTCGGCGGTCTTGATCCTTGCGGGATCGAGTTTCAGAGCAGCTCCCATCGAAGAGAAGAACTTCGCCCGTGTCTGAGTGGCCATCAGAATCAGCAGTGCCTTGTCTTTCAGCGAGTCGATGGCATCAATGATGTAGTCGTAGCTCCCGATATTGAAACTCTCGGCTGTCTCGGCGGTGAATATCTGTTGCAGAGCTGTGATTTCTGCCTGAGGATTGACGCTGAGCAGACGCTCCTTCATAGCCTCGACTTTCACTTGCCCTATAGTCTTCGAGGTGGCCATCAGCTGGCGGTTGATATTGGTGATGCAGACACGGTCTGAATCGACGATAGTAAGGTGCTTGATGCCTGAACGTACCAGACTCTCAGCGCACCACGAGCCTACGCCGCCCACACCGAAGATGATGACACGCTTCTCGCTGATGCTGCTCATCGCCTCATCGCCCAACAGCAGTTCCGTCCTGCGGAAGATTGCTTGTGTGAATGCCATACTATTTCTTCGTAGCACCTGTCTCGGCATCTACCTGCTTGGATGAATTCTCTTTCACCTCACAGGCCTCGTACTTAATTTTCTTAAAACCTTCAATGATGTTCTGGACATTGGTCTTGTCGGCATCATATTCAATGACCACTGTCTTGTCGTCGAGATTGGTGGTTATCGACTTGATGCCTTTCTCGAAGCGGATGTTGTCTTTGATCTTCTTCTCACAACCAGTGCAGTGCATTTCCGGATTGGTGGTAAGCACAACTTTCTTGATATTCTTAGCAGTGCAAATAGCTGCAATAGCCAATGCCATGAATAATAGTTTTGTTCTCATAATGATCATTAACTTAATTGTTTTTACTTTATATCTTGTTCCAGTTGATTCGTACACCGATGTAGAATACGGCTCCGTGCACAGGACCATAAATCATAGTGGCATCGAAGTCGGGACTCCAGGGATTGTCGGCGCTGACGATGGCATTCTTCTGCTTGAAGCCCGTCAGGTTCTCGCCTCCGGCATAGATGCTCCAGTGCCGGAAGAAACGGGTAACCTGAGCACTCACCTGTTCATAAGCATTGAAGTGCCCGGGAATTTTTGCTTTACCATAATAGTCGGGCAGGCGTCCACCACCATTCAGTTGCAGAGTAGCATCAAATTGCCATTTGCCCAGTCCTGGGGCGAAGGATGCCGTCAGCAGACCCTTGTAGCGGCTGCTCATTGGCTTCTGTCGCAGTTTGCCATTGTATGTGGCCTTCACGTCGTTCCATCGACAGGCGGCAGTCACATTCAGCTTCGGAAGTATCTCGTAGGTGGCGTCCACCTGAATGGTGTGAGAGTATGACTTTTCATGATCGTTCAGGCCATGCACCTCAATCATCCTTTCTGCCACATCGTAGTCAATGATGGCCTGCTGGTTGAAACGGGTGTAATAATACTCGGCATTCAGATCGAGCGTCCGTCCACCTACCGGAATCTTCAGTTGGGCGCTGAATCCGTAGTTCCAGGCTTTCTCCTGCCCGATATTCTCGTCGACGACTATGGTACGATTGCTAGCCAGCAGATAGCTGTTTTCTGCAAGGATATGGGGCGTGCGATAGCCCTTGCCTACAGAACCTCGCAAGGTGAGCCAGTCGGTGGGCGAATACTTCACATGCATGCGTGGTGTAACAAACGAGCCCCACAGTGAGCTGTGATCCCAGCGCAGCCCGCCCATCAGTGTCAGCAGCTCACCTATTTTATAAGTATATTGGGCATACACGCCTGGCGTTGTCTCGTCAGTATCAGAATCATCACTCAAGTAGTCGTGGTTGAGGCTAAGGCCCGTAGAGAGGTTGTGATGCTCATCGAAATCGGTTTCGAACATCAGCGAGGCATAGCCGTTACGCTGATCGGCATCGTAGCGTTTATGTCCATAGTTGCTCCTTTCGTGATGTATAGATCCGCTGAGTATCAGGGCGATATTCGTCATGTGTTCAGGGTTCAGGATGAAGGCGTTTTTGGTAAAAGCCTCATAGCGTTCGTTGGTGATGTCGATGAGGTAAGGATTGTGTGTGGTGTGACCATGTGCAATCTGTCCGCCCTCGCGATGCTCCTTGAGTCCCTTGACGGCAGCCTGGAACATATAGCTGTCGCTGATATAAGCCCATCGGCTCATCAGTGAACCTTGACGCATCTTTGGCATATCGGCAAAGCCGTCGCCATTGTCATCGTGGGCCTTGTCCAATATCTCGTAGTGGCCTAATAGCGCTGTACTCCACCTGTCCGACAGCTTGAGATTGGCACCAAGGTTTGCCTCCAGTTTCAGGTCGCTGTTAAAATATAGATTTGCATCAGCCCATGGTGTGGCCTGGGGCTTCTTAAACTCCACGTTGATCTGTCCTGTGATGCTCTCGTAACCGTTCTTTACCGATGAGGCACCCTTCGACACCTGTATGCTCTGCATCCAGGGGCCGGGGATATAGCCGAGGGCATAGGGGGCTGCCAGTCCACGATAGTTGGGGATGTTTTCTGTCAGCATCTGTACGTAGGTGCCCGAAAGTCCCAACAGTTTGATTTGCTGAGCACCTGTGGCGGCATCGGCATAGTTCACATCTACAGATGGGTTGGTGGTGAAACTCTCGCCGAGGTTACAGCAGGCGGCACGTAATAATTCCCTCGAGCTGATGAATTCGGTATTGCCCAGACCGCTGGTCTTTACGCGTCCAGCCTTACGGGCAGACACCGTTACCTCGCGCATCGTCTTCCCGTCAACGGTTTGGACGTCCGAAGAATCCTGTACCGCTGCAATCTGAGCAGAGGCGGCGTTACACATAAATAGTAGTGTAAATATGGTCTGGTAAAGTTTCACGGCTGCAAAGTTACAACTAATTTTTAAAACTAATCACCAATCTTATACACTTTCTAGCAAAATACTCTCATGTTGGTATTTCCTGTTCCGCTATTTGTTAGTACCTTTGCAGCCAAAAACAAGGATTATGAAGAAAACGATAGTATGGATAGCAGCACTCGTAGTGGGTGCGATATTAGGATTGTTGGACCTGCACTGGCTCGACCAGACGATGGAGTTTGTGGCAGTGGTCTATACGAGACTGTTCCAGTTACTGGCCGTACCCACCATCGTGCTGGCGGTCACCACCACGCTGGCCACGCTGGGGAAAGGGCAGGGTACGGGGCGCATCTTCCGCCATACCATCAGCTACACGCTGCTGACAACCACCGTGGCGGCTGCGGTAGGACTGCTGCTGTATGTGCTGATAGCTCCTGGCAATCTGCCTGCTGAGGCTATCGGACAGGGTGGGGAGGCTGTCGCCGATGCGCCCCACCTCTCTTATTATAGTCATCTGATCAGTCTGATACCCAATAACGTCGTGAAGCCTTTCCTTGAAGGGAATGTGCTCTCGCTGCTGCTGTTGGCCTTTGCCATCGGCATCGGACTGTCGAAGTTGCCCGAGTCCGAGAATAAGGCTGTCGTCGTAAAAGGATTGCTGGGACTGCAGGAACTGCTGTTCATGCTCATTCGCGGACTCATCTGGACGCTGCCCGTCGGCATCGTGGCTTTTGCCGCCCAACTGTCAGCTCAGCTGACGGCAGGTGTCGTAGCCGACTCGCTGGGCAAGTATGTAGCCGTAGTTCTCGGCGCCAACCTCATGCAGTTTTTCATCGTGCTGCCGCTGTTCCTGCTGTTGCGCGGACTGAATCCCATCCGTGTGTTCAGCAAAATGTATCCCGCCACGCTGATGGCATTGTTCTCCAAGAGTAGTGCCGCCACGCTGCCCGTCACGATGCAATGTGCCGAGCAGCGGCTACAGGTGGAACAGAAGGTCGCGCGCTTCGTGCTGCCCATCTGTACCACCATCAACATGAACGGCTGTGCAGCCTTTATCCTCGTCACCTCGCTCTTCGTCATGCAGCAGGGAGGCATGCCGCTCACCTGGACCACCATGCTCTCATGGCTGATCATCAGCGTAGTGTCGGCAGTAGGCAATGCCGGCGTTCCGATGGGATGCTATTTCCTCACGCTCTCGCTCATGTCGGGCATCGGGGCGCCCATCGCCGTCTTAGGCATCATTCTGCCCATCTACACTATCATCGACATGGTAGAGACGGCCGTCAACGTCTGGTCCGACTCCTGCGTCTGTGCAATGACAGACCACGACCTCAACGCGGAGACGGCCATCAACTGACCTTGCAGCATTTGCCCTTCCGCTTGCAGAACCTCTGGCACTGGGCACAGATGTCGTAGCCCAGCACGGCACCGAGAATGAAATCCTCCTCGGGAGTCAGCTCATTGAGCGGACGGTTGACAATAAGCCGGATGGCATCCAAACACTCCGAACGTCCGAAATAAAGGTTCAGGTTCTGCTTTCCTGCGGGCTGAACAAGATAAGGAATACCCATGTGCTCCAGGCGCTGACGGGCAAAGGCTTCATAGCGCTTATGACAGGTGAAGAGCACCATCTGTCGCACTCCTTTGCGAAACTCGTAGATATGATTCATCAGCACCTTCAGGTCGATGGGGCAGGCTTCAGTGCGTCGAGCCTTGTTCGGGGCAGAAGCGGTCTTGGTTTGCTGCATAGTCGGAAAAGTCGGTTAAAGATTAGGAGAAATCTGGGCTATCCAGGCATCGATGCGCCCGTCGGTCTTGCTGTCCTCGTTGACATCGTCAAGGGGAAGCCCCACAAACTGGCCGTCGACCACCGCTGCCGAGTCGTCAAAGGTATAGCCGTCGGTGCTCACACTGCCGACAAATCGGGCTCCACTGTCCTTGATTCCATCGTACAGCTCGCCGATGCCACCCACGAAGGTGTCGCCATACGACTCGCAGTCACCACAGCCGAAAAGTGCGATGACCTTTCCTTTTAAATCAGCCGACTGCAACACCTTGAGACCGTCGTACCAGTCGTCCTGCAGCTCGCCCGCTCCCCACGTAGAGGTGCCAAGAATCAGGTTCTCGTTGGCGGCAACAATGTCGGCTGTCAAGTCCTGCACGTTCAATACTTCGGCACCCAGTCTGGCACCAATCTTCTCTGCAATGGCCTCGCACGTACCCGTCGAAGAGCCATAAACAACTACAGTTTTTCTCATTTCAGAAATAATTAAATTTTATGTGGTTAACGTTTCCGGCTGCAAAATTACAATGTTTTGTGCTACCTCGCAATACCCAAAACTAAGGAAAATGCTCCGCACCGCAAAGCAAAGAGTAGCAAAAAAAAATTACCAAGAAATAATGACGGCATGTTTTCTTAATAGTTCATCCCTCGCTATTACACCAGTGTACAAAGGCTTTGCGGACGAAGCAGGGAGAAGCGGAGGGATTTTTTTACACAAAAAGTTACGATTTCTTCCGAAATAAGAAAAAATGCAGTACCTTTGCGCGTAGGAAAACTATAAATATCATGCTGGTAAAAACATTCTGTGCATCCGTCAACGGGCTGGAGGTGACAACAGTAACCTGCGAGGTGAGCATGTCGCGCGGCGTGCAGTTTCATCTGACAGGACTGGCCGACACTGCCGTCAAGGAGAGCTACGACCGCATCAAAGCCGCCCTCGTCAACAACGGGCTGAAGATGCCCACTATGGACATCACGATCAACCTGTCACCTGCTGACATCAAGAAGGAGGGGTCGGGCTATGATCTGCCTTTGGCCATTGGCATTTTGGCTGCTAACGGAAAAGTAGAGAGTGAACTTCTCGATAAATACATGCTCGTGGGTGAGTTGGGACTTGACGGACACTTACAGCCCATTCGCGGTGCACTGCCCATCGCCATCCGTGCCCGCAAGGAGAAATTCAAGGGACTCATCGTACCACAGCAGAACATCCGCGAAGCCGCTGTCGTCAACCAGTTAGAGGTCTACGGCATGGAGACGCTGATGGATGTCGTCAATTTCATGAATGGTGACACCAGCTACCAGCCCACCATCATTGATACACGTCGCGAGTTTTACGAACAACAGAACCAGTACGAACTGGATTTCAGCGACGTAAAAGGTCAGGAGAGCGTCAAGCGTGCCCTGGAGGTTGCTGCCGCCGGAGGCCATAACCTCATTATGATAGGCCCGCCAGGTGCAGGTAAGTCGATGCTGGCCAAACGACTGCCCTCCATTCTGCCTCCACTGTCATTAGCAGAGAGTTTAGAGACTACTCAGATACACAGCGTAGCAGGCAAGCTCTCACGCGACACGAGCCTCATCAGTCAGCGACCATTCCGTTCTCCTCACCATACCATCTCGCAAGTGGCCCTCGTGGGCGGAGGCACCAATCCGCAGCCGGGCGAGATATCGCTGGCTCACAACGGCGTACTCTTCCTTGACGAGATGCCGGAGTTGAGCCGCTCGGTGCTTGAAGTGCTGCGACAACCTTTGGAGGACCGTAAGATCACTATCAGTCGCGCCAAGTACAACGTAGAGTATCCCTGTTCATTCATGCTCATAGCCTCGATGAACCCCTGCCCCTGCGGCTACTATGGCGACCCGACGCACCACTGCGTCTGCACGCCGGGACAGATACAGCGATACATGAACAAGATCAGCGGCCCGCTGCTCGACCGTATTGACATCCACTGCGAGATACAGGCCGTGCCCTTCGCCCAACTCTCGCAGATGCAGCCCGGCGAACCGTCGGCAGCCATCCGCGAGCGTGTCATCCGTGCCCGCAACATCCAGACCGAGCGCTTCAGTTCCCTCCCTACAGGGGAGGGCGGAGGGAGGGGCCGCATCCACTGCAATGCCATGATGACCGAGCGTATGCTCCACGACTTTGCCGAGCCCGACGCTGCCTCGCTCGACATGCTCCGCATGGCCATGGAGCGTCTGAAACTCTCTGCCCGCGCCTATAGCCGCATCCTGAAAGTGGCCCGTACCATCGCCGACCTCGCCGGCAGCGAGAAAGTAGAGTCCGTCCACATTGCTGAAGCTATCGGCTATCGCAACCTCGATAGAGGCGACTGGGCAGAGCGCGGAATATAGCCATAATGCTTGGCGGTGTCGCAAATAATTGTTACCTTTGCGGAAAACTATTAAAGAAATGAGATTCAAGGAAGAAATTAACGAGAGTTATACGATGGCCGAGGCCATCAAGGAGGCCCAGCGGTGCCTGCACTGCAAGGTGCCTCAGTGCAAGAAGGGCTGCCCTATCAGCAACGATATTCCCGACTGGATTCATGAGTTGAAGAAGGGCAACATGGGCAATGCCATCAGCATTATCCGCGCCAAGAGCAATCTGCCTGCCGTCTGCGGGCGCGTGTGTGCCCACGAGAAGCAGTGCGAGGGCAGCTGTGTGTTAGGAAAGAAAGGGCAGCCCGTAAACATCGGCAAGCTGGAACGCTTCGTGGCTGACTTCGACAGCGACAACGAGCTGACCCACGAGGACGTAGTGGAGAAGTCGCGAGGCAAGGTGGCCGTCATTGGCGCAGGTCCCTCGGGCATCACTGTTGCCGGCGACCTGGCCCGCGAGGGTTTTGCCGTCGAGATATTCGAGATGGAAGCCCAGTGCGGCGGTGTGCTGCGCTACGGCATTCCTGAATACCGACTGCCCAAGGAGGTGGTGGCTCGCGAAATCCGGTACATCGAAAAGATGGGCGTCGTCATTCACCGCAACACCCATGTTGGCGTTCAGATTACTGTCGACAGCCTGTTTGCCCAGGGTTTCGATGCCATCTTCATTGGCACGGGACTCAGCAAGCCCAAGTCGCTGGAGATTCCTATCTACCAGCACGGGCGGTGCATCTCCGAGGGCGATGGTGCCACGATGTGCAGCAATCTGAAGCGCATCCGGCTGGCCACCCACTTTCTGCGCCGCGTAGAGCTGATCAGCGAAGGCTTCATGCAGCGTGACGAGTTGCCTGTTGACGAGGGTGCCCGCGTGTTTGTCATTGGCTGTGGCAATACGGCTATGGATGCGTCGCGCACAGCGTTGCGCATTGGTGCCTCACACGTCGACGTGGTCTACCATCGTGGCATCGACACCATGTCGGCGCTCCATGCTGAGTACGACGACGCCGTAAGGGAAGGGGTGCAGTTCCGCTGGTGGAGCAGGATAGCGGAAATCC
>Ga0247608_10004256_pt1 | contig 16152 bp, 10 predicted proteins | sample 176DNAGHGlowgp2_FD_193490 | JGI IMG/M metagenome (GOLD analysis project Ga0247608, IMG submission 193490) | Sheep rumen microbial communities from Palmerston North, Manawatu-Wanganui, New Zealand - 1766 DNA GHGlow gp2 | ecosystem: Host-associated > Mammals > Digestive system > Stomach > Rumen ... | reverse complement strand
TGGACTGCTCCTGGCCAGAGGCCGACAGCAGGCAGCCGGCCAGGACTGCAAGCAGAAAAATCCTCGACAGGGGATGGTTCATGGGGCTACATCATTAAAAAACGGCCTCAAAGGTAGGAAATATCTTGGAAAAAGGCAAGTTTTTTAATAATATTTCGTACTTTTGCAGCCGTAATCAAAAATTCAACGAATATGAGCACACTGAAGCGATGGCTGCCCGACGTAGTGGCAGTAGTATTGTTTGCCGTCCTGGCTTTCGCCTATTTCTACCCGGCCGACGTTGAGGACCGCATACTCTTCCGCCACGACTCGTCGGCAGGACGCGGAGCCGGACAGGAGCAGTTAGACTACCTGGCACGCACCGGCGAGCGCACACGCTGGACCAACTCACTCTTCTCAGGCATGCCCACCTACCAGCTGGCTCCCTCCTACCGCAGCAGCGACATGCTCACCACGGCCGAGAACGCCTACCATCTGTGGCTGCCTGAGAACGTGTGGTATGTGTTTGCCTATCTGCTGGGTTTCTACATCCTGCTACGCGCCTTCAACTTCAGGCAGTGGCTGGCCGTGCTGGGCAGCATCATGTGGGCCTTCTCCACCTATTTCCTCATTATCATCGCCGCCGGACACATCTGGAAGGTGATGGCCCTGGCCTACCTGCCACCCATGATAGCGGGCGTGGTGCTGGCCTACCGGGGCAAATACCTGTGGGGACTGGTGGTGACGGCCATCTTCGCTGCCTTTGAGGTGCACGCCAACCACGTGCAGATGACCTACTACTACCTGCTCATCATCATCCTGCTCATCCTGGCCTACCTGGTCGAGACCGTGCGCAGCGGGCGCTGGCTCCACTTTGCCAAGGCCACCGTGGCGGCAGCCGTGGGCGGCCTGCTGGGCATAGCCATCAACCTGTCGAACCTGTACCACACGTGGGAGTACGGCCAGGAGTCGATGCGCGGCAAAAGCGAGCTGGTGAAAGCCGACGCCGCCAACCAGACCAGCAGCGGCCTGGACCGCGACTACATCACCCAGTGGAGCTACGGCATAGGCGAGAAATGGACGCTGCTCGTGCCCAACGCCAAGGGCGGAGCCTCGGTGCCCCTGTCGGCCAACGAGACGGCCATGAAGCACGCCGACCCCAACTACATGCCCATCTACCAGCAGATGGGGCAGTACTGGGGCGAGCAGCCCGGCACCAGCGGCCCCGTCTACGTGGGGGCTTTCGTGCTCACGCTCTTCGTCCTGGGGCTGTTCATCGTCAAGGGGCCGGTGAAGTGGGCGCTCGTGGCGGCAACGGTCATCTCCATCCTGCTCTCCTGGGGCAAGAACTTCATGGGCCTGACCGACCTGTTCCTCGACTACGTGCCCATGTATGCCAAGTTCCGAACCGTGGCCTCCATACTGGTCATTGCCGAGTTCACCATACCCCTGCTGGCCATGCTCGCGCTCAAGGAGCTTATCAGCTGGAACCAGCGCGACGCCAGCGACCGACAGCCCTCGGCCAAGGCCATGATGAAATACATCTATATAGCCTTCGGCCTCACCGGTGGCTTCTGCCTGCTGTTTGCCCTCATGCCCACGCTGTTCTTCCCAAAGTTTGTATCTACGGCCGAGATGGAGGCGCTGAGCCAGTGGCCCCAGGAGCAGGTGATGCCGCTGCTGGCCAACCTGGCCGAGATGCGTCGCGCCATGTTCACCGCCGACTGCTGGCGCTCGCTGGCAGTCATCGTCGTGGGCACGCTGTGCCTGCTGCTCTTCCGCGCCAGGAAGCTGCAGGCCCTGCCCATGGTGGGCGTGCTCACGATGCTGTGCCTGGTCGACCTGTGGACGGTGAACAAGCGCTACCTGAACGACGACATGTTCGTGGACAAGGCCGAGCGCGAGCAGCCGGCACAAACCACTCCCACCGACGAGCAGATACTGCGCGACAAGAGCCTCGACTACCGCGTGCTGAACCTGGCTTCGAACACGTTCAACGAGAACGAGACATCGTACCACCACAAGAGCATCGGTGGCTACCACGCCGCCAAGCTGCGCCGCTACCAGGAGCTGATCGACGCCTACATCTCGCCCGAGATGCACAAGGCCATGGAAGCCATAGCCAACGCCGGCGGCGACATGAGCCAGGTGGCTGGCGACAGCCTCTACCCGGTGCTCAACATGCTCAACACCAAGTACTTCATACTGCCCCTGCAGTCGGGGCAGACCATGCCCTTAGAGAATCCCTACACCTACGGCAACGCCTGGCTGGTGGACAACATCAGCTACGTGGACAACGCCAACGACGAGCTTAAGCAGCTGGGCACCATCGACCCGCGCCACCAGGCCGTGGCCGACAAGAGGTTTAAGGAGCAGCTCGGAGAGAGCCAGCAGCAGGACACGCTGAGCCAAGTCACCATTACCGCCTACGAGCCTAACCGCCTGGCCTACGACGTGACGAGCGGCAAGGGCGGCGTGGTGGTGTTCTCCGAGATCTACTACCCCGGCTGGACCGCCACCGTCGACGGGCAGCCAGCCGAGCTGGGCCGCGTAGACTACGTGCTGCGCGCACTCAACATCAAGCCCGGCAACCACAAGGTGGAGCTACAGTTCTTCCCCACAACGGTGGACAACACCGAGCGCACGGCCTACGTGGCCTACGGCGTGCTGCTGCTCTTCATCCTGCTGGCCGCCTTCATGGAGGCAAGGAAGAAAAAGAGCACGAAAACGGCGTAAGGATTTTTCATAAACAGGCTTTGGAATCCTAAAAACTGTATATTTATACAAAACAGGAGCTGACTTTTTGGAAATACCCAGTCACTATTTCCAGAAAGTCAGCTCCTGGTTTTTGTAAACCACTGCTTTTTGGCCGAGGAGGCCCTTTTTTCGCAGAAAAAGACCATTCTGGCTGTGGTTTGTGACATTGTTTTGACAAATAACAACGTTCCACCCTGCGAAACTGTATATTTATGCAAAACGAAATGAATAAATATGCAGAAAGAGGCGACCAAGGCTCCCGACAGAAGCCCATACACCGCCCTCACCGCGCAGGCCAGGGCCTGGCCGACGGCAACGATGCCGACTTCGGCACGCCGCCCATCGGCTTAGCGGTAGGCACGCATGATGTGGAGCCTCACGTAGGAGCGATGGCCGTAAAGGGCCACCACCACGAAGCACACCAGAGGCACCACGAACGACAGGTTGGTGGCGGGAATGCCCAGCAGCGACACGCCGTAGTCGATGATGAGTGCCTGCAGGGGCGGGAACACCGAGCCGCCAAGGATGGCCATAATCTGGCCGGCACCGGCAAACTTCACGTTGTCGCCCACACCACGCAGGGCTATGCCGTAGATGGTGGGAAACATGAGCGACATGCAGGCCGACACCAATACCAGGCAGTAGAGGCCACTGCGGTCGGTAAAGAGCATGGTGCCACCCACGGCTGCCCCAGCCACGATGGCCAGCACCGACAGCAGCCGGCTCGGGTCGATGTATTTCAGCAGCCACGTACACACAAAGCGGCTCAGGGCGAAGAACACCATGGCCACGATGTTGAACTTCTGCGACAAAATCTCGGCCGACGTCTCGTCCATGCCCTCTACCATAAAGACACGCGTACCATACTGAATAATAAACGTCCAACACGTGACCTGGGCACCGATGTAGAAGAACTGGGCTATCACGCCTTCGCGATAGTTGGCCAGGCCCCACAGCTGGCGCGCCGCCGTGACTATGCTCTTGTCCGTGCGCGTGTCGCTGTCCATGGGCATCGAACGGTTGAGGTAGATGAGCACGAAGAGCACGGCCACCACCACGCCAAGGAAGATGTAGGGCTGGATGAGCACCGACAGGTCGTGGTCCTTGACCATGCTGAACTGCGCCTCGGGCAGCCTCATGCGCTCCACGGTGTCCATGGGGTTCATCTTCGACTGCACAAACTGCATGGCCACGTACATGCCCGCCAGGCTACCCACGGGGTTGAAGGCCTGGGCCAGGTTGAGCCGCTGCGTGGCCGTCTCCTCGCTGCCCATGCGATAGATGTAGGGGTTGCACGAGGTCTCCAGAAACGACAGCCCGCAAGTGAGTATGAAGTAGGCCAGCAGGAACGGATAGTAGTGGCCGGTGAAACGCGCCAGCAGAAAGGCGAGCGACCCCAGGGCAAAGAGGCCCAGCCCCACAAGCACGCCGTGCTTGAAGGTGTAGCGCTGTATGAAGATGGCGGCGGGAATGGCCATCACGAAATAGCCCAGGTTGAAGGCCACAGGCACCATGGCTCCCTCGGTGACGCTCATGCGGAAAATCTTGGAGAAGGCTTTCACCATGGGATTGGTAACATTGTTGGCAAAGCCCCACAGCGCAAAGCAGGCCGTTACCAGCACAAAAGGCAACACAAGACTGTGGCCACCTTTGGCCAGCAGGTCGTTTTTCATTCTCACGTATTTGCTCATGGTTTTAGATAGTCTGTTTGGTCGGTGATATTTTATTGGGCAAAATTACAATTTTTTCCTTAGAATATTCTCTTTTTTAAGAAGATTTTACTAATTTTACGCCCGAAAAGCAACAAACATGAAAAAGCTACTCTCTCTGCCCCCCAATTTGGTGCAATCTTTCCACCACATCACGGGCAACTCTACATCGGAATACTTCTGTACCAACGACCCCGTGGGCCACAAGCTCGGAAGCGGGGGCGGTACGGCCTGGCTGCTGCGACAGGCCTACCAGCAGGAAGCCGCCTCCGGACAGCCCTTCGACCAGTGGCTGCGGCAGGAGAAGCGACTGCTGCTCCACGCCGGCGGACAGAGCCGGCGGCTGCCTGCCTACGCCCCGTCGGGCAAGGTGCTCACTCCCATACCCGTGTTCAGATGGGAGCGCGGACAACAGCTCTCGCAGACACTGCTTGACCTTCAGCTGCCACTCTACGAGCGGCTCCTGGCCATGGCTCCCCCGTCGGTGCATACCATGGTGGTGAGCGGCGACGTCTACATCCGCGCCACACAGCCACTGCAGCCCATACCCGAAGCCGACGTGGTGTGCTTCGGACTGTGGCTCCCCGCCACCACAGCCAGGAACCACGGCGTGTTTGTGAGCAGCCGACAGACGCCAAGCAAGCTCAAGCACATGCTACAGAAGCCCTCGGTGCAGACACTGGCCGACCTACAGCGCGAGCACCTCTACCTCACCGACATCGGCGTGTGGATGCTCAGCGACAAGGCCGTCGACCTGCTCATCAAGCGCTCAACAACCCCCGACGGCAGCGGCCTGAGCTACCACGACTACGACCTCTACGCACAGTTCGGATGCGCCTTAGGCACCAACCCCGTCATCGACGACCAGGAGCTAAGCCAGCTCAGCGTGGCCATACTGCCACTGCCCGGAGGCGAGTTCTACCATTTCGGCACCTCGGCAGAGATGATCAGCTCCACGCTCGCCATACAGAACCTGGTGCACGACCAGCGGCAAATCATGCACCACGACCACAAGCCACACCCCAGCATCTTCGTGCAAAACGCAGTGGTCGACATACCCCTGACCGAGCAGAACACCAACGTGTGGATAGAAAACAGCCACGTGGGTCCCCACTGGCAGCTCTCCCACGACAACATCGTCACCGGCGTGCCCCACAACGACTGGCACCTGAGCCTCAAGCCAGGCGAGTGCATCGACGTGGTGCCCATAGGCCACGACGACTACTGCCTGCGGCGCTACCACATCGACGACCGATTCGCCGCCGAGGAGCAGCAGCGGCCACAGTTCCCAGTGGTACACAGCCTCGACAGCCCCGACCAGGCTTCAGAGGTCATGCTCTCGGCCGAGGACATCAGCAACCAAGCCAACCTCTGCCGGCTATTCCAGCAGCGCAGGCTGTTCCAACGCGAAAACCTGCCCATGCTCGCCAAGAACTGGGAGCACAGCGTGTTCTACCAGCTTGACCTCAACCACACAGCCAAGCTCTTCAGCCAAGCCTCACTGCCACTGCCACCACCACTCGGCAACGAGGCACCACTGCTCACGCGCATACACGACGCCATGTTCCGCGGCGACAGCCAAAAGGCCTTTGCGCTGCTCCAGCAAGGCCTCACCACACCACTGCTCACCGAGCCGGCAAAGCCCGCCAAGTCGGTCTACGACGACCAGATAGTCTGGGGGCGCTCACCCGTGCGCATCGACCTGGCCGGAGGCTGGACCGACACACCACCCTTCTGCCTCATGGAGGGAGGAAGCGTGATCAACATTGCCATCGAGCTCAACGGGCAGCCACCCCTGCAGACCTACGTCAAGCCAAGCCCCAAACACAGCATCACCCTGCACAGCATCGACCTGGGAGCCACCGAGACCATCGACACCTACGAGCAGCTGGCCGACTACAGGCGCGTGGGCTCGCCATTCTCGATACCCAAGGCAGCACTCGCCCTCGCAGGATTCCTGCCAGGCTTCTCTGCAGAACACTACCCCACCCTCAAGGACCAGCTTGAAGCCTTCGGGAGCGGCATAGAGCTTACACTCTTCTCGGCCATACCCGCTGGAAGCGGACTGGGCACCAGCAGCATACTGGCCGCAACGGTGCTCGGAGCACTGAGCGACTTCTGCGGACTAAGGTGGGACAAGGACGAGATAGGCAGCCGCACACTCGTGCTCGAACAGCTGCTCACCACCAACGGTGGATGGCAGGACCAGTTCGGAGGCGTGCTCGGAGGAGTAAAGCTGCTACAGACTGCTGCCGGGTGGAACCAAAGCCCCGTGGTGCGCTGGCTACCCACCGACCTGTGGACACAGCCCGAATACCGCGCCTGCCACCTGCTCTTCTATACCGGCATCACCCGCACGGCCAAGCAGATACTGGCCGAGATTGTCAGACAGATGTTTCTAAACCAGCGCGAACAGCTGCTGCTGCTAAGGCAGATGAAGGAGCACACCATGGAGATGTACGACGCCATACAGCGCCGACACTTCAAGCGCATGGGAAGCCTCGTAGCCACCACCTGGCAGCAAAACCAGCTCATAGACAGCGGCACCAACCCACCCGTGGTGAACCAGCTCACCAGCCTCGTCGACGACCTGTGCCTGGGCTACAAGCTGCCCGGTGCCGGCGGCGGCGGCTACCTCTACATGGTGGCCAAAGACCCAGAGGCGGCCGCACGCATCAAGCAGACGCTCTGGCAGCACCGGCCCAACGCCAACGCCAGGTTCGTGGACATGGGCCTCTCCACCCAGGGCCTGCAGGTGAGCCGAAGCTGACGCCACGGCACGCCGCCAATCGACAGAAAAGAAATAGTCATGGAATTCAGGACACCAGTAGACATAGCCACGCCACCCTTCGCCATCCACCCCTCCGACGAGCTGCTCTTCGTGGGGTCGTGCTTTGCCGACGGCATAGGCCGGCGATTCGTAGAAGAACGCTTCCGTGCCACGGTCAACCCCTATGGCGTGATGTACAACCCCGTGTCGGTGCTACACACCGTAGAGCGATTTCTCTGCAACAACCCGCAGGCACAGCCCACCATAGCCCTGTTCACACTGGGCACCAACCACGTCTACCGACTCAACGCCACGGGCGAGATAGTGGACAACTGCCAGAAGCGCCCGGCAAGCCTCTTCACCGAGCAGCAGCTCAGCGTAGACGAATGTGTCAAAGCTCTGCAACAGGCCATAGCCCTGCTGCGACAGCGACAGCCCCAAGTCGGCATCATGCTCACCGTGAGTCCAATACGCTACCGCAAATACGGATACCACGGCAGCCAGCTATCAAAGGCCACACTGCTCCTCGCCGTCGAGACACTGCTCCGACAGTACGCCGCCACTGTGCCCGACGATTTTGCCATCGGAGGGGCCGCAGCCACTGTGCCCGACGGTTTTGCCGTCGGGGAAGCCGCACCACCTCTATACTATTTTCCCGCCTACGAGATAGTGCTCGACGAGCTGCGCGACTACAGATTCTTCGCAGCCGACATGCTACACCCCACTCAGCAGGCGGTGGACTACATCTGGGAGCGCCTCGCCGACAGCTGCCTCGCCCCAGAGGCCAGGCAAATGATGGCCGACTGGAAGCCACTGAAGGCGGCACTTGCCCACCGTCCGCTCAATCCCGACAGCGACGAGTACCGTCGCTTTGAAGAACAAACGCGACAGCGGCTGGAAGCCTTCAACCGCAAATACCCCTACACGCCACTGCCGCCCTCAGTCCTCGCCACCACATCCAGACAACAGTCCGTGTCAGCGGGTTTCCCCCGCTGAAAAACACAATACATCATGAACTACCCAATAGAAAAAATCGCAACCCTCATCGGCGCACGCCGCATAGGCTCCGCCGAAACAAAGGTGAGGTGGCTGCTCACCGACAGCCGCTCACTATGCTTTCCAGAAGAGACACTTTTCTTCGCGCTGCGCTCAAACCGCAACGACGGCCACAACTACGTAAAAGAACTCTACCAACGAGGCGTACGCAACTTCGTGGTCGACCACCCTATCGACCTTTCCCCCTCCAGTCCAGTACCCGGCGATATTTCCGCCGGCCCCGCCCCATCACAGCAAGCCAACCTCCTCGTTGTGCCAAACACCCTCGAAGCCCTACAACGGCTCGCCGAGCGACACCGCGACGAGTTCCACAACCTACCCATCGTGGGCATCACTGGCTCCAACGGAAAGACCATGGTCAAGGAATGGCTCTACCAGCTACTGCTGCCCTCGCAGAAGATTGTCCGCTCGCCAAGGTCATACAACTCGCAGATAGGAGTGCCACTCTCCGTATGGCTGCTCAACGAGCAGACACAGGTGGGAATCTTCGAGGCCGGCATAAGCCAGCCAGGCGAGATGGAAGCACTAAGCGACATCATTCAGCCCACCATCGGAGTGCTTACCACACTCGGGCAAGCCCACCAGGAGAATTTCCGCTCCATGGAGGAGAAATGTATGGAGAAGCTCATACTCATGCGCCACACAAAGGCCATGGTCTACCCCTCCGACAACGACATCGTAAGCCGATGTGTGCGAAGGATGGACTACCAGGGCGAAAAGATAGGCTGGTCGAGAACCAATGCCTACGCACCACTCTACATCAGCCATGAGCACGAGGGTACCGTCAACTATACCTTCCGAGGCACCGACGGATCGTTCACCATTCCATTCATCGACCAGGCTTCGCGCGACAACGCCATCACATGCGCAGCCATAGCACTCCACCTGGGCCTCACACCACAGCAGCTGCAGCAGCGCATGGCCCACATCGAGCCAGTGGCCATGCGCCTCGAGGTGAAGCAGGGACAGCGCGGCTGCACCCTCATCAACGACTCATACAACAACGACGTCAACTCGCTCGACATAGCCCTCGACTTCCTCAACCGAAGAGCCTCCGACCACGCCTCGTCCACCACCATACCCAGCGGCATTGCTGCCAGCCTTTCCCTCTCCCGTCCAGTACCCGGCGGTACTTCCGCCGGTACTTCCACCGCCGCCACCGTGCCCGGCGGTTTTGCCGCCGGCGTACCGCCGAAGAAGACCCTCATACTGAGCGACATCTACCAAAGCGGCCTCGCAGCCCCGGCACTCTACGCACAGGTGAGCACGCTGCTCACCCAGCGCGGCATAGACAAGCTCATTGGCATAGGCCCACAGATAAGCGCACAGGCCGACGCCTTCGCAGTACCCGAGAAGCACTTCTTCCCCTCCACCGACGCATTTCTGGCAAGCCCGGTGCCACGACAGCTACAGGGCGAACTCATACTGCTCAAGGGCGCGCGAAGCTTCGCCTTCGACCACATCACCGAACAGCTCGAACAGCGCGTACACGAGACAATACTCGAAGTAGACCTGGGCGCACTGGTGAGCAACCTCAACCACTACCGCTCCTTCCTCAAGCCGCAGACCAAGCTCGTATGTATGATCAAGGCCGACGCCTATGGGGCAGGAGCCATAGAGGTGGCACGAACCCTGCAAGACCACCGCGTAGACTACCTCGCAGTGGCCGTGGCCGACGAGGGCATGCTACTGCGCAAGGCAGGCGTCACCGCCAACATCATGGTCATGAACCCCGAAATGACCAGCTTCAAGACCCTCTTCGACTACGACCTGGAGCCAGAGGTCTACTCCTTCCGACTTCTCGACGCACTCATCGCCGCAGCACGCAAGGAGGGCATCACAGCATGGCCCGTTCACATCAAGCTCGACACAGGTATGCACCGCCTGGGATTCAACGTCGAAGCCTCTTCGCAAGAGACCGACGAAATAGACCAGCTCGTCGACCGGCTGCTCCACCAGCAGGCCGTTATTCCGCGCTCAGTGTTCTCACACTTCGTCGGAGCCGACAGCGACCAGTTCGACACCTTCTCACAGCAGCAGTTCGAGTGCTTCGACAAGGCCAGCCAGCGACTGCAAGCAGCCTTCAGCCACAAAATACTGCGACACATCGACAACTCCGCCGGCATAGAGCACTTCCCTGAACGCCAGCTCGACATGTGCAGACTCGGACTCGGACTCTACGGCATAGACCCGCGCGAAGAGACAACGCTCAGCTGCGTATCCACGCTCAAGACAACCATACTGCAGCTAAGGCACGTCAAGGCCGGCGACAGCATAGGCTACAGCCGGCGAACCGTGCTCACACGCGACAGCCTCATAGCTGCCATACCCATAGGCTATGCCGACGGACTCGACCGACACCTCGGCAACCGGGGAGGCTACTGCCTGGTCAATGGGAAGAAAGCCGACTACGTGGGAAACATCTGCATGGACGTGGCCATGGTCGACGTCACAGACATCAGCTGCCAAGAGGGCGACACCGTCGAGATATTCGGTAGAAACCTGCCCGTGAGCCTGCTCAGCCAGAAGCTCGACACCATACCCTACGAGGTACTCACGGGTGTCTCCGACAGAGTGAAGCGTGTCTACTTCCAAGACCAGTGAGAAACTCATTCCAAGCCAAAGGGGAAAGCACTCCTACCACACGCGTATCTTCTCGTTTTCAATGTCACAATGTCACGCCGCCGCATTATCAGCCTGTTAGCGTGTGACATTGTGACATTAAATGCAGAAAAGCACGCTTTCCTTTTGCATTTCCATTGACTTTTCGTTACTATGCCACTACGTGGCGAAGTAACTTCATCTTCGGAAGAGCAAAACAAACGAGTTTGTCTTGCTCTTCTTTCAACTTTTCGTAACTTTGCGCTTTAAACGCGAAGTTACTTCGTCTCGGAAGAAAAAACAAACGAGTTTGTTTTGTTCTTCTCTCAACTTTTCGTAACTTTGCGCTTTAAACGCGAAGTTACTTCGTCTCGGAAGAAAAAACAAACGAGTTTGTTTTGTTCTTCTCTCAACTTTTCGTAACTTTGCACCATGACACAAGAAGAGAGAGACGAGAAGGGTATGAGGATGGCACTGTCTGAGGCGCGCAAGGCACTCGAGCAGAACGAGGTTCCCATAGGAGCCGTAGTCATGTGTGGCGACACGGTCGTGGCGCGTGGGCACAACCTCACCGAGACACTGTGCGACGTGACGGCCCATGCCGAGATGCAGGCCATCACTGCGGCTGCCAACACTCTGGGCGGCAAGTACCTCAGCGACTGCACACTCTACGTCACCGTCGAGCCATGCACCATGTGCGCCGGCGCACTGGGCTGGGCACAGGTAAGGCGAGTGGTCTATGGCTGCCGCGACGAGAAGCGAGGCTACAGCCACTATGCGCCAGGCGCGCTACATCCCAAGGCCACGGTCACCGAGGGCGTGCTTGAGGAAGAGTGCCGCCAACTGATGCAGGACTTCTTTCGACAGCGCAGGTAAAGAAACGTTAAAAAAGCCGTATCGCTCGGCAAATTCCACAGCCTTATTTCGTTATTCTTGATTAATTGTATTACCTTTGTCGCTTCAATCTACACTAAAACAGATTAATAACAACACACTTTTTATGGAACAAGTATTTAGCTACATTATCAGCCTGGGCGCATCCGTGATGATGCCCATCCTCTTTACCATCATCGGACTGTGCATAGGCATGAAGTTCGGCAAGTCGCTCAAGAGCGGCCTCTACGTCGGCGTGGGATTTGTGGGTCTTGGCATTGTCACGGCCCTGCTCACTACAAACTTCGACAGCCCGCTGAAGACCATCTCCGAGCTTTACGGCCTGCAGCTGAAGGTGTTCGACATGGGCTGGCCCGCAGCCGCCGCCGTAGCCTACGGCACCGCCGTGGGCGCGCTCATCATCCCCATCTGCTTAGGAGTGAACCTGCTGATGCTACTCACCAAGACCACACGAACCATAAACATAGACCTGTGGAACTACTGGCACTTTGCCTTCATAGGAGCCGTGGCCTACTTCGTGATGGACGGTAGCCTGCTGTGGGGCTATTTCGCAGCCATCGTGTGCTACATCATCACCATGGTCATGGCCGACCTCACGGCCGAGAAATTCCAAAAGCACTACGACCTGCAGGGCATCTCCATTCCCCAGCCATTCTGCCAGAGCTTCACCGTGTTTGCCGTTGCCATCAACTGGCTCCTTGACCGCATCCCAGGATTCTCCAAGCTCGACATTGACGCCGAGGGCCTCAAGAAGAAGTTCGGCGTGCTGGGCGAGCCGCTGGTGCTGGGTGTCATCGTTGGCGTCCTCATAGGCTGCGCCGCTCAGCTCGACGTGAAGAAGGTGCTGTTCCTCGGAGTCACCATGGGAGCCGTGATGGAGCTCATCCCCCGCATCACCAGCCTGTTTATCGACGGTCTGAAGCCCATTGCCGAGAAGACACAGGAGGTAGCCAAGAAGCGCTTTGGCGGCATGAAGGTCAACATAGGCATGTCGCCCGCCTTGGTCATAGGCCATCCCACGACACTCGTCTGCTCGGTGATACTCATACCCGTCATACTGGCCATCGCCGTCTTCCTGCCTGGCAACCAGTTCCTGCCACTGGCCTCGCTGGCAGGCATGTTCTACCTCTTCCCACTGATACTGCCCTACACCAAGGGCAATGTCGTGAAGAGCCTCATCATAGGCCTGGTGGCACTCATCATAGGCCTCTACTTCGTCACCGACATGGCCTCGGCCTTCACCCTCGCCGCCAACGAGGTATACAAGACCGACCCCACGGCCTCGGCTGCCAAGATTCCCGAGGGCTTCGACGGAGGCGCGCTCGACTTCGCCTCCTCGTTCTTCGGCTATATTATTTACGCCTGCGTGAAATACCTCAAGTGGATAGGCATGGGCGTGCTTACCATCGCCACCCTGGCCATGATGTTGTGGAACCGCAAGCGCATCGTAGCAGAAGGATAATAACGCCACAGCACTATGGCGTAATAACGTTATAACGGAAAACGAAATAACGACATAACGATAAAAAAAAGGAAAAAAATGAAGAAAGCAATTCTTTCAGCAGCCCTGTTTATGGGCGCGCTGGGCGTAAATGCCCAGCAGGACGTGAAGTTCCAGACGGCATGCCATCCGGACGACGTGAAACACTACGACACTGAGAAGCTGCGCGACCGCTTCGTGATGGAGAAAGTGATGGAGGCCGACAAAATCCACCTCACCTACTCCCACTACGACCGCTTTATCTATGGCGGTGCCATGCCAGTGAACAAGACGCTCAAGCTTGAGAACTTCCTTGAGCTGGGCCTCGACGTAGACCCCGGCATCAAGGACAAGTACTTCCTCTACAACCGCGAGCTGGGCGTGGTGAACTGCGGCGAGGGCGACGGCGTGGTCATCGTCGACGGCAAGGAGTATGCCCTTGCCCCGAAGGAGGCACTCTACATAGGCCGCGGGCACATAGCCAAGGACAAGGACGTGAACAAGCAGGTGGAGTTCCGCTCGAAAGATGCCCAGAAGCCCGCCAAGTTCTACCTCAACTCGGCCACCGCCCACCAGCACTATAAGACCCAGTGGATAACCCTCGACGGCCGCAAGGGGTCGCTCAAGGCTGCCGTATGGGGCCCCGTGGGCACCACCGAGGAGGCCAACAACCGCACCGTGTACAAGCTCATCGTCAACGACGTGCTTGAGGAAGGTCCCTGCCAGCTGCAGCTCGGACTGACCCAGCTCAACCCCGGAGCTGTGTGGAACACCATGCCGCCCCACACCCATGGACGCCGCATAGAGGCCTACTACTACTTCAACCTGCCCAAGGGACAGACCATAGCCCACATCATGGGAGAGCCGCAAGAGAGCCGCGTGGTGTGGCTGCACAACGAGCAGGCCATCATGTCGCCCGAATGGAGCATACACGCAGCTGCTGGCACCTACTACTACACCTTCATCTGGGGCATGGCAGGAGAGAATCTCTACTACAACGACAAGGACAACATTCCCGTTATCGACATACAGTAACGGTATTCACCTGAGTCATACGAAAACCTAAAAACCAAAAATCATAAATATGACACCTGTTCAAACCACCAAGATGAGCAACTTCCGTTGGGTCATCTGTGCGTTGCTCTTCCTGGCAACCACCATCAACTACATGGACCGCCAAGTCCTGTCGCTAACTTGGAAAGACTTCATTGCCCCGGAGTTCCACTGGACCGACGGCGACTATGGCACCATCACCGGCATGTTCTCACTGTTCTACGCCATAGCCAATCTCTTCGCCGGCAAGTTTATCGACTGGATGGGCACCAAGAAGGGCTACCTCATCGCCATCTTCGTCTGGTCGCTCGGAGCCGTGCTCCACGCCGGCTGCGGCTGGGTGGCCATGAGCCTCGAGGGCTACGACTCCATCGAGGCCCTACGTATGGTCGAGGCCGGCAGCGAGGCCGCCGTGGCCATCGCCACCATCTCGGTTTGGCTCTTCCTGAGCTGTCGCCTGATACTGGCCGTGGGCGAGGCCGGCAACTTCCCCGCAGCCATCAAGGCCACCGCCGAGTATTTCCCCAAGAAGGACCGTGCCTTCGCCACGTCGATCTTCAACAGCGGTGCCTCCGTGGGCGCCCTGGCTGCTCCCGCCACCATACCTCTGCTGGCCCGTGCCTGGGGCTGGGAGATGGCCTTCATCATCATCGGTGCGCTGGGCTTTGTCTGGATGGGCCTTTGGATGTGGCTCTACGAGAAGCCTGCCAAGAACAGCCGCGTGAACCAGGCCGAGCTTAACTACATAGAGCAGGACACCGACCTGGCCGACGTGCAGAACCGCGACGCGCAGAAGGAAGAGAAGACCATACCTTTCTTCAAGTGCTTCACCTTCAAGCAGACGTGGGCCTTCCTCGTGGGCAAGTTTATGACCGACGGCGTGTGGTGGTTCTTCCTGTTCTGGGCACCGGCCTACTTCAGCGACCAGTACGGCTACACCAGCGACTCCACCATGGGCATACTGCTCATCTTCACCCTCTATGCCATCGTCACCATACTCAGCATTGGCGGAGGCTACCTGCCCACATACTTCGTCGACAAGAAGGGCATGAACCCCTACCTGGGACGCATGCGCGCCATGCTCATTTTCGCCTGCTTCCCCGTGCTCGGACTCTTTGCACAGCCCTTGGGAGCCTACAGCGCCTGGTGGCCAGCCATACTCATCGGACTGCTCGGTGCCGGGCACCAGGCCTGGAGCGCCAACCTCTTCTCGACGATTGGCGACATGTTCCCCAAGTCGACCATCGGCACCATCGTGGGCCTGGGAACCATGGCTGGCGGCATAGGCTCAATGAGCATCAACCTGGGCAGTGGCCGCTTCTTCGACTGGGCAGCAGCCCAGGGGGCCAACTTCACCTTCTTCGGCTTCGACGGCAAGCCCGCTGCCTACATGGTGGTATTCTGCATCTGCGCAGTGGCCTACCTCATAGGCTGGTGCATCATGAAGGCCCTCGTGCCCAAGTACAAGCCCATCGTGGTTGAGTAATCGCCAGATAGCCAACGGCTGTCTGTCAGCGCCAAGGCGCTAAGCAAGCAATTTGCACTGACTCTTCCCAAAGAGTCAGTGCTTATTTTGTTATGGGGTGGTGTCACCCAGCGGGGAAACCGCAGGGCACGGACGAGGGCTGTGAGGACAAGGATTATGTCGCTTACTATAAAGTCAGGGGATTCCCGCTGAGCGGAAATCCCCTGAACTTGTTGTTATGAACAATTCTTGAATTAGAAGTTGTAGAAGAATCCAAACGAGATGTTGTTGGTCAGCTTAAGGGCGCTGAACGTGTTAGTAGACTTGGCACCAGAATAGTCGGGCTTGCTGCTTTTGTAGCTCAGTATGTCGCCGAACTTAGCCACGA
>Ga0247608_10004252_pt1 | contig 16160 bp, 9 predicted proteins | sample 176DNAGHGlowgp2_FD_193490 | JGI IMG/M metagenome (GOLD analysis project Ga0247608, IMG submission 193490) | Sheep rumen microbial communities from Palmerston North, Manawatu-Wanganui, New Zealand - 1766 DNA GHGlow gp2 | ecosystem: Host-associated > Mammals > Digestive system > Stomach > Rumen ... | reverse complement strand
AAAGGTACGAATAAGCGAGCAAACAGCAAAAGAAAAATGCGTTTTTCTTTTGTTTTTCCGAGCGAAAGTACCTTCGACGGTAGCCAAAGGTACGAATAATTTGTCAATAAGCCATCAATTTCCGAATGATTTTGTACTTTTGCGGCATGAAATCGCAATTTCTCATTGCAGCGCCTACCAGTGGCTCGGGCAAGACAACGGTTGCACGAGGTCTGATGGCGTTGCTGACGGAGAAGGGCTATAATTTTCCGAAATTGGACCAGCTTCTCGGCTGCAAGAATTAGTATAATTTACCAACTTATCCCAAAATTCATCTCAAAAAATTATAGGTTTTATGTCCATGTTTATTATGTTAGGATGTATACATAAGAACCTAATCTATACCATAGAATTTACGTACCTCAGGAGAAAGTTTAGTTTTGTAATTAATATTATATTTTTTACAGTTTTGAGTAACTATTCAGCGAATCATGACTCACACGTCGTTCAGTGCCCCTATTGGGGCAGAAATCTTACAAATCTGTACAAATCTTACAAATATTGACATCAGATTTGAGAGATTTGTAAAGATTTGCTGGATTTCTCGCCGTAGGCGACTGCTATTTTTTGCTTTCGCTGAATAGTTACAGTTTTGAATAATTCTTTTAGCACTATTTTTCATTTGCAGAATCTCTTCAGATTTTATGTTGTTAGGATTTTTTTATACAAATTATAAAATTCAACTAGTTGGTTAAGTCTGTTATTAGTTATTTTTATTATTTCCCTATCAGCATCAGCAGACCTTCTATCAGCATCAGCAGACCTTCTATCAGCATTGGCAGATTGCTGTCTCATATATGCTTTAAATCAGCTATTATAATTCAAGTTTCGCAAGTTCCTAACTTGCTTGTTTTAAATGATAAATTTCAACGAAATGACTGAGTTTGTCCGACCGATTCAAGAGCGTATCGAAGATCTCCTCATCCTCGAGATTGAAGCACTCTGCGATTTCGCGGACAATCTCCAGTATCATATCCCAGATTCTCTCAGTGAGAGTAAGTTCCACGCTACTCTTAGTAGCATCCTTGAAGAGGGCACCCACGGTTTCGTAGTCAGAGAACCGTTTGGCGGTAGAGAGCGGATTGTACTGCATGGCCGTTGCAGTTTTTATGTGGGTCATCTGCCTGTGAAGGCAGGTGGTTCTATTTTTATGAGAGAAATAGAACCAAGCAATAACATAGCCGCTGGCACAAACAGCCACAAATACGGGTCATGCTATTCATAATAGACTGATGACACGTTGACGTAGCAATCGTCGGCTCCATAAGTGTTGTGGCGTTTGTCAGTCCAGTTGCCCTTGTCGCCCGTTACTTCTATTTCCAGCAGGTAGCTGCCCTCAGGCAGTATGGGACTGGCATAGCGGATACCCTGTTCGAGCGTCTTGGCATAGCAGTCGATGAGTGCCTGCCGCACTGTTGTCCCGTCCTTGCGGCGGATGGTCAGCCGAGCATAGCCGCCATGAGTGTTGGCCTGGCCAGTGACAATGATTCTTTTACCCCGAAATGGTATCACAACCTTCTTGCCTGGCATATTCGATGAGAAGTTGACAGTCTTTCTCCTACTGTTTTCCAACAGTTGTACGGGGCTGACGGTTTGAACATCCCAGGCATTCCAGTAGTTGGGAATGGAGAGCCGTGGCCCCTCTGCCTGCAGAGGCAGCCATACGTATGTGGCAGCCGATGCCTGATGCGGATAGCTCCAGCGGTCGCCCATATACATCGGTGTGCCGTCGGGCAGCGTCAGCACGAAAGTGGTCTGCGAGTTCCATGTCAGCGTACCCTCAGGGCAGAATGTCCCCTGACGGGTCCATGGGCCTGCTGGCGAGGGTGCAGTGAAATAGTAGTTGTCGTTGCGCTCCCAGCTCGTTGTGTTCGACGTGAGCAGATAGTAGATGCCGTCTTTCTTGAACATGGCTGGCGACTCGCCCATGCCCTTCACTTGTGCCACGAGCGTGTCGACGGTGAGGTAGTCGTCGCTGAGGCGGTAGATGGGTCCATGGTGAATGAGCAGATAGCCCTTCCCGTCGTCGTCCTGAAACACGCCCATGTCCCAGCGCTTGATGGGTTTGCCCTGATAGCTGAGCACCCCCCTCAGCTGATAGTTGCCATTGATGGTGGGCGAAGTGGCAATGCCTATATAGGGGTCTGCATAGTCCAAGGCGTCGGCATGCATCAGCATGACATATTGTCCCGTCTTGGGGCATTTCATCACCTTTACCCGCTCTCCCACGCGGTTGGGGCCCAGTATGCCATCGTTCTGCACAGGCAGCACCACCCGTTCGAAATGCCAGGATGTGAGGTCGGCTGACGAGTAGCATGAGAAGCCGGGGAAGGCGTTGGTGGTGTCGGCCTTGTATTCGCCGAACAGCCAGTAGCGCCCGTGGTCGTAGGTGATGCCCGCGCCGTGGGCATTCACCACGTTCCCGTTTTGGTCGTACCAGGGCACACCGTTGATGATGGCTTCGGTGGTTGTGTCTTCTCCCGTCAGGAATTGCCTGATGCGCTTCAATGCTTTTTCAAAGTCGCGGCTGTTGAAGCCGTGCCCAGCCCCGGGTATCTCCATGAGCCGGGCATCATGGTAACGCTCTACTGCGCGGCGCGAGTAGCCAATCGGCACCACATTGTCGGCATCGCCATGCACGATGAGCACAGGTCGGCGGTAGGCTTCCATTGCCTTGTCCACGTCGATGTCGCGCAGCTCCATGAAGAAGCGTCGGCCGATGGGCACCTGCCACACCTTTGTGGTGTCGGGTATCGATGCTGTCTGCGGATAAGTTTGGCTCCAGTTGTCAGGAATGCACAGGGCGGGAAACTCCAGCACCAGCCGCCTGATGTCGCTCTTCATGCTGGCGGCGGTAAGGGCAGCTACGAGTCCTCCCTGGCTGCCACCCACGAGCACGATGTTGTCCTTGTCTACGTCGGGGCGCTTCTTGAAGTAGCCCACAATGGCCTCCAGCGCCTTCTGCTCGTCGAGCACCGACATGTTGATGGTGTTGTTGTCAGAGCGGCTTCCCGTACTGCCACAGGGGAAGTCGAAGGTGAAGCACATATACCCTATCTCGCGGAGCATCTTGAAATAGCTGCGCCCGTGGTGATGGGTGCCGTTGAAGCCATGCGAATAGATGACGATGGGGTGGCGCCTCCTGCCGTCGACGGGAGTGCTCAGCACGCCATAGATGTTTTTGCCGCCATGCTTGATGCGCAGCTCCTGCTCCACCGAGGGGCAGCTGCATGCAGCGCCCTCCTGCTGCTTCGTCAGCACCACGGGGCCTATCATGCCCGAACGGAGCAGCGGCGTGTCCTTGCTAAAGAACTTGAACGACACGATGGCTTTGCGACCCCTTGATGGCCGGGGCAGCCCCTTGCTGAGCCACTCGGGCACGCGCTTCATGGCGCGGCCGATGCCTGGGCTGCTCTGGGCAGCGCCGAAGCCGACGGGGTCCGACCACTCCACGTCGTCGGGCTCCAGCTCGTCGCCCACCATGCGGTTCACCCATAGGTTGGTGACGTCGATCTCCAGTGTGTTGTCGCCACCCAGCAGCGCGTCGCTGATGTCGATGCTGAAGGGCGGGTGCCACAGCGTGCCCACCGTCAGCCCGTTCACACGGACCACGGCCATATTCTTCACCTCGCCCAGGTCGAGCACATAGCGGTAGTGGCGGTCCACCTCGCTGAGGCAGAGGTGCTGCGTGTAGCGGGCTGTGCCCGAGAAATACTTGATGTCGTGGTCGGCCGACTCATTCCACGGAGTCAGCTGCTGCCACTCCACCTGCTTGGCGTCGAAGAACTTCACCGTCCATGCTTTGTTGACAGGTATGCTTTCGGCCACTACGGGTTCATGCAGGGCCAGAGCGGAGGGGGCCTCGGTGGCTCGCTCTCTGAACACGAGGAACAGCGACTGGTGTGCTGTCAGACGTAGCTTCACCTTCGTCTTTCCGTCTGCCGCGGTCCAAGCATCAGCCTTCGCCATCTCGCCCGTATCGGCATCCCACGTCTCTGGCACCCTGCCGACCGTGTCGTTGATGGTCAGCGTGGCTACGAGCGTACGGTCGTTGGTGTTGGCAATGAAATAGATATCGGCTCCGTTGTCGCGTCGGTGTATCCACTGCACGCGCTCGTTGTCGGTCATCATCGAGCGCTCCCTGCTTTGGAAGTTGTCCACATAGCTGCCTCGCTGCAGCAGCGACTGGCAGCGGGCAATATATGTGAACAGAGCCGTTGCGCCGTCGCGCCACCACGTCTGTCCTGGCGTCCACCAGGTGCCCCACATCCCGAAGGTCATGCCCGGCTTAGCCTGTGGCCACGGGTTTTGTGCCGCGGCATGCAGCATCACGCGGTTCACGCCCAGGCAGAAGGCACGATCGGCGGTGGCCTTCAGTGCTGCGGGGTCGTCCTGCCAGGCGTGCAGCGGCCAGCAGGTGAACCCCTCGGCCCACACCTCTTCGTGGCCTACGCTGTGGGCGGCGCTGGCCACCCGTGGCACGTCCTTCCACCCCCAGCTGTCGGGCTTCGCCCAGAACTCGGCACAGATGGGGTCATCGGGTGCCACCTGCCTCACTATCTTCTGCGTGTTGATGGGGTTGAAGGGCTTGGCCGAGCCAGTGCCGTAGGGCTGCACCAGCAGCTTCAGCCCGTGCTCATGTGCCAGCTGGCTCATGTAGCCATAGTAGTTCTCGGCAAAGAGGTCGCTCACCGTCTCCTGCCAGTCGCGCCTCACTCGCAGTGTGGCCTCTGGGCTGTCTACCACGGCCAGTCCCGTCAGGGTGGGCAGCCATGGCAGCAGGGCGTAGCCGCGCCGTTGCTCAAACTCCTCGGGCATCCTTCGCGTCCACTCTTGTCCTCCTGCCTCATAGCTGTCAATCTCCAACCGCTGGAACGTCTTGCCCGCTTCGCTGCCCGCCAAGGAGAGGAGCTGCTGCGGATAGGTATCCCAGTAGCGGCGCACGGCCTCGCGGCTCATCTTGTCGCACTCCAAGCCCACGCCGCCAACAGGAGCCGTGGCATAGTTGGTCTTGCCATTGGTGGTGTGGCCAAAGCGAACCACGCAGTAGCCATCGCCCACGCCTCTGAGGCGGGTGGGGAGCTCACTCGGACGAAACACGTGGATGTCGCCCAGACTGACAAGGCTGTCATCGGGCATCACCAACACGGCAATGTCTTCGTAGTAGTTCCACTGTGCATCCACCTCAGGCTGCTTTGGCAGCCTTACCAGCCCATTTCTCGGCATGCTCTCCTTCGTCCACACCAGTTTCTGCATGGAATAGGCTGGCGCCACCGTGGGGAAAGCACTCGACGACCACCCTGGGCAGTTGTGGGAGCCAAACGACAGGCCCAGGCGGCTGCACTCGCTGATGGCGTGCTGCATCAGCCGTCGCCACGAGTCGGTGCCGATGGCGTTGGCCGAGTCGCATACCGACACCTGCACGGGGCCTCCCACCAGAAACTGCTGCACTCCGCCGATGCCCGCCTGCTGGTAGGCCTCCAGGTCGGCGGTGATGCCCTCGGCGCTCACCAGTCCGTCCATCCACTGCCAAATCATGATGGGCTTGGCCTCGGTGGGCGGTTGGCGGAAGGCATCATCCATGCGCTGCTGGGCCAGCGCGTTCTGCGCCATGATTACGATGCAGAACAGAAACAGAAGTCGTTTTGTAATCATAAGTATTTTTTTTTGTGGCAAAGATAAGAAAAAAATGTGACATGCTGTTCTTATCTTCGATAAATTTTCCTGACTTTCACTTTGCCATCAGCATGGCAGACCTTCTCCACGACGATGCCGCCACTTGTGGGGCTGGATATAGGACGGCCTTGCAGGTCGTAGTAGGCTGTCGACAGCATGGCGGCAGTGCTGGTGGTCGTTGGCTCAATGCCCGAAGCCACCTCGGTCAGGAAGCTGTCGGCAACGTCGTTCAGGTTCTTGGCCGCTGTCACCAGCTTGTCGTCCTTGACGATGTTCTTTTCAGTCAGGTCGCAGAATCTGTAGTGGCTCACCATGCGCAGGTAGAGCGTCGTTTGGTTGTAGCTGGGATTGTCGGCATAGTCGTCGATGAGCTTCTTCACCCGCTTGCGGGCGGCAAAGTAGTTGTCGAGATTCGTCTTGCGCGTAGCCAGTGCTTGGGTGGCCTCTTCCAGCTGTTCGGAATAGGCCGTATAGTCGTCGAGCTCGTCAGCTAATAGCGGGGCATATTCGTCTATCAGTGTCTTCAGGGCAACCCGCAGGGGCTCGGCCGAAGCGTAGATGGTGTCGGCGGTAGCATCATAGACAGACTGGGCGTTGCCCATCAAGATCGAGAACTCCTGGGCAGTGACCACGGGCGGCGGCACAATCATGGGGTCGCCCAACTGAAAGCGCTTGCAGAAATTCCATATCTCGTAGGAGTTCTCAGGCACGGGCGTATGCGACCCCTTTCCGCTATAGTTGTAGGAATAGAGCACCACCTCGTGTCCTGTGGTCTCGTTGAGCCATAGTTCGCGGTCACCGTCGAACCACGATGCGCCGTTCTTGGTGTGATAGCCCGTCTGCTTCACGTACTTCGTGTATTGGTTCATCTGAGCCATGTGCTCCATGTAGTCGTGAATGTGGTACTTGTTGTAGTTGAACGCATTGTCGTTGTAGGCTATGCACTCCATGACGTTCACTTTTTTTGAACAGAGGTTCCAAGGCTCCTCGCTGAACTGTATGCCGCTGGTGGGGGCGAAGGCGGCTATCTTGTCGAGCATCGTGGGCATGCAGTGGAAGATGAGCATGGACCCCATGGAGAACCCCGACCAGTAGACGCGGTTACGGTTGATGTTGTAGCGCGTGGCCATCTCGTCGATGGTCTTGATGATGAAGGCGCGGTCGCTGTTGCCACTGATGTCCCAGTAGTCGCCGTCGGCACGAGGATAGACCAGTACGAACTTGGCGGTGTCGACGAGCTCGTACATACGGTCGTGTCCGGCCTGGTTCTCCGAGCTGCCGCCCATGCCGTGGGTGACGATGAAGAGAGGGCTGTTGTCGGGCAGTTCGTCGGGGGTGTAGACCAGCATGTTGCGCTGCTTTCCGTTGGAGTTTACATAGATTTTCTTGCTTTGGTAGGCCCATGCCGGCTGGAGCAATGCCAGTGCCAGCAGGAGTAGAATGAAGTGCTTCATTTTGGCGAAAGTGGTTATGTAGTTAGAAATAGCGTCGTGAGTAGCGGTTGAGGGCATCCATGATGGGCGGGATGTAGTAGTCCTGATAGCCGCGCAGCAGCGGATGTGTGCCACCACGCCCGCTGTCGAAGTCGGTAGCACCCTGCGGAGCCAATTCGCGGGTCATGGCATTGAGGACTCCCTCGTGGAAGAGGTCGATGACGACGATGTTCCACTTGCGTGCACACTCAATGATGCGGTTGTAGCAGATGTCCTGCAGTTCCGCATTCCTGTAGCTCGTGCGGTGGGTGAGTATCCAATAGGGTACGGCCTGCGGGAACTTGGTTTTGGCCAGGTACATAATGCGCTCAACATATCCGGTAAACGTTCGGTTGTCAGCTGACGGGGCAGCAAAGTTGTAGGGGTTGAAGGTGCCGAGGCCAATGCCGTAGGCCTCGAACTGGGCGGGCGTGTAGGCCACGCTGCCGTTGGCACCTGTCTCCTCGGTGGCTCCACACATGTCGTTGAGTCCGCCTTCTATGAAGATGACATCACAGTCGACCTTGTTGTTGATGCCCCGCTCCATCTGCTGCAGGATGGTGGGCAGCTGGTCGCCGCTGTGGCTGTAGTCAACGACGCTGCCTTCCAGCAGCTGAGCCACCATGTCGGCATAGGCGAAACCCTTGGGTGACGAGTTGGCCCCATAGGCCACAGAGTTGCCAATGTTGAAGATGCGCAACCCTTGCAGCGAGGCGTCGGCAGCAGCGACGGTCGGCGTGGCGGTGGTGGCTGCGAGATGCCCGCTCAAGAACATCGATGCAAACAGGTCGCTCATGCCACGGTATTGTCTTACCCAGATGTTATCCGTCTTGGTGTATTCGCTCTTGTTGTAGTTCACCATCAGACTGGCAGCCTGTTCGCTGACTATACGAAAGACGTAGGTTTGGGGATGCGCCATGTCGGTGTTCTTCTCTGCCAAGTCGATAATCTGATTAGCAGCATTGGTAACGAAGTAAGCCCTTCCCCAGTCGGCTCCCACGGTGCTGATTTCAATGACGTCGCCTTTCTGTACGGCTATCTTCAGCGACAGGTAGTTGCCAGAGTTGTTGGTTTCTACGGGTGTGCCTACAGCCCCTTCGTTCTTGGTGATATAGCATTTGCCGGCCGTCATGTCGGCGGTGCCATAAGCCGATGCGGTGATGTCGCCCACCGACTGTGTGAATCCTTTTATCTTGCCAGAGAGCTGGGCCAGCTCTTCAGCACTGGTGAAGATGGCATCGCTGCTCGTGCTGGTGGAGCAGAAGGTGATGCTGTCGAGGCCTTCAATGGGCATGCGGATGGCTCGCTGGGCGGTGACGTGCATCCACAGCGAATCTTGGGCCCGGAGACTGTGGCCGCTCAGCAGGGAGACAGCCAGCAGGAGAATGATTCGTTTCATTGTCGTTTTTTTTGAGGGGAGTTGGGGAGTTGAGGTGTAGGCTCACTCCCTTTTCACTCCAAGCATGTGGAACTATATTATTTTACCTTAATTTATTGATGAGCTTTCGGCCGTTGCGAATGATGATTTGGCCGGGGGTGTCAGCTGCCGTTATGCGTCCTGACAAGTCGTAGACCGCGCCGTTGTGGCTGTGGTTCTGACTGGTGGAGACCGATAATATGTTGGTAGTGCCCAAGGCATAGAGCTGGAAATAGTCAACACGGAATGTGCCTGTCTCGCCACTGGTGTCGTAGGAGCCGTCAGGGCGCTGGTTGCTGGTGCGTATGCCGATGCTCACGTCACCGTCGGTTGTCGTGGTGAAATCTACCGTCATGTTCTGCAGCGTGTTGTAGTCGCTTGTCCCCACATGTCCGGCAAAGCTGTTGTTCTCGTTGTCTTTGAATACGCTTGCCTTGTAGTCGGCCTGTGCGCCGAAATACGCCACGTTGTTGTCGGCAAACAGCCTTAGGGTGCCAATGTAGTCTTTCTTGGCCCCCAGACGGCATGTCAGTCTGTAGCTGCCGGCAGGGAGGTTCTTGATGGTCTGGAAGAATTCAAAGTCGGTGGGCATGGGCTTGTTCCAGAACCAGCATGAGTTGGAACCGTGCATATTGGCCCCCATGCCGTTGATGCCCTTCGAGTTGCCGGGAAACTCCTGGTTAGTTTGCCATCCATAGGGCACGCCTCGCACCGTGCCGCCCCCCGTGTTTACTACGCCCTCTGCGGCCAGCTCAAAGTCAGCATTGACAACATACTGGTTGGTAAGGCTGTTCCCATTGGGCTGGTCGATGGTTATCTCTTGCAGTGCCAGACCGGGGTCCATGAAGTATATGCGCAGCTTCACCTCGCCCGCTTCGGCTGCTGTATAGGCTATGCTCTTGCCCGTTGCCCATCCTCGCAGCACGTTCTGTTTCCAGTCGGCAGCGTTGGCGCTGGTGGCGATGCTGTTGATTACGGGATTGGCATCGTGTCCCAGCAGCTCTGTGGCGTAGCGCAGCGTGCCTCCGGCATGCACGGGGAAGGTGGGCAGCAGGCGCAGGGTGACCACATTCTCGCCAGCTTTCACAGGCAGCACATATTCGGCATAAGGCGCATCGGCAGCTCGGGTGTAGGACTTCATGTCCATGGGCCACACGGCGACGGCCTCTTGCTGCATACCCAGCCCCTGTAGCTTGCGCAGCGTGCTGCTGGCTGTCACGTAGGCACTGGCTGCAATAGTCATCTGGCTATCGGCCGACGACATGCTCTCTACAGGGCTGATGTTGGTCTGGGTGGCCACCGTGGGCATTTGGAATGCTGGCTGACTGCGGGGCGATGCGCTCATGATGCCGTCCCATTTGCCGTGCGCAATGTTTTTGTTGTAGATGGTCGTCAGCCGTTGTATCTCGTTGTAGGCCTCCCTGGCCTCGTCAGCATACTGCAGTGCCTGCGCGGCGTGGCCCAAGCGTGCCTCGCTCATGCTTTGCAAGGCCCGCAGATGCTTCACGTTCATCAGGTAGGCTCCCATCACGGGATATTCTATGAGTTGGAAATAGGCATCGCTAAGTTCTGGGCGGATACTCGGCTTCAAGGCTTCGACCTGCTTGGCAATGGTGTTGTAGGCCGCAAGGCGTGCTTCCATCTCCTCGTTGCTGTAGTCGACGAACATCACGTGCTCAGGCTTGCCGCCAGCCGCCAGTCTGTAGTATTCCTTCTTCACTTCGGCCAGGCCGTCGGCCACCTCCTCGCCAAAGTTCTCGGCTGCCCAGTGGCGGTTCCATTGGTTGGCATTCTCTGGGTTCCAGGCATCGACGTCCCACGCCAGGTCCATGCAGAACTGCAACTCTGCCTCGGCAGGCTTGATGTCGCCCACGTTGATGATCCACAGCCGCTGTATGCCCTGCTCGTAGCCGCGGGTGAGCTCGTAGCTGATTTGCGAGGGGCCTATGCTGGAGAGCCACAGATAGTCTTGCGGTGCACCATAGTAGGACAGATGGTAGTAGATGCCATGACTGCCCGCCCGTTGCTGCTCGGTCTCGGTGGGCATCTGGCGGATGAATCCATGATTGTCGTCGACCCATGTGAGGGTGACATCGTCGGGCACGTTCATACCCGTGTTGTAGGCATCGAGCACCTCTTTGTAGGGGATGAAGGTCTGCGGCACCTGCGTCACGTCTTCGTTAACGATGCTGCGGATGAGGCTGCGCTGGAAGGCGATAATCTCCTGCAGTCCGGCGGCGATGTTGGCGGCACCGCTGTAGCCCTGTATGCCCCCGTCGTGGACGCCGCGCATGCCCAGGGTGTACATCACGTCCTGGTCTTTCGACTCTTCAACCCTCGTGCGCCAGTACTGCTGCACGGCCGTCCTGTTGGTGGCATAGTTGTAGGATGACCCGCTGGCGGTCCACTCGCCCACGTTGTTGCGCAGCATCGGCTCGCAGTGGCTCGACCCCAGCACGATGTCGTACTGGGCGGCCAGCTGATGATTCTCATCGATGGTCCAAAAGGCTCGGCTCACCTTGTGCATGGCCGGCCACAGGATGTTGGCACGCAGGCGCAGTAGCAACTCGAAGACACGCTCGTAAGTGCGTGGGCCGATATTGTGGATGTTGGTGTCCATCTTGGCGCTGGCCCAGGGCTGCAGCCCCCAGTCTTCGTCGTTGATGAATATTCCGCGGAAGCGAACAGAAGGCTCCTTCGACGCAAAGTTGTCGGCAGCCGTGAAGTAGAGTTGGTCGTGATGAGCGGGAACGACATCGGCCCACCACACCCAAGGCGACACACCGATGAGACGCGACAGATGGAACACACCGTAGGCCGTGCCGCGGGGCGTGCTGCCTGCTATGACCAGGGCGCGGGGGATGCTGTCGCCGATGTTCTCGACATATTGCAGGGTGTAGGCCTCCCACTTTCCCTCGATGGCCGAGCAGTCCACTTTTCCGCTATTCGCGAGTTGGTCGACGATGGCCGACTGACCGAGCGTGCCGATGATGATGGGGTAGCGCAGTGCTGCTGCCGTTGGCTTCACTTCAGGCTTGCGCCCAGTGACGAGGCGGATGTCAGCTGCCAAGGCCTTGGCAGCCACTCCCACCACGGGATGGTCGTTGGTGGCATCTGTCACGATGTCGGCCACAATGGGGCCTCCCACGATGGGGAACCCTTCGCCCAGGGGGAGCGATTGCAGGTAGTCGATGTAGGCTTGCTCGGCTGCCTTCAGGACGGTCAATGCTGCTGCATAGCTCTCTGCTGTTCCGTTCTCATCGTCGAGCGCTGCCTGGGCTGCTATGACGGCTTCGTGCGAGGGACCCATCAGCAGTCGCGCCTGCTCTATCTCGGCCAGCAGCTCATAATAGACGGCGGGCAGCGGAGCCGACGGTTGTTCAAAGGCTAACGCACGCAGTGTGAAGCGGTAGCCATTGGGCTTTCCAGGGTAGCTGAGCTGGAAGAAATAGTAGATGTGGTTGGCATCGACGTCGTAGCTCCACGATGTGGCAGAAGCGTCGTAGGGTGTGACCTTCGCAGCGAGGATGGTTTCGGGGGCATCCTTGCTGACCGTTGCGAAGACCAGCTGCTGTGCGACATTGGCCGAGGGCTTGCCGCTGATGGTCACTGTGCCCGCAAGGCTTGGCTCTATCTTCAGAAAACAGCCTCGGGTGGGCAAGGTGCCGAAGGGAGCTGCTTCGGCGAACGTGGTAATCAGGGTTTCTGCCGTGCCGTCGGTAGATGGCATCTGCGAGGGAAGCAAACCAGTGTTGCCAGCATGCCATGTCCAGTGGTTGCCCACATCGGCGGGCGAGCCCAGCGTCACCTTAACGCCGTGGAGAGTGACGGTGGAACCCATGTCGCAGCCATCGGCAGCAGTAGCCGTCCACGCCGTCTGCGAGGTGCTGCCAAACTGAACAATGGCAGCAAACAGTGCGGTGGAACTGGCAAGCACCGACAGCGCAAAAAGAAAAAGTCTGATTGGTTTCATTGAGAGGGAGGAGTAGCCCCTCCCCCCGCCCCCCCTGGGGGGGAGCATATAGTTCTGCCATTAGCTTTCTGATAGCAGGTCTATATCAACTCCTCTCCCTTGGGGAGGGGCTGGGGGTGGGTGTTGGTTATTTCACATATACCTTCTTGACGCTGCCATCGGACAACACGATAATGTTCAATCCGCGACGCATCTCGTTCTGGCGAGTGCCGCTGATGCTGTAGATGCCAGCGGGGAGGATGACCGACGGCTGTACGTTGGTGATGCCGGTGCTCTGCTCTTGGATGATGCGCTTCGACTCTTCACCCTCGTAGGCGAGATAGATGTTGAAGATGCCGGCACGGGGAACGTCGTTGACGATACGTGTGCGAACGAAGACGGGCGTGGCACCTTCGTAGCTGCGCACGAACTTGCAGTAGAGACGGCGTGCGTCGGGCAATGCGATAGGCTCGCCTATCTGTGTCCATTCAGCACCAGCGCCATTGCTGGCTGCAACTTCAACTACCAGACGGGCAGCCAGTTCGGCCGAGGGCGCGACGACGGGTTCGTCTGAGCCGCCATCGATGGCCTCGAAGGTAAAGCCGCGAAGCGTGAAGCGATAGGCATTGAGTTTTTCGGGATATGCCAGCTGGAAGAAGATGTAGGCATGGTCGGCGTCGACCTCATAGCTCCACTCCGTGACGCTGTTGTCCCAAGGCGTGATAGAGGCGGCAAGGATGCTCGTCGGGTTGTTCTTGTCGAGCGTGACGAACACCAATGACTGGTCGGCGCTGGCCGAGGCCTTGCCCTTGATGGTGATGACGCCCGCCTTCGTGGGTTCAATCCTGAAGAATGCGCCGTGGGTGGGAAGGGTTCCAAAAGGCTCCTCCTCGGAGAATTCGGTAATGAGCGTCTCGGCGGTACCATCGGCAGATGGCATCTGCGAGGGCAGCAATCCGGCATTTCCTGCATGCCACGACCATGTGACGTCAGCATCATCGGGCGAGCCCAGCGTGACGACGACACCGTTGAGGGTGATGGTGGAGCCGTTGTTGCAGGCGTCGGCCGCTGTGGCAGCCCATTCCGACACCGACGTGTCGCCAAAGCCTATGTTGCCATTCTCGTTGACCATGTAGGCCACCACGTCGAAGGGACCGGCAAAGGCCTGCGTGCTCTGTATCATGGCATTTGCAGGATGCTGTGCGTTCCAGTCGTGGAGGTCGATCAGGCCGCTGCTGACGGGCAGATAGGCATCTTCGTCCTCGACGGTCATCGGGTTGAACGAACCGCTGGCGTCGTCGCCATAGTTTAAGGCCGGGGTGATGTTCTCCCAGGCGATGCGCTGCCCACGTGAGCGAACGCTCCATCCATTGCCGAAGTCAACCACCTCTTCCTGGCCCACGTTGTCCATGGCGGTGCCTCCCCACGAGAAGTAGTAGCCGGCGTTGCCTGTCTGCGTGTCAGGATTGGTCTGGCTGTAGTACTCTTCCTGATTGGCATCCATCTTCGACAAGACGTCGACGCGCACTCGTGGATTCGTCACCACGATCTCTGCCGAGCCCACCCTTGAGTTGAGATGTTCGGGGCAGGTCTGGAAGGCATAGATGGTGCGGCCGCTGGTGAAGGTGATGGGCCCCGTGTAGCGGGTGCTCTTCCCCGTGGTGTTGTCACCCTTGTAGTTGTAGTAGATGCTGGCATCGTCGAGGTCGGAACTGATGGTGACGACGGTCTGCCCGTCGTGCCGTTCCATGCTGAACGTGGGCGGTGGGCACACCAGCCGGATGTCGACATAGTGCTCAGCCACATCACTCAGCAGATAGCCTTCGCCACGCGCCACGGCCTTCACGGTCGTCTCTTCGCTCACGGTGAAGGGGCCTGTGTAGCGGGTGCTCTCCTCTGTAGGCGTCGTACCATCAAGGGTATAGAAGATTTCGGCTTCAGGGGCAGCATCGGCAATGCTGACGATGGTCTGCTGGTAGTCGTACTCCAGCGCGAAGGTGGGCAGCGGAGCCTTTGTGGCAGGCTGCTTCGTGCCGTTCATGATGGCGATGGCGTAGGTGATAATCTCGGGGGTGACGGCATCTGCCAGCGTCTCCTGTGTGTAGGGGATGTAGAGATAGCCGTTGCGCGAGAGGTTATGGCTGTGAATGGCCACCACATCTGCGTTGTTGCAGGCTACTGCCAGTATGGGGTCGTTGGCAAAGATTCCGCTCAGGTGCAGGCCGGGGAAGGTAGAGTAGGTACTGACCTCCAGCACGTAGGTAGGCTCTTCAGCATCGGGGTCCTCGATGAGCGACAGGTTCCTGAACAGGGGATGGTTAGGATTGGTGGTTGTGGCAAACTGAATGCCTGCATCCACCACCTCGCCATAGCCCCACTTCTCATAAATATGAGGATTCAGGTTGAGCACCGGCAGGTAAGGATGCACCTCCTTCAGCGAGGCTATGGCCTCGTCGTTGGTCACGGTAGAGCTGATGGTGATGACCTCATAGTCGGCAAAGTCATCGACGGTGAAAGCCTTGTTGGCCTCGATGGGTGTCACATTGTTGCTTCTGTCGCGAGTAATCACTTGGTAAGCCAGGTCGGCGTTCAGGTCGCCATTGTAGAGGAATCCCACATTGCGCTGGTCGACGGGGGGCGGTGCTTCGCCGGTAGCCTCGAAGGCCACGCCACGGAAGGTGAAACGATAGGCGGTGAGCTGACCGGGATACGACTGTTGGAAGAAGTAATAGTCGTGCTCGGTGTCCACTTCGTAAGTCCACTCGGTCACGTTGTTGTCCCATGGTGTGATGTTGGCTTCAACAATGGTCTGGTCATCCTTGAAGCAGGTGACGAAGATTAGCGGCTGTTCTGCGTTGGCCGATGCCTTTCCGCGCAACGTGATGTTTCCGGGGCGGCTGGGCTGAATCTTGAAGAAGGCGCCATGGGTGGGCAGCTCGCCGAACGGCTCAACGTCAGAAAACGTTGTGATGAGCGATTCAACGGTGCCTTCGGTGGAGGGCATCTGAGAGGATATCAGGCCAGCGTTTCTGGCGTTCCACGTCCAGCTGACATCAGCGTCTTCTGCCGAGCCCATGGTAACGACTACGCCGTCGAGCACGATGGTCGAGCCATTGCTGCAGCCATCGTCGGCCGTGGCGGTCCATTCGTTGTCTTCCAGACTGCCAAACTGGATTATTTCGGCATGCAAGCTGGTTGAGCCAGCGAGCCAGGCAAGGGTGATAAGCAATAGTTGGTAGAGTCTCATAAGCGTGTGTTGATTTGTTGGGGTTTTAATTACTTTTTGAAGTAGAGTTTTCTGCCGTTGACTATGCGGATGCCGCTCTTGTCGTTGGCACGACGGCCGCTGAGGTCGAAGAAGGAGACATCATCAGCTGCGGCACTCCATTCCGTCAGTGATTCGCTGCCTAGGCCCACGATGTCAGCTTTCATGTAAGCACTACCTGCCATTAGAGACAGGGCAATGAGTAAGAGTTTCTTTTTTTTCATAAAGATTAGTTTTTTTAAAATTGTTAATAATGATAGTTTTGGCAATGGTGCTGCAAATTTAGTGGTAGTTGGTGATACCTGCCTGACCATAATCGCCAAACCATAACACAAAATG
>Ga0247608_10004250_pt1 | contig 16171 bp, 14 predicted proteins | sample 176DNAGHGlowgp2_FD_193490 | JGI IMG/M metagenome (GOLD analysis project Ga0247608, IMG submission 193490) | Sheep rumen microbial communities from Palmerston North, Manawatu-Wanganui, New Zealand - 1766 DNA GHGlow gp2 | ecosystem: Host-associated > Mammals > Digestive system > Stomach > Rumen ... | reverse complement strand
AAGCCGAAACTGATCGACCGCTGCGGCGGTGTACTCAGCTGGTTGGAGGTGTATTCCGGATCAAGGCCCTTCCAAGGGGTCCAAACCTTCAGGTTCTTGCCATCGACATAAACCTGTACACGGCTGAGCCTGATCTTTTTGAGCCAATTGGATGGCAGGTTATAACTCAAGTTGACATTTTGCAGTCTCACGAACCAAGCATCCTCATAGAAGCCTGCATCGTAGGGATTGGGGCCAGCATCAAGACTATTCATCGGGTAGTCGTTTGTCGGATTCTCTGGAGTCCAGAAGTCATGATAGAGGCGGTTCTGGCGATAGGAATTCGAATAGACTGTCATCAGCGTATTGTTGGCCGATCGTCCAAACTCCGAGTTGAGGAATACGGTGAGTGTTAGTCCCTTGTACGAAAGGCTGTTCGAGAGTGAAGCGATAAGCCAAGGCACTGCCGAACCGATGAGCTGCATGTCATCGGGGGTGATGTCGTTCTTTCCATCCTTGTCATCCACCTTCACATACCCGGGGATTGAGTAACGATAGTTGGGATCCTGCTGACCCTTGGGATTCGAAGCATCCGTGATCTGCCAAATGCCGACCTTCTTGTAATCGTAGTTCACACTGATGGGCTCGCCAATGAACCAACGTGAAGCAACGTCGTCCACAGGATTGCCCTGCTCGTCGTAGATACCCACATCGACAATCTCTGTGTTATAGTGGGCAAGGTTCAAGGTCGTAGTCCACATGAAGTCCTTCTTCACGATGTTCGTACTATTGATTTGCAGTTCCCAACCTGATCCCTTGGTCTTGCCTCGGTTTTCGGTAATGTTTCCTGTACCGTTGATGGTGGGGATGGAACGATTGAGCAACAAGTCCTTGGTGCGCGACCAGTAGGTGTCGAACGCACCGGAAATGCGGTTGTTCAAGAACGCGAAATCCAGCCCGAGATTCACCTGCTGCGTTGTCTCCCATCCAAGGGTTGGCGATGCGAGCTTCTCGGGAAAGAATCCATACATGGCTGTATGATCGTCGTTCAAATAATTATAGGTCGAGAGGTTGGGCAGCGACGAATAGGCCGAGATGGCCTCATTGCCGTTCTTACCCCACGTGAGACGAATCTTCAGGTTGTTCATCACATCGGTTGCAGGCTTGAAGAATTCTTCGTTCATCACGTTCCAGCCCAAGGCCATCGATGGGAACACGCCAAACTTCGAGTCAGCTCCAAAGGCCGAATAGCCGTCGCGACGGGCCGTGAGGGTCAAAAGGTAGCGACTGTCGTAGGTATAGTTGATACGGAACATCTGCGACAGGTGGTTCACCTTCCAGTAGGATGAGCTACCCGACGAGGTACTGGCCTTCGACATCTGGTAGTAGTACATCACGTCATTTGGAAAATCCTTGCCCTCCATCGTGTTCTGCTCATACTCCTTGCTCTGTGCAGAATAGAGGCCGGTTAGGAACAGGCGATGCTTGCCGAATTCACGGTTATAGGAGACGATGTTCTCAATGATCCACTCCTCCGAATGCCAGTCGTCTGTATTAATGATACCATTGGCACGAGCTCCATAGTAGGTATCGAGACCCTGATACTGCTTCCACGACGAGTTCTCATAGGTGAAGCCAGTATTCAGTCGATAGGTCAGACCCTTAATCCACGGGATCTTGATATCCAGGGCATTGTTGGTGACTACCTTATAGCGGATATCGCGCGTCCTGTTATTCAAGGCATCGAGTGGGTTCACGCAGAATGCTTCACTCGAATCCTCCCAAGCCGTAGAGCGTATCGTACCATCCTCGTTGTAGGCTTCGGCCAAGGGGTTCATCTTGAATGCACGGCCAAACGAAGCATTGCTGCCACTGCGGTCAAAACGGCCCAATTGAGTATTGGTTGAGAACTTCAACCAATCGGTGAATTCCTGATCGAGATTGACGCGCAAGTTAACACGCTGGAAGGCGTTACCCACGGCGATGCCCTCATTGTCGGCCAAGTTGAACGAAACATAATAGGAAGTCTTGTTCACACCGCCACGGAACGACAAGTTATGGTGCTGGCTGAAGGCAGTACGAAGGGCGAGGTCGAGCCAATCGGTCTCCAATCCGGCATCGTGCAGACGCTGCTCTGTCATGGTGATATTACCCATCCAAGGTTCTGGATTTGAGGGGGTGGGGTCAATCACGTTAGCGGCCTTCAAAGCATCAATCTTCGCATCCCAGAACTCCTGTCCAGTCATCAGACGCGGCACAATGACAGCCTTATTGACAGTAAAGTTGGCCGAGTAGGATACGTTCAACTTACCCTTGTCGCCCTTCTTGGTGGTAATCAGAATCACACCATTCGAGCCACGTGCTCCATAGATTGCTGCCGATGAAGCGTCCTTCAACACCTCAATCGAGGCCACATCGTTGGGGTTAATCTCCGACCAAGGACCATCGAACGGGATACCATCAAGGATGATGAGCGGCTTATTGTCGGCCGAAATGGACTTCTCGCCACGGATACGCGTCTGCGAACTCGATCCCTCGGCATTGGTACCAGTAACCGAGATATTCAAGCCAGGCACAGCGCCCTGTAATGCCTGTACGATGTTTGCCATCGGACGCTCCTCAAGTGTCTTGCCGTCCACTTTGGCTACTGCACCCGTGAGGTCACTCTTGCGCTGAACACCATAACCTACGACAACTACTTCATCAATCATTTCGTTGTCCTCCATCAGTGTCACCGTCATACCATTCACTGGTTTCAGGGTCTGCGTAACATAACCAATGTAGGAAATCTGAAGCATTTCGTCGGACTTCACATTGATGCTGAAATTGCCATCAACATCCGAAACCGTACCATTTAGGGTTCCGACAACAACAATGGATGCACCCGTAACAGGTTCTCCAGTCGCATCAACAACGGTACCTGAGATTTTGCTTTGCGCCGATGCCACTTGTACCACGAGCATCATCACAAGCATCATCACAAGCCTTGCACCGAATAACTTGATCGTTTTTTTCATAGATGTTTGTTTTAATAATAATAATGTATAATGAAATTTCGATTTGCAGTTTTTGCGGTGCAAAGGTATTGATTATTCCAACATCAAAACTTGTCGATGATATGCAAAGTAAACATTTGCATTTCTGTTGCAAAAATAAGACATTGATTATCAGCAATATTCAAAACTTCAAAATGAGCTAAAAAGTAAATGCGATTCAGAGATTATAAAAACGCCAGTCGGCGAAAGTGCTCATACACTTACTGCCGACTGGCGATAATTTATATAGGAACAAATTATTGTAGATGATTACTCATACAGGTACTCCAAATTCGATTCCTCGTACCAGGAGTCCTGATGAAGCACAAAAAAGGCAGACACGCCCCTAGCCATGTCTGCCATTATTATGATTAGTAATTAGTTGACCAAATAATCAGTCTGTACATTTACTTTGTACCACTCTTCTCCGGTATAGAATGTTGGGAATCCCTTGGAAATCTTCTGCAGTTCCTTCATCCACAAAGTGCCGAATGGAACCTGAATGATGGAAGGAATTGAGCCTGATGGATTATACTGCACTTCTGTATTTACATTCGAGTCAACAGAAGAGAAAGTGCTGCCATCTACAATCAAAGTGGGCTTGAAAGCCTGAACCTGCTCATTGTTGATTCTGTCTGTAAAATTAATCTTTACTGGATTGACATGATCAACGCCATTGCTTGCATTTACATTAACCGGCTTATAGAATTCTGTGCCTTCTATCTTGCCAACGCCCATCAGTTCGTGAAGTTCGTCAGTCGTTTGAGTCTGATTAGCGACTGTATATTTGATCTTGACAGGAAGAGTACCACCGACAGCATAAATTGTAATACCCGTGTTCGAAACATCAAATACTACATCATTGAAGTCCCAGTCCAACGACTCTTTATCTTCACAGAAATAACGTGCTGATATAGGAGATGGCAAAATCTCTTGTTCTGTCGTGGAAATAACAACTACCACATCATTAAAATCCCTATCCGATGAACTAGACCAATTGTCTTCAAAGCCTATCATTCGATAGTAGGTCGTTATGTTAGAATTAGTGGCTTCATCAAAATAAGTATAAGAACCATCTTTCAATATCATCGATTGAGAAGCGGCTGAGTAATAATAATCGCTTTCTCTACCTGTTCTAGTTCTCGGAACTCTAATATAGAAATCAAATACATCTATATTTCTCATTCTTACGGTATAGGCAGTTCCTGGATTAATATTTGCGGAATTGGATTCAGTGAAAAGCGGGAAGCGTTCAAAATAATAACTACCAAGTAAAAAATTTATGAACCAACGAACCCAACCCCAAAAATCATCTGGATATGTTCCAAATCCGAATTCAAAATTATTGTATGTCTCTTGTTCATTACCATAATAAATGGCAGAAATAGTAAACTCACCGCCATAGCTCATGGTATAATCCCTGGTTCCCTTTGAACTATTATTCACACCCTCAGGGAAATTGCTATGAAGATAGCCCAAAAGATCTGCTTTCTCAATAAAAGCTGGTTGTTCACTCAACGCTGTAAAAGTGAAATCACTCGACGAAGCACGTGTGATACCCTCCTCTTCCTCATTTGAAGTAAGAGCGGCTTCACGTTTCTCCATCATCTGGGCATAGAAGTCCCACCTCTGATCAGCCGCAGGCTGACCAAACTCTTTCACGAACCCTCTCTCAAAGGCTCTTTCCTTCAGTACTGTTTCACTCACTCCGAGATCCTCGTCTTGGCAAGAAGATAACCCGGAAACCATAGCAAGAGCAAGAGCAAATGCACCTGTTGCAATTAAAAATTTCTTGGTCATGAATAATAAATTTATAATATTGATTGAATTTTGGGCGCAAAGTTACGTAATAATATCATCCACTATACTTTTTTCACTCTTTTATTTTCTCCTTTACTTAAAATTCATGCCAATTAGTTTTTATTGCAACACTGGTTTTGCATTAATATCATCTCAATTTCGATACAAGTATTCTATCGCTCGCCAAGACACTTTATTCGATTGCACAATCGCTGGTTGCCCTGCATCTTCAAACAAAATGGCAGCTAAAGCAGCATAACGTTTTGATATATGAAATCTGTATTCTCCTATCGAAGCATAACGATTTGAAAAATCAAATATGTATGCTCCAACCGCGGCATACAGTTTTCATCTACCAAATCTGTATGCTCCAACCGCGGCATACAGATTTCATCTACCAAATCTGTATGCTCCAACCGCGGCATACAGATTTCATCTACCAAATCTGTATGCTCCGATCGCGGCATACAATTTTCATCTACCAAATATGTATGCTCCGACCGTGGCATACAGTTTTCGTCTTCCAAATCTGTATGCTCCGATCGCGGCATACAGTTTTCATCTACCAAATCTGTATGCTCCAACCGCGGCATAACGATTTGGCATGTCAAATCTGTATGCCTCGATAGGAGAAAGTTAATTACGCTTACGAAGTGAACAATCTACTGAAATCAGTCAAAAATATTTATCAAAGGAACACATAAAAAATAGCGGGCATGGTGTCTGCCATGCCCGCATATGTTAATTATTACGGATGAATCCTATTTCCCTCGCCTGTGTATAATGTATTCTTGTTAGTTATAAAATTGAACCATAGGTCAGTCTCTTCAGTTGAAGGAGGATTCTTGCCACCATAAAAATATTGATAGCCCTTGGTAATCTTCGTCAATTCCTGCATCCAGTTGACGCTTACCGGTGCCCACCAGATGGAAGGAATGCCACCAACAGATGAATACTGGATAATAGTCGTCTCACCAGCGTCCAATAAAACAAGCTCTTCTGTAGGATTGACGCCATAAGCAGAACCGACCAATAGCTTGACATCGCCTATTTTTTCTCCTTCTGCTGCCATCGTATTAGCGAATCGCTCTACTTCTGTCTTGGTAAGTCTGTTACCAGCTGCAGCCGTCCAATCCATATCAGGCACACGGCATGCTTCGAGTTTAATGCCGTTCTTACTATCATCCACATTGATGGGACGATACATGGGCTTGCCATTAATATCGGTGTAATAAACCTTGTTTGCAGAAACCAGATTTTTCATATCCTGGTTCACTTGGTTATCACCCATAAGTTTATGCAGCTCATCCGTTGTGGTTTTATTTCTAGCCTTGTCAGTAATCACCAACTTGACAGGCAATGTACCGCCGACGGCACGAATTGTAACACCGGTATTCGAAACGTCAAAGACAACGTCATTATAGTCGAAGTCGAACGAGGCAAGGTCTTCAGCAAAGAAACGCTTCGACGAAGGCTCGGGAAGGTTTCCTTCGATAAAAATGATGATATCATTGAAGTCATAGTCAGGAGCTATGTTAAGGAAAGAACCTTGCTCCCACATATCCTCGAAGCCGATGACCATTACCTGGGTATTGCTTCCTTCGGGTGTACCATAGAACAAAGTGGATGTACCTTCGTAATCTTCAGTTGGACGCACGTTCGACCAGTAGGTGTAGTTAGTACCATTATCTCCAACATATTTCAGATAGAAGCGGAACTCAGCACCCTCCGTAAGTTTAACAGTCCTTGCAATACGAGGGTTTCCAAAATTGCTCTGCTCTTCACCTCCCATATTGTGGTACCCAAAGAGATTCACCGGTGGTTGCTCAACTCCGTTCTCATCTTTATAGACCAAACCGAAATCGAAATTATAACGCTGGATAATCTCGATACCACCAGCATATCTTACAGCAGAAATCTTGAATTCACCTACCGAATAGAGGTGATAGTCATGCTGTCCTGCAGTGTAGTTGTACCTCTGTTCTGGGACAACCGTCAATACGGAATCTAGCATAGCCTGCATGCTAGTGCTTAAGGTCTGATTGGTTTGCAAAGGACTTACTTCACATGTTATATGTTCTGCCATCGTGGCACGGGTCTTGGCATCACGGACGCTCTGCAACTTCTGGGCATAGAAGTCCCAACTCTGGTTAGCTGATGGCTGACCGAATTCCTTAACGAAGCCATTCTCAAAAGCTTTTTCCTTGAGCACGGCTGTTTGCACATCAAAATCCTCATCCTGGCAGGATGTGAGGCTGCCAAGCCCAAGGACAGTGGTTGCGATAATCGCAATAGATAAGTTCTTTTTCATAATTGTTGTAATAAAGATATAAATTTATAAATGAGTTTTTTAGCAATTTTTATCAATTTATTAATTACTGTATTTATAAAAACAAAGGTAAAACATTTAAAAAATACTAAGGTAAATAATAATTATAAAATACGGGGACAAAGATAGATAATCGCAATCAAACAGCCAAGGAAATAGTATCATGTATCAATCATCAACCTAAAAAAATGCTATTTTAACTTCACATTTGCAATCTACAAATATCATTCCACTCATTTCCCATACTTCTTATCTTTAGTAAATAAAAAAATCAGGCATGACCGAAGCCATGCCTGATTGAACAATTTGTTGGAAGATGATTAATCCGGTTCATCACCCAAGAAGGAATATAAATTGTCAGGATTTACTGCTGTTTCATACCAATATCGCTGAATAGGATTGCCATCTGCATTTGTCGAAACTACAATCTTGCCATAGAAATTTTGATATCCCAAGGTAATCTTCTGCATCTCCTTCATCCATTTGGTAGATACAGGGGCAATAAACATGGCAGGAATAGCTCCAGCAGGACTCAAAGAAATCAGCGTATAACCACCAGTCGTATTGATCGGATTGGATCCATCATTGGGATCCAAGGGACCAAAATCCGGATAGTTCTGGACATTGAGCAACGCAGTCTTATCATAACTTGAAGCCCATTCATCGAGTACAATTAGCTCAACTTTGCCTGGGAAACTGCTGTCAACACTGAATTTATCCACCTCTTGTTCATCTTCATCTAGTCGAGTGAAGTCGGTCTGATTACCCAACCTTGTCCAGTTAACAATTTGCACCGGATCTAACCAAACACTACGTTCGGCAAAGCCATTGATTTCATAGGCACTTACGTCTATGGATTTATAGAATGTCTTTTCTTCTCCATCTACTACACGCTTATAAGTCACTTTCTTAACCTTATTATTATCTGCGAATTGTTTTTCCAGCATAAGTTCATGAAGCTCTCCCAAAACTGTTGTATTTCCTAGACGATTAGTGACACGCAGGAAGACGGGGAGAGAACCACCCACAGCACGCAGCACGATACCGGTGCTCATCACATCGAATACTACATCATTGTAGTCATAATCATATGACTCCAAATCCTCGCAGAAGAAGCGCTTAGCTGCAGGAAGAGGTAGCTGTCCTTCGATAAGTAGGACAACGTCATTAAAGTCATAGTCAGGACCTTTCCCCAAATGCCAGGCATCTTCAAAGCCAATCATCATAACTTGTTCATCCTTGCCTGTTTCTGCATCTATGTACTCGGCAGAATAAAGCAAGGTTGAACATCCGCCATAATCCACATAAGTATTTGTATGCCAGCCATTATCATAATATCTATGCTGATCTGGCTTTTCGTTCGAATAGTATGTATGTATTGTACCATTAGTAGTTCCATCATTGCATTTTAAATAAAAATGGAACTTCGTATTTTTTGGAATCGAAACTTCCGCTGCCCAACCAGGATTGCCATAAATTTTCTTATTATTATCACTTTCAGGTTGATCCTCATGTTCCAGAATTGTTGGGGAGAATCCCTCCCTAAATCCAGGTCCAAAAAGTGGCACCTCCCGATTATTATCTTCATCAATATAGCCAATCTCAAATTTATAGTTATCATATACTTCTATGTAACCAGCATACCTTACCGCGTAAATTTTGAATTTTCCAGTAGAAGTAAGCGAGTAATTGTTCTGGCCGACTTCAGAATTATCGTGTCTTTCCTCCAAGGCATAACCAATTTCACTAACAATTTTGTTAAAATATTCATTATCCGTCGGCTGTTCGACATCAAAATTTGGCGCTACAACGTCCATCGTGGCACGCGTCAAGTCAGACCCTTCACGAAGAGACTGTAACTTCTTAGAATAGAAATCCCAACTCTGGTCGGCCGAAGGTTTGCCAAACTCCTTGATGAAGTTTTGCTCGAAGGCACGTTCCTGTAGCACCGCGGTGCTCACATCAAAATCCTCGTCATGGCAGGAGGTGAGGCTGCCAAGTCCAAGGAGAGAGGTTGCGATAATCGCAATAGGTAAGGTCTTTTTCATAATTGTTGTAATAATAATATAAATTAAAAAATGAGTTATTAAGCAATTTTTATCAAACAATAAACTTTGTATTCACAATTTACAAGGTATAAAATATATAATTGAAAATGTACAAAATCGGAGACAAAGATAGACAATCTTTTTCAATCCACCAAAGTAAACGCATCTTTAGACAGTTTCCTTATTCGTAATTTGCTGTTTCATTTTCATTCTTGCAATCTTGACATGGCACTATTCGGCTTTTCTTTATCTATATCACCCAATTATCGCAGGTAGGAAACTAAAATCTATGGTACAATAAAAAGACATGACAGCAGTCGAAAAACAAACTACTGTCACGTCTTTATAATACGCAGAAATGAGTGAGCTTATTCTTTGAAGTCGTACAATTTCGATTCATCAACATTGTAGTTATACCACTTCTGAGCCTCGGTTTGCGACTCGCCCGCATTATAACCCTTATAGAACGTTGGGAATGCCTTATTAATCGAAACCAACTCTTTCATCCAATTGACAGAAACAGGGCAGGCAATAATGGTTGGACAACTTCCGTCATGATATTCTGCTTTCTGGAAACTAGCGTCAATGCTTTCCAGCTCTACTCTAGTACCATTATATTCTGGTGCCACATAGAGCACCAATTCACCTTTTTGTCCAAAGGTTTCAACCTCACTTGGAGTGTTGGTTGCAGGAATCGCATCATTAAGTCGAGTGCCATCACTCTGGGTCCAAGTGATGTACTTCTTAGGATCAAGTTTTACGCCATGCTCTGCTCCAACGTTGATTGGGCAATAATAAGTCTTGCCATCATCACCGATGAAGGTGGATGCTTTTTTTAGATTATTTAACTGGGCCAATTTTTCATGCAGCTCGACGACGGGCTCAGTATCACCCTTCTTGTTTTTTACCTGGAGATAAACGGGAAGCGTACCGCCTACGGCACGGATTGTCAAACCCGTGTTCGAAAGGTCAACCACTACGTCGTTATAGTCCCAATCAAGAGACTTAAGGTCCTCGGCAAAGAAACGCTTATTAGTCGGCACTGGGAGATCTCCTTCGATATAAACGATGACGTCATTATAGTCGTGATCAGGGCTCCAATAAACATATGGGTACCAACAATCTTCAAAGCCAATCATCATGATTTTGTCGATATCATGCTCCACAGTGTAGAGTAGCTGCGAGTAATCGTCGTAATCATTATTAGGTGCATCGTTGGAATAATATTTGTTATTCTGGTAAGTTCTGAAAGAAAAATAGAAATCGAAAGTAGCGCCTGGAGTGACATACACCTCGGCAGCAAATCCCGGATTACCGAAATCGGATGGTCTTGGATCTTTTAATCCCATCGAATCAAAAAAATTTTTCTCGCCAGCGACAGATCCATCCTCGTTATACCACCGGATACCGAAATGAAAACTATAATCGATATCCGTTTCATAAGCTCCCGCATAGCGCACAGCCGATATGGTGAAATTACCAGATCCGGTAGATGTCAAGGTATTATGGCTCTGACCTTTTCCAAAGTTATCTTTCCCTTCTGGCAGGGCTTTGACCCATTCATTAACCAAATCTGAATCATAAGCTGGCTGTTTATTGAGTTTTGTCACCGTACAAGAAGTAGCCATAGTAGTAACACTCTGCGCAATAGCATTTGCCATTTTCTCTATAGCATTTGGAAACCGGACTTAGCATATCTTATCCATTTCTGAAACCATAATATGCGATTTAAACCTTCCAGATGATGGCTCGTCTTAGAGACAAAAGCAAGAAAAATAGTATAAACCATATAAAACGACGAAACAATGAAGAAGTTACTTGTTACCCTGGCAGTCGCCATCACCGGAGCGGTTCAGGCCTTTGCCCTAACCCCTATGGCGATCCGCGAGAACGCACGTTTCTTGACTGATCGCATGGCTTACGAGCTCAACCTCACGCCTCAGCAGATTGAGGACTGCTATGAGATCAACTATGATTTCATCGCCTCCATCAATCCCATCATGGACGAAGTAGTCTATGGTTATCCCGAGTATATCGACAGGTACTACAATTACCTCGATTACCGCAACGACGACCTGCGCTACATCATGACGGAGGCCCAGTACCTGGCATTCATGTCGCTGGACTATTTCTTCCGCCCCGTCTATACGTATGCCGGCAACTGGTTGTTCCGCATCTTCGACATCTACACGAACCATCGGTTCTTCTACTATGATGCCCCATTGATCTACCACTCCTATTACGGAGGTCACGGACGTCATTACTTCCCCCACGGCTACTATGGAGGAGGTCGCTATCATCACCATGTGTATGCACATCCTCGTCCCATCCATCGCAGAGGTGGTCGCCACGACTTCGGTCCTCACGCCGCACGTCCTCGTCCACACGCAACGCCTCGTCACACTCCCAGTGCTCCAAGGCACGAGAGAATGGATCATGGCCGCAATGACAACCATCGTGGAAACGACCATGGCATCAACCATCGTGGTGGAGGCAATGACAACCATCGCGGCAATCCTGGCGGTGGCGCGAACCAAGGCGGCAATGGTCGCGGCAACGACCACGGCAATCGCGACGGTGGTGTCAACCGCGGAGGCGGCAACAATCGCGGCTCGCACGCCCAGCCGAGCAACAGCGGTCGCCAGATGCGCCAGCAGGCGAGCGGCAGATCGGAACGCGTTCAGAGCAGCACAATGCGTGGCGCCAGCAGCGCTACCCGTGCAGCAAGCTCATCGCACATCAGCAGCGGCAGTTCGCATCGTGGAGGCGGCAGCTCTCACAGCGGAGGTTCGCGTGGCGGCTCCCACGGAGGTGGATCAGGCTCGCATGGTGGTGGACATCAAAGACGCTAAAAACCGAATTGTATGGAAACAGGCAAGAAATACACCAGTACAATGGTGGTCAGAGAATGCCACTTGGCATGTGCAGTGGGTAGCGGGGACCTCAGGGTCCTGGCTACCCCTATTATGTTGGCACTGATGGAGAATGCCTCCATGCTTTGCGTGGCCGACAGTCTGGATGAGGGTAATACGACAGTGGGTGGACATATCGCGGCTTCGCACATCAAGCCCACGGGCATCGGGCACACCGTAACGGCCACAGCCGAACTGATTGGCGTGGAGGGACGGAAACTGAAGTTCAAGGTAAGTGCCTCGGACGAAGATGGCCTGATCGGCGAAGGCGAACATCTGCGATTCATCGTCGGACGTGAGAAATTTATGAATAAGGTAAAATGAAAAGAAAAGGACTGACCATCTTGTCACTGATGCTGCTGGTCAGCATCGGATTGCAAGCCAAGACCATCAAGGTGCTGGCCATCGGCAACAGCTTCTCGGAGGACGCCGTAGAAAACTACCTTTATGAACTTGCTGCTGCACAAGGTGACTCGCTCGTAATCGGCAATGCCTACATCGGTGGATGCAGCATCGACCGTCACCTCGATAACCTCAAGACGGGCAAGACGGACTATGCCTTCCGAAAGATCGTGGGCGGCAAGAAGACCGACACGAAGAAGTCTCGTCTCGATTCCATCATCGTGAACGAGCCCTGGGACATCATCTCCCTGCAGCAGGCCAGCCCTTTATCGGGACAACCAGATTCGTACAAGAACTTGGGTGAACTGAAGCGGATGGTGCAAGAACTGGCCACCAATCAGAACGTCGAAATCGTTTGGCATCTGACCTGGGCCTACCCGCAGAAGTCGCGCAGCGGTGCCTTTAAGAATTATGGAAGCAGTCAGGAAACAATGTACAAGGCCATCGTGAATACAGCCAAAAAAGAGCTCCCCAAGGTGGGTATTGGACGCTGTATTCCCTCGGGCATTACCGTACAGATGGCACGCGAAGATCTGGGAGACTGCATGAACCGCGATGACATCCACCTTTCATTGTCGTTGGGCCGATTTGCAGCAGCCTGCACCTGGTGCGAGTTTCTCACAGGCAAATCCATCCTCTATAATACCTATTGGCCCGATGACGTCAGCGGTTTCGATGTAAAGATGATTCACAAGGCCACACATAAGGCGATGAAGAAGGTCAACAAGATTATGAAGGCCCCGCTTTAAGTTTCAGCAACATTGTCCCATTTTCCGATAATGAAGAGCGTATCCGCACGACAAGATTGTCAGCAGATACGCTCTTTCAGTATTATGTCGTACCTTTGCATCGTCAAAAGAGACATAATGTTGTTAGATTCATTTGTAATATTGGATTGTGTTTTTGTGTAATTGATTGTGGTTTACTCACAAAAGGCTTATTAATTGGTTTTGGAGGTTTCGCTGTGAGGCGAAACCTTCTTCATTTGATGCTCTTTTAAAGCTCTATGTAAAAATTTTGCTGAAAAAATTTGGAAATATGATGCAAATCCCTTATCTTTGCAGCGTGATCTAACTACCAGTATTAACTTAAAATTTTATGCATTATGAAACACTTTCTGATTAGCCTATTCAGTCTGTTGCTTATCTGCCAGGGAACTGAGGCTCTCGGTCAGATAAAGAAGGCTACCATGCCCAAGGGCAACATTATGAGCCTTGAATGCTCGGCTATCGGCGATGTGCCCGACCCCTTCTATTATTTTAAATTAACTAATGAGAACGACGTCATCAACGCTGTTTACTGGAGCACACAGGTACAGAAATATACCAAGGTAACGATGGACGTGATGGTAATGGTCAAGATGCGTAATATCATCACCCGTCACAGGATGTTCGAATACGCCAAGGAATATCACAATGAGGGTGGACAGAGTCGTTTGACCTGGCACTTGATTGCATTCTTCTCGAAAGGCGGCCACTTCGAAAGCACCGGCTACAATTACATCCCAGACGAAGATGCCGTCGAAGAACTAAAGAACATCTTCAAGCAGCAGCTCAACGAGCCTTCGACGTTGTTTGTGAGCTTCGTCGACAAGGATGGTGAAGAGCTGGTGGATGAGGAGCTCGATGAATATCAGAATGATCCTACCCTTCGTCCCAAATCTGCCGACAAGCCCGCCCTTCCTCTGCTGGAAATTGAGGAAGAAGAAGAGGAACTACAGTAATGCTGAAACCATATCTGAAGGAAGGACGCAGGGAAGCGGGATGCGACGAAGCTGGACGTGGCTGTCTGGCAGGTCCCGTCTATGCAGCTGCTGTCATATTGCCGCCCGACATTGCTGAACGTATCGCAAGTGGAGAGAGCGGGCTGGCAGCCCTGAACGACTCGAAACAACTCAGCGAGAAACAACGCTACGCGCTCAGGCCAATCATCCAACAGGAGGCATTGGCTTGGGCCGTTGGTGTATGTGACAATCACGAGATCGACCGGCTGAACATCCTGCGTGCCAGCATCGAAGCCATGCACCGTGCCATCCGCGGGTTAGGCACGGCCGAAGCCGACGGCCGGGAGTGCGTGTTGCGCGGCGGCGAGGTGGTTCGTCCCGAGTTTCTGCTTATCGATGGCAATCGCTTTTCTCCTTTTGCCGACATTCCACACCAGACCATCGTGAAGGGCGACGGCAAGATGATGTCGATAGCCGCCGCCTCAATCCTTGCCAAGACCTACCGTGATGACACAATGAATGCCCTGCATGAGGAATTCCCCGTCTATGCTTGGAACGTCAACAAGGGATACCCCACCAAGGCACATCGAGAGGCTATCGCTCAACATGGCGCAACACCTTACCATCGGATGAGCTTCCGCCTCCTACCCGAACCAAAACAGCTGGAGATAGAGTTTGATAATCAATAGGAAGAGAAGGGATTACTTCTCTTCCTCTTTCTTTTCGGTCTTTTGTTGTGTTTCCTGCTTGGAATCGTATTCTTCAGGCATACCATCCTTCATGCCTTCCTTGAAACTTTTGATGCCAGAGCCGAGACCGCGCATCAGCTCAGGAATCTTGCGGCCTCCAAAAAGAACAAGAACAACTATGGCGATGATAAGGATCTCCTGCATGCCGATGATGCCGAGAAGGGGAAGTTGAAGCAACATACTATAAATAATTAATCAATTAATAATTAGGTAAGAAATACAACTTACATTTGTCAAATCTCACGGTTTTCGTTGCAAAAATAAGGAAAATATCAATAGGATGTTCATTTTATGATAAGTTTTTTGTAAATTTGCGCCGTTTTAGACCGGAATTGAAAGATTGAATGACAAATTATACGCAATACCAGAGTGTCACCCTCGACAATGGCCTGCGCATCGTGCATCGCTCATCCGACAGTCCAGTGATGTACTGTGGCTTTATGGTTGACTGCGGCACACGCGACGAAAAAGGACCCGAGATGTACGGTATGGCTCATTTCGTGGAGCACGTACTCTTCAAAGGCACGACCACTCGCGACTCGTGGCACATCAACAACCGAATGGAGAGCGTAGGTGGCGAACTGAACGCTTTCACGACGAAGGAGGAGACCACATTCTACACCATAGGATTGAACAAGGACTTCGATCGCGCCTGTAACCTGTTGTGCGACCTGATTTGCAATCCCACGGTGCCCCAACACGAGCTTGAAATGGAGCGCGAGGTGGTGATTGACGAGATAATGTCGTATCGAGATACGCCTACAGAACTGATTTTTGACGAATTTGAGAACCGCCTGTTCTCTTCCTCTTCGTCAAACGTTTCCTGGCAAGCCTTGGGACATAGTATTCTCGGAAACGAGGAAACCGTGCGCACCTTTGACCATGAGAAGAGCATCCGTTTCATCGACGAGAACTATACGCCCGACCGAATGATTTTTTTCCATCAAGGAGCCACGCCCTTCGACAAGATTGTGAAACTGGTGGAAAAATATTTCCATTGCACACGAGTGTCCCATGCCAATAGAGAGGGATTGCCGACCAGCGACCAAGTCAACAGCTATCGTTCCTCGCTAATTGGTGGCGATGCAGCGTCATCGCAGCCTATCATCATCCATCAGGACACGCATCAGAGCCACGTCCTGCTAGGTGCTCCCACCTACCCCATCGGACATGAATATGCAGCAGCGTTGGCCC